>Ga0310695_10003593_pt1 | contig 30121 bp, 25 predicted proteins | sample RumenRJG_04DNA_FD_203882 | JGI IMG/M metagenome (GOLD analysis project Ga0310695, IMG submission 203882) | Bovine rumen microbial communities from Lethbridge, Alberta, Canada - RJG_04 (v2) (version 2) | ecosystem: Host-associated > Mammals > Digestive system > Stomach > Rumen | place: Canada...
AATATACTGCCGCCGTTGTTAGCGGAAGGCCTGCTTTCCACATAAGCCTTATCACTGATGTATCACCGAACTGTGACTGCCACGGCGAGAATGACGCTCCGATCCTTCCTGATATCGGCATGCTCGCTTCATTTGATCCGGTTGCATTGGACCAGGCCTGTGTCGATCTGTGTTCGAAGGCTGAACCTATAAGGAACAGCCAGTTAGGTGACAATATGGCAGATCCGCATTTCCATGACCATGGCGATCACTGGCACAACAGCAATCCTAATGTATCCTGGGCTGAGACATTGGAACACGCAGAGAAGATCGGTCTTGGCACCCGCCAATACGAACTTGTAACCATGAAGTGATCGCTCTTGTCTAATCTGACTAAGTAAGTTCATTTATCATTGCTACCTTTTTAGGTTGCTTAAAAGCCCCGCTAATATATAATACTTACGACATTTTATGCGAGGCGGATCATGATCTATTTTGATAACAGTGCGACAACCTTTGTATCTGACTCTGTAAGAGCCAAGTTACAAGAACTCACCGAGGACAGCGTTTCAGCTAACCCCGGTGCTCTTCATAAGCTCGGAAACAGGGCAATAGAAGTATACGAGGGCATCAGGAGGGAGACTGCAGGACTCCTGGGCGCAAAGCCTGAAGAGATATTCTTTACGTCCTGTGCCACTGAGAGCGCCAATACTGCCATAAAGGGCTACATGAGCCGCAACAAGAGAGCAGGCAATGCCGTTATCTCTACAAGAACAGAGCATAAGGCTACGTTGGAGTGTCTTGAGTATCTGGCTAAACTCGGATATGAGATCAGATACCTTAACGTCGGAATGGACGGCAAGCCCACGGCCGAGAGCCTTGAAGAAGAACTCGGCAAAGGCGATGTAGCTCTGGCATGCTTTACTTTAGTCAATAATGAGACAGGTGCGGTACTTCCTTTCGAGGCTATCTCGAAAACGATAAAGGCCAAGTCACCGTCAACTGCAATTTATCTGGACTGTGTCCAGGCGTTAGGGAAGATGCCGATCGATCTTTCATCGCTCGGCGCCGACATGTGTTCTTTCTCAGGCCATAAGATCCATTCGATAAAGGGCAACGGCGTTCTTTATGTCCGAAAGGGCGTCAGGATCGATCCTCTGATCTTGGGAGGCGGACAGCAGGACGGCATGAGGTCAGGCACACAGAGCCCTGTCCTTGCCGGTGCGTTCCTCGCGGCTTTGAAGGAAGTGTCAGAAGGAATAGATGAGTCACGTGCAAGGATAGATGAGATAAACAGCTATCTCAGGAAGGAACTCTCAGAAAGAGGAGCCAAGATTTTGTCTCCTGATGATGCCCTCCCTTATGTGCTCAATGTTTCTTTCGAAGGCTTCGAATCAGAGACGATGCTCCATTGCCTTGAGATCTACGATATATATGTTTCCACGGTCTCCGCATGCTCGGCTAAGCAAAAGAAAGTCTCTTACGTCCTTCTTGAGATGGGCATCGACAGAAAGACTGCCGCTAATGCCGTAAGACTCAGCTTCTCCAGACATAATACGATGGATGAGGCAAAAGAGTTCATTAAGTGCGTTGATGCGATCTACGATCAATTTTTGGTGAAGTGAGGATAAAGATATGGGAAACGTCCTTTTGGCGAGAATGGGTGAGATTACCCTCAAAGGGCTTAACAGAGGCGCTTTTGAGATCCAGCTCAAGAGCAATCTTAAGTACAGATTAAAGAAGTTCGGTGACCTGAAGATCTACCAGAGCCAGAGCAGGATCTGGATCGAACCCAAGGAAGAGGATAACCCGAACTTTAAGAGCATGGCAGCCGCTGAAGAGATCATGAAGGCTGTATGCCAGGTCTTCGGCATCGTATCCGTCAGCCTAGCAAGAAAGTTCGAAGGCGATTTTGAGTCAGTCAAGGAGAATGCTTTCTTATGCGTAAGAGAGCTCCTTGAGGCCAATCCCGGTTACAAGACATTCAAGGTCGAGAGCAAGAGGGGCAATAAGACTTTCCCAATGACATCTCCCGAGATCTGCGAGGAACTCGGATACCAGATCCTTCAGAATTTCCCGGAACTCACTGTTAAGGTAAAGAATCCCGATTTTATCCTGAATGTTGAGATCCGTGAATCCAATTATATCTATTCCGGCAAGATGATGGCCCACAGGGGCCTTCCCGTAGGAACCTGCGCCAAGGGAATGCTCCTTCTGTCAGGCGGCATCGACAGCCCTGTTGCAGGCTTCATGATGGCTTCCCGCGGCATGCCTCTTGATGCTGTATATTTCCATTCGTATCCTTATACGAGCGACCTTGCAAAGCAGAAGGTAATAGACCTTGCGAAGATCGTATCCGGCTATTCCGGACGCATGACCCTTCATGTCGTAAACTTCACGCAGATCCAGCTGGATCTCTATAAGCACTCTCCGCAGGACATGCTTACCGTTACAATGCGCCGCGTCATGCTCCAGATCGCAGAGCGCCTGGCTCTGAAGAATGACTGTAAGTGCCTCATAACGGGCGAGAGCTTAGGTCAGGTCGCATCCCAGACCATGGAAGCTATCGCTGCAACGAACGAAGTCGTAAAGATGCCTATCTTAAGACCTCTCATCGGTCTTGATAAGCAGGCAACTTGCGATATTTCGCGTGATATCGGCGCATTTGAGACATCGATCCTTCCTTATGAGGACTGCTGCACAGTATTTGTTGCAAAACACCCGAAGACACATCCCCATCCGGAGGATATAATCGAGGCAGAAAAAGACCTTGATATCGAGATGCTTGTCGAATCAGGTGTCGCAGGCACGGAAGATATCGTAATTAATCCTTTTGATTGATCCTTTAAGGGGAACAGGAGCATGCATTGAGAATAGGAAAGCTTACAGACGAACAGCTTGAATCACTGGTTATTTCCAGACTTCCGAAGCTGTCCAGCAAGACGCTCTCAGGCGCCGGTATCGGTGCTGACTGCGCGTGGCTTAAGACAGGGGAGAACCTGCTGGTTACATCCTCTGACCCTATCACTGCCGGCGGAAGCGAGTCCGGAACCCTTGCCATCCATGTATCCTGTAATGACATAGCGGCCTGCGGCGTACAGCCGACGGGCATCCTTATCGTAATAATCGCTCCGCCTTCGGCAACGGAGGAGGACATTGTTTCCATTGTTGACCAGGCGAGCAGGGAAGCAGGCAAGCTCGGTGTCGATATCGTAGGCGGTCACACTGAGGTGTCGGACTGTGTTAACCGCTTTGTCGTTATTTCCACGGCATTCGGTGTCGTCGAAAAGGGCACGCCCGTTCCTCTGGGCCACGCTAAGCCCGGTGACAAGCTCATCATTACCAAGACTGCGGCTATTGAAGGCAGCTTTATTGCGGCTAATGAGCACAGCGACAAGCTTGAAGGGAAGATCCCTTCCGAATACATTGATGAGGCAAGGACATACGGCGAGCTCATTTCCGTAGTCAAGGAAGGAACCATTCTGGGTCCCCTTGCTTCTTCTGACAGCTCAACGACATTTAACGGTTTTCCGAGATCCTGCGTAAATCTCATGCATGATGTTACGGAGGGCGGTGTTGAAGGCGCAGCCTTCGAAATGGCTGACTTCTCAAAGACCGGCGTTACACTCGATCAGCGCCTGGTTCCTTTTACTGACTGCTCGAAGGCAATCTGTGACGCTTTAGGGCTTGATCCTTTCAGGCTCATATCCTCGGGTGCACTCATGATCGCTTCCTCGGAGCCTGACAAGGTTATCGGAGCATTGGCAAAAGAAGGCATCAAGGCTACTGTCATCGGCGAATTCACGGATGTCTCCGAAGGTGCAAAGACAATAGGGCTTGACGGTGTTACAAGACCCATGCCCGCTCCATCTGCTGACGAGATATATAAGATCTGAGATGCTTTTAAGGCGTCTTACCGGCTCGAAGTGATTTTTACCTAAAAACGCTGCTCAATATAGTCAAAATCTATGCACGAAATATACTTCTTTATATCCTTTTTCGGCTTGATTGAAACAGACCCTTATAATAAAATATTACGCGTTGATTATTACCCTTGAGGAGGATTATATATGTACGACCACATTAAGGCTGAGGATTCTGAAGTCTATTCCGCAATAATGCAGGAGATCGGACGTCAGAGGAACAAGATCGAGCTTATCGCATCTGAGAACATGGTTTCCGAGGCAGTTCTTGAAGCTGCAGGTTCACCTCTCACGAATAAGTATGCAGAGGGTTACCCGGGAAAGCGTTATTACGGCGGATGTGAGTATGTGGATATCGTAGAGCAGCTCGCTATCGACAGAGCAAAGCAGCTCTTTGGCGCTGAGCACGTTAACGTACAGCCCCACTCCGGTGCACAGGCAAACACAGCAGTTTACTTTGCTATCCTTGAGCCCGGCGATACTATCCTCGGCTTAGACCTTTCACACGGTGGTCACTTAACACACGGTATGAAGATCAACGTTTCCGGAAGAACATATCACTCTGAGTTCTACCAGGTAGACGAGAAGACACAGATGCTCGATTACGATGCGATCAGAGCCAAGGCTCTCGAGTGCAAGCCTAAGGTAATCGTTGCAGGTGCTTCCGCTTACCCCAGGATCATCGACTTCAAGAAGTTCAGAGAGATCGCTGATGAAGTCGGCGCATACCTCTTCGTAGATATGGCTCACATCGCAGGACTCGTTGCTGCAGGACTTCACCCGAATCCGGTTCCGTATGCAGATTTCGTTACAACAACAACTCACAAGACACTTAGAGGACCCCGTGGCGGTATCATCATGTGCAAGGAGGAATATGCCAAGAAGATCAATTCTGCAGTATTCCCCGGCCAGCAGGGCGGCCCTCTCATGCACATAATCGCTGCTAAGGCCGTTGCTTTCAAGGAAGCTCTTTCACCTGAGTTTAGAAGCTATGCAGAGCAGATCGTTAAGAATGCTAAGGCTATGAGCGAAGCTCTCCTTGCAAGAGGCGTAAACCTCGTTTCAGGCGGTACAGATAACCACCTCATGCTCATCGACTTGAGAGGCACAGGCGTTACAGGTGCAATGCTCCAGGAGCGTCTTGATGATGTAAACATCACAGCAAACAAGAATACTATTCCTTTCGATCCTGAGAAGCCGACAGTAACATCCGGCGTACGTATCGGTACACCTGCTGCTACAACAAGAGGATTCAAGGAAGAGGACTTCATCGAAGTTGCAAACATCATTGCTGACTGCATCTTCGATTACGATAACAAGAAGGAAGAATCTATCAAGAGAGTTAAGGCTCTCACAGATAAGTATCCCGTATATCCGGATCTCGTTTGATTTCCAGGCTTAACAGCTTGTTGCACCTGACTTATGGATAATAATAAACCGCTAGCATACAGAATGTCTCCGCAGACGTTGGATGACTATGCGGGTCAGGAGCATATCATAGGCAAGGGCAAAATGCTCAGACGAATGATCGAGGCAGACAGACTGTCTTCGATCATTTTGTTTGGTCCTCCGGGAGTCGGCAAGACTGCTCTGGCGCGTGTTATCGCCAATACCACGAGTTCGAGGTTCGAACAGCTGAATGCAGTAACGGCGGGCGTCTCGGATATCAAGAAAATCGTATCCGACGCTTCGAATCCGCTTCTTTCCGAAGGCCGCAAGACTGTCCTTTTTATCGATGAGATACACAGGTTCAATAAGCTCCAGCAGGATGCTCTTCTGCCGTTTGTTGAAGACGGAACGGTTATTCTTATCGGAGCTACTACGGAGAATCCTTTCTTTGAGGTGAACAAGGCTCTGGTATCAAGATCTACCGTATGCCAGTTAAAGCCTCTTGAAGCTAATGACATCGTTAAGATCCTTAAGAATGCCATAAATGACAAGGAGAGGGGCTTCGGCTCCATGGACGTCCGTATATCGGATGACACGCTCCTTAAGATCGCAGAGACATCTAACGGCGATGCAAGAACGGCTTTGAACAGCATTGAACTTGCCGTAATAACGACGCCTCCTTCGGCAGACGGCTCTGTTGTTATCACAGATGAGGTCATGAAGGAGTGCATACAGACGAAGACCGTTCTTTTCGATAAGGACGGAGAATATCACTACGACAACATCAGTGCCATGATCAAGTCCATGAGGGGGTCTGACCCCAATGCTGCAGTGCTCTATCTTGCAAGGGCTCTGGCGGCAGGCGAAGATATCGAATTCCTTGCCAGGAGGATCATGATCTGCGCATCTGAAGATGTCGGAATGGCAAATCCCAACGCACTTCTTGTTGCAGTTGCAGCTTATGAATGTGCAAGGGCTGTCGGCATGCCCGAAGCCAGGATCCCTCTTGCTGAGGCTGCCATAACGGTTGCAACTTCACCTAAGTCAAATGCCTCATATCTTGCAGTAGATGAAGCCTTAAGCGATGTCCGTAATTCGGATACCGGTGTTGTTCCTATGCACCTTCGAAATGCACCCGCAAAGGGCATGGAGGACCTGGGTTACAGCGTCGGATACAAGTATCCGCATGATTTCCCTGGCCACATTACGGAGCAGCAGTACATGACCGATAAGACCTTGGGAAAGCAGTACTACAGGCCTACTGACATCGGCTACGAGCGCAAGGTCAATGAATATCTCGACTATGTTAAGAAGATGATCGAAATAGAAAAGAGGAATGGGAATGCGTAAGGTTTTTGCAGTAGTTTTGGCTTTGGTCTTCGGCCTGTCCGTGTTCGGCTGTTCTTCTGATCCTTACAAGGATTTTGTCTGCGAAGATCTCGTTACGATGGAACAGCTTAATACTGACAGCAAGTATGTTGCAAGAGGCTATCTTGAAGCGTTGTTCCTCAATAACCGGGAAATGTTCGGCAAATGCTTTCCCGAAGGTTATATCGAGGATATGGAAAAGGTCATCGGCGGTGATGTTTTCGATCAGTTTGCCAACACAACAGTCTTAGGCGGCGATTTTTTAGGTTCTGCTTCGACGGAATACAGGGATGCAACCGTAAATAACGGATATGACGTAGCATCATTAAGGTCCAGGATATGCAGGGTCGCTGCCTGTGAATACAGTGATATCGGGAATATAAGGATCCAAAAGGTCCAGGTGCTCTTTATGAACAGCAAGGAAAAGAAAGTCGCAGACTTCTATTTTATCGTCTATGAGATGGACGGAAGCTGGTATATGTACGAGCTGTGGAGCTTAAAGGAGTTCTGATCTTATGAGATTTTGCATTCAGGTCGTAAAGCAGGCATCAGTTGACATTGACGGGGAGAGAGTATCTTCTATCGGCCCCGGAATGCTTGTCCTTGCCGGAATCGGCAAAGAAGACGACGAGAAGACCGCTGATAAGATGATCGCAAAGCTCCTTAAGATGCGTATATTTTCGGATGCTGACGGGAAGACAAACTTAAGTCTTGCCGATATTGACGGCGAGATGCTGCTTGTATCCCAGTTTACTCTTTATGCAGACTGCAAACACGGCAACAGACCTTCATTTACGAACAGCATGGATCCTCAGAGAGCTGAGGAACTCTACAATTATATTGCCGATTCTATCAGACCTCAGGTTAAGTTTCTCGGTTTGGGCGTATTCGGTGCTGACATGCAGGTGAGCCTCATTAATGACGGACCTTTTACCGTCATTCTCGATTCTGCGGACATTTAATGTCTTTTTGCCCTGTTTGAGCCTAAATTATCACCATTTTGAAATATTTATATATATATTATTTGTTAAAATGACAGGTAGTGTTAAAATACTATGACTAAAAATATCATTTTTAGGAGATTTTTTGATGGCTAATTCAAAGAACGGCAACTATGGCGGCGGTGATTCAAGAGAAGTCTTGAGTTGTTCTTTCTGCGGTAAATCCGAATATGAAGTACCGAGACTCTTCTCCGGTGTTAATTGCTACATCTGTATCGATTGCATCAGAACGGCTTACGGGATCGTAGCTGAGGAAGAGAAGGTCAACAAGAAGCGCAAGATGCGCTCCATCAAGCCTAAGAAGCTTGTCACACCCCGTGAGATCAAGGAGAAGCTTGACGACTACATTATCGGCCAGGACGAAGCTAAGATCGCTCTTTCTGTTGCAGTATATAACCATTACAAGTGCGTATATGCCGATCTTTCCACAGATGATACGGAGATGGCTGAGAGCAATATCCTTTTGCTCGGTCCTACAGGTTCAGGTAAGACACTTCTTGCCCAGACACTTGCAAGGATCCTTAATGTGCCTTTCGCAGTTGCTGATGCTACAAGCCTTACACAGGCAGGTTACGTCGGTGAAGACGTTGAGAATATCCTCTTAAAACTCATCATCGCAGCTGATTATGATATCGAGAGAGCCCAGACGGGAATCATTTATATCGATGAGATCGACAAGATCGCAAAGAAGTCCGAGAATGTTTCCATTACCCGTGACGTAAGCGGAGAGGGCGTTCAGCAGGCTTTGCTCAAGATTCTTGAGAGTACTGTTGCTAATGTTCCCCCGAAGGGCGGAAGAAAGCATCCGAACGAAGAGTGCATCAAGATCGATACGACAAATATCCTCTTCATCTGCGGCGGCGCCTTTGACGGCCTCGATGAGATCATCGCTCAGAGAGTCGAGCAGAAGCAGTACGGCTTTGGTGCTGATATCCAGTCTAAGAAAGACCGTAACAGCGGTTTCTATTTCCACGATGTAAAGCCCGATGACCTTATGAAGTTCGGTCTTATCCCTGAGTTCATCGGACGTCTTCCGGTTACTGTAGCTCTTGATAAGCTCGACAAGGCTGCTTTGATCAAGGTTCTCACAGAACCCAAGAATGCGATCATCAAGCAGTATCAGAAGATGCTCAAGCTCGACGATGTTGAACTCATATTCGAGGATGATGCTGTTGAGGCAATCGCTGACATGGCTATCGAGCAGAATATCGGTGCCAGAGGATTGAGATCCATCATCGAGGCGGCAATGAGAGACGTTATGTTTAACATTCCTTCCGAGAAGGATGTTAAGCAGTGCATCATAAAGAAGGAGACTATCACTGACCGCAAGCCTCCGATCCTAATCTACAAGAACGGCACACAGGAACACGGCTTCGGTGATTCGAATTCTGCAAGCACCGCATTAGGTGTCAGCTGATAAAGCACTAAACTAAAGAATAATTACAAGGAGGAATCAATATGGCAGAATCTTATAATCTTTGTCTTGATATCGGTGGTACCAAGGTGCTTGGCGTTGTGTTCAACTCCAAGAAAGAGATCGTGTACAGACTTAAGAAGAAGACCAAGGCCGGCGGAGATTCCTCCGAGAATGTTGAAGAAGTCATCATCAACGTTGTAAAAGAGCTTATAAATTCTTCAGGTATCAAGAAGAGCGATATCCATGCAATTGCAGCAGGCGCTCCCGGTGTTATCAATCAGGAGACAGGCGTTGTTCTTTTCTCGCCCAATCTTCCCTGGAGGAATTACAACATCAGAAAGCCTATTGAGAAGGAATTCGGCTGCCCGTTCTACATCGGCAACGACGTTAACGTAGGTGTTCTGGGTGAATATAAGTACGGTGCGGCAAAGGGCTACAAGAATGTTGTTGGTCTTTTTGTCGGAACCGGCATGGGCGGAGGACTTATCCTCAACGGTGAGCTCTTTACCGGTAATGAGTTTAAGGCTGCAGAATACGGCCACATGATCCTCGATCCCGAAGGACCTTTGTGCAACTGCGGACAGAGAGGATGCCTTGAGGCTTTCTCCAGCAAGCAGGGTATGTCTTCATATATCAGACAGCAGGTTTCAAGAGGCAGAAAGTCTTCCATGGCTGAAGCTGTTGCTGACGGCGTATTTAAGTCCAAGGCTCTTAAGAATGCTTTAGCAGAGGGCGATACAGTCGCAAGAGAAGCTGTTAACCGTGCCTGCCACTATCTGGCAATTGCATCTGGTAACCTCGTAAATACATTCAGCCCTGATGTCGTGGTATACGGCGGCGGTGTTATCGAGGCAGTCGGAGATATCTTCATCGAGAAGATCCTGGCAGAAGTAGACAGATACTGCATGCCGTCTATCAGAACTACAGTAGATTTTAAGAAAGCTGCATTGGGAGATGATTCTATTCTCTACGGTGCGCTCTCGATGATAAAGAAATAAGAGAGGGTTTTAGAAGAAGTTATGGCAAGAATTGATTCAATCAGTAAAGCGTTTGATCCGAATGAGGCCGAGACAAGGCTTTATACAAAGTGGATGACAAGCAACTATTTCCAGCCGAAGGCAGGCAAGACAGGGAAGAAGTTCTCTATCGTGATGCCTCCGCCGAATATCACAGGCCAGCTCCACATGGGTCACGCATTGGATAACACTTTGCAGGATACCCTCACAAGATATAAGAGAATGGCAGGCTATGAGACACTCTGGCTTCCCGGTACAGATCACGCTTCTATCGCTACAGAGGCTAAGATCGTTGAGGCTATGCGTAAGGAAGGCATCACAAAGGACGACTTAGGCCGTGATAAGTTCCTTGAGAGAGCATGGGCATGGAAAGAGCAGTATGGCGGAAGGATCGTTGAACAGTTAAAGAAAATCGGTTCTTCATGTGACTGGTCAAAAGAGCGCTTCACAATGGATGAAGGGTGCTCGGATGCAGTTAAGGAAGTATTCGTTAAGTATTATAATCAGGGCCTTATTTACAGAGGCGAGAGGATCATCAACTGGTGCCCTCACTGCCTTACTTCCATCTCTAATGCTGAGGTTGATTATGCAGACCAGGCAGGCCATTTCTGGCATTTAAGATATCCTTTCGAGGACGGTACAGGATATATTGACCTTGCAACAACAAGACCTGAGACACTCTTAGGCGATACTGCAGTTGCTGTTAACCCTAAGGACGAGCGTTATAAGGACGTTATCGGCAAGATGCTCATTCTGCCTCTTGTTGGCCGTAAGATCCCTGTTATCGCAGATGATTATGTTGATATCGAATTCGGTACGGGTGCTGTTAAGATCACTCCTGCTCATGACCCTAACGACTTTGAAGTAGGTCAGCGTCATGGTCTTGAGGTTATCACGGTCCTTACTGAGGATGCCAAGATCACAGAGGATTATCCGAAGTATGCCGGCATGGACAGATATGAAGCAAGAGAAGCTATAGTAAAGGATCTTGAAGAGGGCGGATTCCTCACAGAGATCGAAGATTATTCTCATAATGTCGGTACATGCTACAGATGCGGCACAACCATCGAGCCCCGTGTATCTCTTCAGTGGTTCGTTAAGATGGAAGAACTCGCAAAGCCTGCTATCGAAGCAGTAAGGAACGGTTCCATCAGATTCGTACCTGAGAGATTCTCCAAGAACTACTTCAACTGGATGGAAGACATCAGAGACTGGTGTATCTCCCGTCAGCTTTGGTGGGGTCACAGGATCCCAGCATTCTACTGTGATGACTGCGGTGAGTTAGTCGTTACAAAGGAATCTTCCTGCACATGCCCTAAGTGCGGCAAGGAGATGCGTCAGGATCCTGATACACTCGATACATGGTTCTCATCAGCACTCTGGCCTTTCTCCACATTGGGATGGCCTGAGAAGACTGAGGATCTTGCAAAGTTCTATCCTACGGATACACTCGTAACAGGTTACGATATCATCACATTCTGGGTTTCCAGAATGATCGTTGCAGGTCTTGCACACATGGATGATGTACCTTTCAGAGACGTTCTCATTCACGGTCTTGTAAGAGACTCTCAGGGACGTAAGATGAGCAAGTCTTTGGGCAACGGTATCGATCCTCTCGAAGTCATCGAGCAGAACGGCTGCGATGCATTGAGATTTGCGCTTGTTACGGGCAACGCTCCGGGTAATGACCAGAGATTCCAGGAAGATAAGATCCTCATGGGACGTAATCTTTCCAATAAGATCTGGAACGCCATGAGATTCGTTGTCATGAATACGGATGACGATTTCACTCCTGATATGGTTGATGAGTCCATCTTCACGACAGAAGACAAGTGGATCTTAACAGAGCTTCATGACCTTATCGCTGAAGCAACAGTAAACCTTGATAATTATGAGTTCGGCGTTGCTTTGAGCAAGATCGTTGACTTCCTCTGGGATAATTTCTGTGACTGGTATATCGAGATCACAAAGAGCAGACTCTACGATAAGGAATGCAAGACAAGAAATAACGCTATCTATCTCTTGAACTATGTTCTGAGCGAAGCTATGAAGCTCTTGCATCCTTTCATGCCGTTCATTACAGAAGAGGTTTATTCCAACCTTGTAGTTGCTGACAAGGCAGAATCCATTATGATCGCTGACTGGCCTGAGGCAGATAAGGTTCTCTCAAGCAGTGAAGATGCTGAGATGATGAACACCATGATCGACGCTATCCGCGGCATCCGCGCAGTCCGTAAGAACATGGATGTTGCTCCTTCCAGAAAGGCTCACATCATCGTAGTTACATCATCTGATAAGATCGCTGATATGTTCACTCAGGGCGAGGGATTCCTTGAAAGACTTGCTTCCGTAAGCAGCCTTGAGACAAGAACCTCAAAGGACGGCATCCCGTCAACAGCCGTACAGGCAGTATTCGGCGGCGGTGAGATCTACATACCTTTGGAAGACCTTATTGATATTGCAAAAGAGCTCGAAAGACTTGATAAGGAAAAGACCCGTCTCGACGGTGAGATCAAGCGTCTTAACGGAAAGCTCTCCAATGAATCGTTTGTAAGCAAGGCTCCTGCAGCAGTTGTTGAACAGGAAAGAGCCAAGCTTGCGAAGTATGAAGAAATGTATGCTAATCTTTCGGATAGAATAGAGGTTTTGAGCAAATAATAAGGAGGAGTTTCTATGACAAATGAACTCGAAAACAAAGAGCTGATCGAAAAGCTGCCCAAGGATGGTGTGCATTGCTATCCTGCCAATGCTTCGAAGATTGCACGTAACAGGATCGTTTCTGTTATCTTCTTCGTAATTGGTGTTTTCCTTGTACTTGTCGGTTTGCTTAAGGTTAGTGACAACATCATTAAGATCGGACTCTTAGTGGTTGGCGGATTAAGTGCTCTTATCAGCATATTGGTATTTGCTCAGTCTTTCCTCATCGCAAAGTTCCGTGTTGCTGTTGATTACAATGAGAAGAGCGTTGTCTTAAGATACCGCTACAGCAAGATCGCCATTCCTTTCGAGAACTTCGACGGAAGAGACGGTTCACCTGATCAGGCTGAAGAGTTAATCAACAAGAACTTCAAGAAAGATACAACTTACTATCTCGTTCTTGATGACGTTTTTGAAGATGCATGCTATCAGACATCTTCTACAGATCTTGAATCCGTTGACGATTTCAAGCAGCTCCGCGACGAGTGCTTCGCAATCGCTGAAGCTTACGGTGCAAGAAACAGCAAGGACAAGGTCAAGTTCTACTATGAGAAGGGCGATTCTGACACAGGTTCTACTGAGATCGATGCCGTAATCGAAGAGACTAAGGCAGAGAAGAAGGCTGAGGAAGAAGCTGAGGCTAAGAAGAGAGAAGAGCAGGCTGCAAGAGAAGCTGAGGAAGCTGCTGCCAAGGAAGCAGAAGAAGCTTCCGAAGAGCCTGAAACAGAAGAGAAATCTGACGCAGAGTAATTTTATCGGATAAGAAAATAAAGAAGGCTGTCTCGTACTTGAGGCAGCCTATTTATATGTTTTTTAATAATTCTTTCTTTTCGCTTGAGGTAAGATAACGCCATTTACCGGTCTCAAGACCGCCTAAATCGATATTCATGAAGCGGATACGCTTAAGCCTTGTTACCTTATACCCCAGGTATTCGCACATCCTTCTTATCTGACGGTTAAGTCCCTGGTGAAGAATGATCTTGAATGACTTATCTCCGGCAGGCTTAAGCTTACAGGGGAGAGTAAGCTGTCCAAGCACCGGAACGCCTGATTCCATTGATCTTAAGAAGTTCTTGTCGTATGGTCTGTTCACTGTGACCAGATATTCTTTCTCGTGACCGTTCTCTGCTCTTAAGAGCTTGTTTACGATAGAACCGTCATTGGTAAGCAGTATCAGACCTGAAGAGTTCTTGTCCAGGCGTCCGACAGGGAAGATGCGTTCGTCAAAACCGATGTAATCAATGATGTTGGACGGATCTCTCTTGTCTGTTGTGCATGTGACTCCGAGAGGCTTATTGAAGGCGATATATACCATATCGTCATCGGGTGTTACCTTTCTGCCGTTTACGAGCACGATGTCACCGTCCATGACTTTGCTGCCCTGAACTGCAGTTTCTCCGTTTATGGTAACTTTACCGGATTCTATGAGTGTATCAGCTTCGCGTCTGGAGCAAAGACCGGACGAGGCAATGTATTTATTCAGTCTTATGCCTTCGTTATCAGTCCCAGACATCCGGAACCTCGGCTTTGCTTAAAGTGAATGTGAAGGTGGAGCCTTCCTCATACTTACTTTTAACGGTGATAGTCTCACCCATGTAAGTAAGAAGCTCTTTCGCAATAGAAAGACCAAGACCTGAACCCTTCTTACCGCGCGCACGGTCAGCCTTAAAGAATCTGTCGAAGATATGTCCGATATCGTATTCGTGGATGCCTTGACCGGTATCTACTACAGAAATATATACCTTCTTTTCGTCTTCGATATAATCCGTGACGATAGTGATGCTCTTGCCGTTGGGTGTGTACTTTTTGGCATTGTCCAAAAGGATAACGAGGATCTGCTCAACCCGGTCGGGATTACCGTTAACAGTTGGAAGCACACCGTAGTTATTCTGTACGGAGAACTTGATCCCTGCTTCCTTCATGATGGGCTTAAATCTGATCTCGATATTTGAGATAAGTGTGTTGACGTTGAAGGGGAACATCTTAAATGCAAGCGTTCTGGACTGGAGCTTTGAGAGCTCTAACATGTCGTCGATAAGTCTGGAAAGACGCATCGTCTCGTTCAGGATGATCTGGTAGTAACGCTGGCGGTCAGCTTCCTTCTTTACCATGCCGTCAGACAAAGGCTCGATAAGACCACGTAATGTCTGAAGAGGTGTGCGGAGCTCGTGAGAGATATTGGCAACGTAGTCCTGACGGAATCTCTCGTTTTTCTGTTCCTCGAAAATATCACGGAAGAAGCCCGTAGCACCGACGACTTTGGTAGGATCCGTCGAATCGAACTTAGGGATTATCGTGCACTGATATGCATAGTCTCTCGTGTCGATCTGTCTGGTCTTCGTCTCGCCTGAAGCGATACAGTCTTCGAAATCCGTCCATACGTCATCGAAAGGGATGAGCTGGAGTCTCTCTGTGAACATGTTGTTCTTCTCGGCACGGTCGAAGATCTGATGTATAGCTTTGTTTGTCGTAACAGGAACTGATTTGCTGTTGACCACAACGATACCGTCAGAGATTACATCGAAGATATCCTGCAGCTGGTTACGCTCGGCAGTAAGCTCGCTGATGGACTTTGATAGTCTGTCGGCAAGGAAGTTGAATGACTGACCGAGCTCACCGATCTCGCCCTTGTGTGATTCGTCAGCTCTTATGCTGAAGTTGCCTTTACCATATTCCATGGCGACTTCGTTGATCTTCTGCAAAGGCAATACCATTCGGCTTACGAATGCATAAGCAGGAACGAGCATTGCGCATGCTGCCATCAGGGTCGCGAGGGATAAGATGTTCAGGTACTTGCCGATAAGACCGTCGTATTTATCGAGACTGGACAGTGAATACAGGTAGAACGGGTTGCCTTCGATCGTTACAGGGATCCTGCAGATAAGGATCTGTTCTGTAAGGCTTAATTCCTGTATGTAAAAGCTCATGCCGTTCAGATCTTCGTAATTGTACATGCCCAGCTGCGAAAAGACCTCTGAAGTAGTTCCAGTCTTCATGTTTCTGTGCTCAAGGCTCGTACAGTTGACAACCTCGCCGTTTCCGTTGACGAGGTAATAGTCATGGCCGGTCGCATAACTGGATGCAAAGAAATAACGGCGGAAGTCTGCGCTGTTAAATAACTCGGGATTTGCTGCGAAGATCTCGTTATATCTTAAGTCCTGCGCAATAGAGGTCTCGACCTCCATCTGCAGAGTAGAGCTCCTTCCGGCAACGATAAAGGCAATTGTCGCAATGATGGCAGATGCCAGGAGTGATAATACGACAAGAGACATTGTTCGCCTGAGAAGCGTACTTTGGAACATTTATGAGACCTCGAATTTATAACCGATACCGTAGATCGTCTGAATGGACCATGGAGCGTTGTTGTAGGTGATCTTCTGTCTGATCCTCTTGATGTGGGTGTCGACAGTTCTGGAGTCTCCGTTGTAATCGATGCCCCAGACTGCTTCCAGAATCTGATCACGGCCAAAGACCTGTCCCGGATGGGAAGCTAAGAGATAGAGTATCTCAACTTCCTTAGGTGTGCAGGGAACGCTCTCGCCATTGGATTTGACTGAATAATTATTGAGATTGATCTCAAGTCCGGTGAAAGAGAGAACTGAAGAAGGCTTGGGACTGTCACCGAAACGGCGCAGAACGGCCTTGACTCTTGCAATAACCTCACGGGGAGAGAAGGGTTTAACGATATAGTCATCGGCACCCAATTCAAGACCTACGATCTTATCGATCTCTTCACCCTTGGCAGTAAGCATGATGATGGGCGTAGCCATGGTCTTTCTGATCTCACGGCATACATCAAGACCGCTCATCTCAGGCATCATGACATCCAAAAGGATAAGATCGGGCTTGGTAGCCTGAGCCATTTCAAGAGATTCTTTGCCGTCGTAGGCATCGGAATGAGTGAAATTATCGTTGTCGAGATACAAGCTCAATGATTCGTGAACGACCGGATCATCATCGCAGATTAAGATGTTAGGTGCAACCGCCATATTCTAGACCCCCTAGTTATAGTAATAATTATATTATTCTTGGATAAAAATGTGTAAGAAGAATTGAAAAATTAAAGAAAATTATTATTTTATTGTCTTTTGATAACTTTAATTATAAAATTTATTAATACCTTTTAAGGGAGGGTAATGTGGTGAAAAAGATATTTTTGAAGAAAACAGCCTCTGCCATTATGGCCGGTGCTTTGTTATTAAGTCTTACGGGCTGCCTTGACTTAGGAGGCGGGAAGAAGGCTGTTTTAGCTGCAGCTGAGGCTTTTGCAGAGACAGTTACCGGTGCCAAGGCGGACGACATCATTTCGCTTTCAAGCCTTGATAAGAAGAATAAGGAAGCTACGGTCCTGACGGAACTGTTATCTAATGACGGCAAGTCTGATGATGATAAAGCTTTCTATCAGGCTGTAGAGAAGACTATCGAATACGAGATAGACGAAGAGTCATACTCAAATTCGAAAGGAACAGCGTCCGTAGACATCGTTTTCACGATCGCGGATTATGAGTCTGTTCTCGATACCGAGTATACCAAGATCGATGACCTTACTGCTGCCGTAAAGAAGGCTGACACAAAGGAGATCAAGTTTACGGCTGAGTTTGTCAAGAATGACGATAAGGAATGGGTCGTAGACAACATCAATAAGAAGTTCGTTAAGCTCTTTGACTACAGAAACCAGACTATAGAGCTTGCTCTGACAGCTGATATGATCAAGGGATTTATCAACAGGGACATGAGCGGTTTCTGGCTTGCTGATAATGCAAAGTATAAAGATACCATGTTCATTGAGTATAATTATTACTTTTCTTCAGATGTTCTCGATTATAAGGACCGCGGAGTAAAACTCTTCTTTAAGCTCCTTAAGGACGGCCAAGAGGTGTTTACGGGTGAGGAAGAGACTTTCGGTATCGCCACTAACGTCAAGTGCAAGGTCTCCAATGAGAATCTCGGCCTTAAGAACAGCGACTATTTAGAGGCAGGCAACTACGAGATCGATCTCTATATGAAGGATCTTAACGGTGAACAGCTTGTTGACAAGATCGCCGTCTCTGTAGAGAAATCAGCTCCTAAGCCGAATGCAAAGACATTCCAGGGTGAGGGTGACTACTTCATTTTCAAAAACAACGATTTCAAGCAGTACATCCTTGCGTGCGGATGGCTTAATACTGACAATACCTTAAAGAATGCGAAGACATACTCCAAGGATGTTAAGAAGATGTGCTTCTCCTATAAGGTTGATCCTTCCTGCACAGCTGAGCTTGATTATGCTTACTACTATTCCGAGAAGGGCGATAAGGCTTCTCTCGAAGAAGCCATGAAGAACGCCATATATCATGCTAGCGTTAAACCTAAGCAGTTCACGGAAGGTTATTTCTATGACTTCCTTTATACGATGGATCAGGCAAAGACCGGTGTTTACATCATTGCTATATTTGAGCACGGAACAAACAACTTGATCATGGTCGGCTATGTTTCAGTTTCTTAAGATTCTGCCTAATTGTATTTACTACGGTTTGATATAATATGCGAAAATAAGGTGGCGCCTTCATAACAGAGGGCGCCACTTAAATGTGAGGTAAAGTGCTTTAATGCGTGACATTAAGAGGATAATATCCGTACTTTTATTGGTCTGCATCATTGTTTCCGCAGCCGGATGCAATACTCAGCAGAACGTTGATGTCAGACCGCTCTGCGAGTCGTTTTTCAATGACGTAAAAGAAGGAGATCCTTCTAAACTGATGTCATATTTCGACTCATCCGATACATCATTAGAAGAATTAAGAGCCGTCATCAGACCTTCCGGTCTCAATGAAGATCAGTATGCCTATCTTGATGCCATAAAGAAGACCACCACATTTGCTGTCCAGGATCCCGTATATGACATGGAATCCAAGAAAGCAACGGTATTCGTGACATTCTATCAGGCGGATTATTCCGCTCCGGAAGCCTTATCGGCTAAAGATCTTACATCTTTTGAATCTGCTTTGGCTTCTGTTCCGAATAAGACCGGTACTTTGAATGTCAGTGTCGATTTTAACGGCGATACCCAAAAGATACTGGATCCCAAGACTCTTATTGATACAGTGTACGCATACACTTCGGAAAAGAATAACGTAATGCCCGGAGGCCTTAAGGATTTCTTCGTCAAAGGCGAATTCGTTCTCGCACCTGAGAGGATCTACACGAATGCAAAGGAACTCGGTATAAGAGTCACTTTCAGCGATGAGCTGTTCGGTTACAGGTTCGTCCCTGGCATTCGCTACAGCGTATCCAGAGGCGATTCTGTGTTATTCACGTCTGATATCCTTCCTGTTGACGGGGAAGTCATGAGACTTGATCTCAAAAAAGAGATGACAGATGATTCCTCATATAATGACAGCGGTTTCCTTTTAGAAGGCGTATATAAATTCGAAGTAACAGATGACAGGGGCAATGAAGTCGTCACGATGAACTGCAGGGTCCAGAATAAGACCTATGAGAAGGAAACTCTTGCTTTCCAAAATCTTAAGAAGGACCACTATCTCTCGAACCTTGTATTTGATTTCAAGGACGAAGATATGAAGAAGAATGCTGTTATCTATAAATCCGGATGGTGGGATTATGACAGCACTTCTGTAGGAAAGAGCGCATTCGGCTCCAATACGAAGACATTGGGATTCTCGCTTGCCGTAAACAAGGATATGACAGACGAGCTGTTCTATGATTACTATTACAGCAAGGATCCTGATTTTAAGGGGATCAGCGAGGCTCAGCCGGTCTATTCGTCATCTTGTAAACCTTCTGTTTATGATGACCAGTCATGCTACGATCTTGACTATGCTTCCGAGAAGTTTGAACCCGGATTTTATGGGATCGCGGTATACAGTGATGCGTCAAAGACTCATATAATCATGACGGCAGCATGTATCGTGGTCAAGGAGAGCAGCTCGGATATAAAGGGCAATTAAGCCTGATCATTTGAGGGGTTATGGTTAACAGAAGACCTTATAAGTTAGTAAGAGGCTTGATAGCGGCATTATTGTCGCTGTCAGTTCTTTTGATAACTGCCTCATGCCAGTCTTTCCTTGAAGAGATGATCGACATATATAACTCTGTTGAGGATGACGACGGCACCGTTGATACCGATGTTCCTGAAGATACATACATTTCGCTCCCTCCGACGGGAACATATACTTCAAGCACGGCTGAGACATCAGAACTTGAGTATTCATATGTAAAAAGCATCTTTATCTATTCCGTCTGGTATGATGTAACAACGGATAATCCTGCAGAATACGGATCAGTCGAATCGGATAAGGCTTTTGCTCTTAAGGGCGTTTTCTATTTCTCGGAACCTCTAAAGACGGTCTTTGAAGCAAGATTATTGAAAGGCGATGAAGTAATCCTTACAAGAAACGTCAATATGTACGATAATGTAACTGCCGAAGCTGATTTCAGCGCCGGGCTTGAGGGATTAGGAACCTTTGAGCCGGGCGAATATACGGTCGAACTATACTTTGGCGGTGAATTGGTAGCCGGGACAGATATTATGAGGGTCAAATAACATGTTCATTTCAGGTAATTGGAAAGATTATGAGCTTATGTATGCCGGAGGCGGCGAAAAGTATGAACGCTGGGGCAGCGTTATCTTAAGGCGCCCTGATCCTCAGGCGGTTTGGCCTGTTATAAGAGACGGCAGGGAAGTCTACATGGATGATCTCGAAAAGCCCCATTCCTTCTACACCAGAAGTGACAAGGGGGGCGGGGCCTGGACCAAACTCAAGAGTTTCCCTTCCACATGGAAGGTCAGCTATGATTCACTGGGCAAAAAGCTCACATTTATCATTGAACCGACTGCCTTTAAGCACACAGGTCTGTTCCCGGAGCAGGCTTCAAACTGGGATTTCTGCGGAGATCTCATTGAGAAGGCTAAAGCTTCCGGCAAAAAGGACATAAAAGTACTCAATATGTTTGCCTATACGGGCGCGCAGACACTTGCCTGTGCTGCCCACGGAGCTGATGAAGTCGTACATGTCGATGCATCCAAGGGCATGATCGCCAGGGCAAAGGAGAATATCAGAGAATCCGGTCTTGAAGACAGATATGTCAGATTCATCGCAGAAGACTGCATGAAATTCGTTGAGCGTGAGATCAGAAGAGGCCGTAAATACGACGGCATCATAATGGATCCGCCTTCATACGGAAGAGGCCCGTCGGGTGAGCTCTGGAAGCTTGAGGATTCCTTCTACGATCTGGTCAAGCTCTGTGCAAATCTCATATCGGACGATCCGTTATTCTTTATTGCAAGCTCATATGCCACGGGCATTACGGCCCAAGCATCAGGCCAGATATTAAAGCTCGCCATCCCGGGCGGCAAAGTTGATGCCGAAGAATTAATGCTCCCGGTAACTAAGATGGGCGTTCTTTTGCCCTGCGGACAGACAGCAAGATGGACAGCGGGCTAACCAATACCGCATGCGGCGTAAAGATCCTTTACGAAGATAACCACATCATCGTGGCTGTCAAACCTTCAGGTGTCCTTTCGCAAAGTGACGGCAGCAATGCCCCTGATATGCTCACGATCCTTAAGGCCTACATCAAGGAAAAGTACCAAAAGCCCGGAGAAGTCTATCTTGGCCTTGTTCACAGGCTCGACAGACCCGTTTCCGGAGTCATGGTTTTCGCGCGCACGAGCAAAGCCGCATCAAGGCTCTCTGAGCAGATAAGACAGAGAAAGGTGGATAAGATCTACCGATGTGTCGTAAGCGGCATGCTTGAAGGCGAGGGAAGACTCGAGAACTTCATTTGGAAGGATGAAGCCAAGAACATCGTTACTGTCTCAGACTCTGAAAAGCCCGGATTTAAGGCTTGTTACCTGGATTACAGGGCGGTCATGTCAAAAGACGGCATGACTCTGGCCGAAGTAAAGCTCGGAACGGGCAGGTCACATCAGATTAGGGCGCAGATGGCACATGCCGGACACCCGCTTATCGGCGATCAGAAGTACGGCAAAAAGGATGAAAGGACAAAAGATATTGCCCTTGAAGCTTACAAATTGTCGTTTGAACACCCTGTAAAGCGCGAGTTTATTACGTTTGAGGCGCCTGTCCCGGATATCTTCCCGTGGAGCCTGTTTGCTTGACTTTAAAGCCCCTTAATATATATAATTTTATCTTGCAAAATTATATATAAAGGAAAAGCAGGTTTATGTACAACAAAGTTTCAAAAGACCTCAATTTCGTAGACAGAGAGAAAAAGGTTCTCGAATTCTGGAAGAAGAACGACGTTTATAAGAAGAGCATTGCGCCCAAGGCTGACGGTGCTCCGACTTTTACTCTATATGACGGCCCTCCGACGGCTAACGGAAAGCCTCATATCGGACATATCAAGACAAGAGTCATTAAGGACGTTATCCCGAGATATCACGCAATGAAGGGCGAGACTATCGTCTTCAAGGCCGGCTGGGATACACACGGACTTCCCGTAGAGCTTGAAGTCGAGAAGGCTTTGGGCATTAACGGCAAACCCCAGATCGAAAGCTACGGCGTAGAGCCCTTTATCAAGAAGTGTAAGGAATCCGTCTGGACATATAAGGACCAGTGGGAGCACATGAGTGACCGCGTAGGTTTCTGGGCAGACATGGAGAATCCTTACGTTACATACGACAACAACTACATCGAGTCCGAGTGGTGGGCATTGAAGCAGATGTGGGACCAGGGTCTTATCTACAAGGGCCACAAGATCGTTCCTTACTGCCCGAGATGCGGTACGGCTCTGTCTTCTCATGAGGTAGCTCAGGGATATAAGACAGTAAAGGAGAGATCTGCTGTCGTAAGATTCAAGTGTGTTTATGAGGATGCATACTTCCTCGCATGGACGACAACTCCCTGGACACTTCCTTCAAACGTTGCTCTGTGCCTTAACCCCAACGACGAATATTCAAAGGTAAAGGCATGTGACGGCTACACATACTACATGGCTACAGCTTTGCTCGATTCCGTATTGGGAAGCCTTGCAAAGGACGGCGAGAAGGCTTATGAGATCCTTGAATCCTATAAGGGTACTGACCTTGCAGGCAGATCCTATGTCGCGCTCTACCAGGGTGCGGCAGATGAAGCTGCAAAGCAGAAGAAAAAGGCTCATTACACTGTATGCGACGAGTACGTAACGATGGAAGACGGTACAGGTATCGTTCACATCGCTCCCGCATTCGGTGAGGACGACGCCAGAGTCGGAAGAGACAATGACCTTCCTATGGTCCAGTTCGTTGATACAAGGGGTAACCTTACTGAGGAAACACCTTTTGCAGGCAAGTTCGTTAAGGATGCAGATCCTGAAGTCCTTAAGGACCTTGATTCAAGATCACTGCTTTTCTCTGCTCCCAAGTTCGAGCACGAGTATCCTTTCTGCTGGAGATGCGACACACCTTTGATCTATTTCGCAAGATCCACATGGTTCATCGCAATGAGCAAGAAGAGAGACGAGCTCTTAAAGTCCAACAACATGGTCAACTGGATGCCTGAGACGATCAGAGACGGCCGTATGGGTGACTTCTTAAGAAACGTAATCGACTGGGGTATCTCCCGTGAGCGTTACTGGGGTACACCTCTTCCGGTATGGGAGTGCGAGTGCGGCCACAGGCACTGCATCGGTTCCATTGAAGAACTCAAGTCCATGTCTGACGACTGTCCGGATGATATCGAACTTCATAAGCCCTATGTTGATAACGTACACATCAAGTGCCCCAAGTGCGGCGGCCGGATGAAGAGAGTTACTGAGGTTATCGACTGCTGGTTCGACTCCGGTTCAATGCCTTTTGCCCAATATCACTATCCTTTCGAGAACAAGGAATTCTTCGAATCCCACTATCCATGCAATTTCATTTCAGAGGGTATCGACCAGACAAGAGGTTGGTTCTATTCGCTTATCGCTATCTCAACGGTACTTTTCGGAAGAGCACCTTTCGAGAACTGCATCGTAATGGGTATCGTTCAGGATAAGGACGGTATCAAGATGAGCAAGCATTTGGGCAACGTCGTTGATCCCTGGGATGTTCTTGATTCACAGGGCGCTGACGCAGCAAGATGGTATTTCTATACTGCAAACCAGCCCTGGCTTCCTTCAAGATTCTCCAAGGAAGCTGTAAATGACGGCATCAAGAAGTTCATCGGAACATTCTGGAATACATATGCATTCTACGTAATGTATGCCGACATCGATAATTTCGATCCCACAAAGCATGCACTCGACAAGGCTTCGCTGGGCGCTATGGACAGATGGGTACTCTCACGTCTTAACACGCTCATCAAGGTCGTAAACGAGAAGATGGACAATTACGACATCTCCCAGTCTGCAAGACTCATCCAGGACTTCACCGAAGAGCTTTCCAACTGGTACGTAAGACGCTGCCGTGACAGATACTGGGGTGCTGAAGAGACACAGGACAAGGTCAATGCTTACATGACGCTTTATACTGTTCTCGACAATCTCACAAGACTTTGCGCACCTTTCGTTCCGTTCATGACTGAAGAGATCTATCAGAACATCGTATGCTCCGTTGATAAGGAAGCTCCGATCTCAGTACACCTTGCTAAGTATCCTGTTGCTGATGAGAGCCTGATCGACGCTAAGCTTGAAGAAGAGATGGAGCTTGTACAGGAGATCGTTACATTGGGCCACAGCTGCCGTGAAGCCGCTTCTATCAAGAACCGTCAGCCTCTTTCCGAGATCTACGTTGTATCCGAGATCGGTCTTGACGATGAATATAAGCCGATCGTTCTTGATGAGCTCAATATCCGTAAGATCGAAGTATTGAGCGATGCTTCAACGCTCGTAGATTACAGCTTCAAGCCGCAGCTCAGGACATGCGGAAGAAAGTTCGGCAAGAACTTGAATGACGCCAAGGAGGTTATCGCAAACCTTCCCGGCAAGGAGACATATAATGCACTCAAGAACGGCTCTGTTAAGATCACCGTAAACGGTGAAGAGTATGAGATGACGGAAGAAGACTTCCTCATCGAGACGACACAGCCTGAAGGATTCTCCACACAGACATCCGGCAATCTTACAGTCTCCATCTCCACAGTCCTTACTGAAGAACTCATTGAAGACGGTCTTGTAAGAGAGATGATCTCCAAGATCCAGAATCACCGTAAGGAGACAGAAGGTCTTACGGTATCTGACCGCATCGTTCTCAAGTATGATGGTAACGACAAGCTTGCTGAAGTAATCGAGAAGAAGAAGGATTACCTTGCTTCCGAAGTACTTGCAACAGAGATCTCCAAGGGCACCGGCGACAACTCCAAGGAGTGGAACGTCAACGGAGAGAAGATCACATTCTCTGTCGTTAAGGCATGAGGTAGATTATGATAATTAACCTGTTCTTTAGCGGATACGACATACCGACGATTATCTATTTTCTGATAATCTTTATCATTGCGCTGACGCTGTCTTTCTCGATCCATGAGTTTATGCATGCGTCGGTTGCGGTATGGCTTGGCGATCCGACTCCCAGGAACATGGGAAGAGTTACCCTTAATCCTCTTGCACATATGGATCCGATAGGTACGATCCTGCTTCTTACAGCAGGTTTCGGATGGGGTAAGCCCGTAATGTATAATCCTTCGAATCTTCACAGATTCAAGAATCACCGCTGGATGAACATCATGGTTCATCTGGCCGGTGTTACGGGCAACTTCATTTTAGGTACTGTCGCAATGATCTTCGGCAGCCTTTTCTATCATCTGTATTTAAGGTTCGGCGGTGCATCTTTTGGCATCGCATTAAAGGCGCTGTATGACCTTTTTTTTAATACATATGCATTTTCGATGATGCTTTTGGCATTTAATCTTTTGCCTATCCCGCCTTTGGACGGTTTCCACGTTCTTCAGGAATTATTGCCTTATAAGGTAAGATCCTCTGCCGGATACAGGAATTTTGAAAGATGGTCACCGATGATCCTCATGACCATTTTCTTTATCGGATATGTCTCCAGGATCTCGATCTTAAGTCAGGTAGTCAGTATTATCGAGTGGCCTTTCGAAAAGATCATCGGCTTCATACTGATTCCGTTTGAAATGCTGTTCTCTTTGATTGGAATCTGATATTATGCCCGAGCAAGCAGTAAAGCCTGAGATCAGATTAAGACAATTCGAAGGCCCTCTGGACCTGCTTTTGCATCTTATCGAAAAGAACGATGTCGATATCTACGATATCCCGATCAGCACCATCACTGCGCAGTATATGCAGTACATCGAGTCCATGCAGGAATTCGACATGGAACTTGCTTCAGACTTCCTGGTCATGGGTGCGACATTAGTATCGATCAAGTCCAGGATGATGCTTCCGGGCATGCAGGCTGCATTGGGTGGCACGGGCGATGATGTCGTTGACCCGAGAGAAGAACTCGTTATCTCGTTGATGAGATATAAAAGGTGCCGTGTTTTCGCGCAGGACTTGAAAGAGAGAAGAGATAAGTTCGACGGCGCAAGATTCCGTTACGCATCAACTGCAAAGCAGCTCGGTATCTACTTAAAGCCGGCTGAGCAGAATTTTGATATAGAAGAATTCAACGATGCCGTTGCTCTCATCAATGAGCGTAACGAGCAGCGTTTTACTGATATTTCCGCGAAGATCACACATATCCTTCAGAGGGATAAGCGCTCAGTAAAGGAGAGGATCAAGTCGATCTGGCGTTCCATCACGGGCAAGGGAAAGATCTTATTTTCCAGTCTCTTCGGCAAGAAAGCAGAGAAGATGGATAAGGTCGTAAGTTTCCTTGCGATACTGGAACTTATCAGGGACAACAAGGTTACCGTAGAACAGGACAGAAACTTCGGCGAGATCTCGATCGAAGAGAAAAAGGTTTAAGAATTATGGAAGACGATTTTAAGATAACATCCCAGGAATTACCCGCGGCTATCGAATCAATTTTATTCGTATCCGGCGACCCTGTCTCAGTCGATAAACTGGCTGATATCTGCAACTGTTCGAAGAATGCAGTAAATGAGGCATTAAAGTCGCTTACTGACAGATATTCGGGAAACCCGTGGAGCGGTCTTGAGATCAGGAAGACTGAAGATTCATATGCGATCATGACAAGACCTTCGCAGAAGAAGATCTTAGACAGGATGTTCGGCCCGAGGCAGGTTCCGCCGCTGTCCCAGGCATCTTATGAGACATTGGCGGTAATAGCCTATAACCAGCCGTGCACAAGGGCACAGGTCGAACTCGTAAGAGGTGTATCTTCTGATTCGATCATTTCAAGGCTCTTGGACAGAGGCTGGATCGAAGAAGCAGGCAACCTCGATGCACCCGGAAGACCTTCGTTATTCAAGACAAGCAGAAAGTTCTTAACCGAATTCGGTATCGAATCGGTAAAGGATCTCCCGCCGCTTGAACTTATGAGTTACCAGACTATCAGGGATATGGAAGATTCCCTCAAGGAAGCTGCCGGCGGAGAGGATAAGCAGATCTCGATCGAGAGCCTCATGGCACCTAAGCCTGAGAACGAGGAAGGTGAAGAGAATGACGGGGACGCTTGATCTTATCGAAAATGCCATTTCCGGTATGAGCAAGGGCCATAAGGCCATTGCGGGCTTCATTCTGGAATCCTATGACAAGGCAGCTTACATGACCGCTGCCAGATTAGGTGAGGAGGTAGGAGTATCCGAATCAACTGTCGTAAGGTTTACGACGGAACTCGGGTTCGAAGGTTATCCCGAATTCCAGAAGGCACTTCAGGAAGACCTTAAGTCAAAGCTTACTTCAGTTCAGAGATTAGGACTTACCGAGAAGTTCGAGAGCGACAGCGAGGCTTTAAGATCAGTCGTCAATCAGGACATAGCCAATCTCAGGGATTCACTTAATTCCATTGATGAGAAAGAGTTTGACAACGCCGTCCGTTCCATTCTCGGAGCTAGAAAGATATATATCATGGGCATCAGGGCATCGGCTCCTCTGTCGGAGTTCATGCATTTCTATATGACGCTTCTTTTCGATGACGTTGTGCTGGTCAGAAGTACCTGCACGAATGAGCTTTTCGAGCAGATCATGCCGATAGGGAAAGGCGATGTTATGATCGGAATCTCATTTCCGAGATATTCTGCAAGAACGATCAACTCCATGGGTTATGCCAAAAAGAAGGGCGCGACGATAATCGCCATTACCGACAAGGATGATACGGCAATGACCGAATATGCCGACATCAAGCTTTTCGCGAAATCCTCAATGGCATCATTCGTTGATTCGCTTACAGCGCCGCTGTCACTCATAAATGCGCTTCTCGTATCACTCGGAATGCACAGAAAAGAGCATATCCAGGCGTCACTCGAATCGCTTGAGACATTATGGTCACAGTACCGTGTCTATGAGACGGGAAGAGACAGGACCACAGAAGACGGAGATATTTTATAAAGGAGAAAATTATGGGCATTTATCAGATCGCTATCGACGGACCTTCGGGATCAGGAAAGAGCACGCTCGCAAAAGGCATCGCAAAAGAACTCGACATTATGTACCTTGATACCGGTGCGATGTACAGAACATGCGCTGTCGCATCCATCAAGAGAGGCATTAATGCAAAAGATGCAGATGCCGTAAAGAAGATGATGGACGATATTAAGATCGAAGTCGCTTTCATTGACGGCGTTCAGCACATGATCCTTGACGGTGAGGATGTTACAGGCGAACTCAGAACTCCCCAGACGTCCATTGCCGCATCTGATATTTCCGCGCTTCCTTTTGTAAGGTCTGCAATGGTAGCTCTTCAAAGAGAGATCGCCAAGAACCAGACATTCGTGCTTGACGGAAGAGATATCGCATCCGTAGTGCTTCCTGATGCTAAATACAAGTTCTTCGTTGTCTGCGCACCTGAGGTAAGGGCCGAGAGAAGACTTAAGGAACTTAATGAGGCAGGAGATCACTCCCAGACCTATGAAGAGGTATTAAGAGATATTAAATACAGAGATGAACAGGACTCCACAAGAGCCGCATCACCTCTTATCCAGGTTCCTGAAGCGGTCGTTATCGACACAGGAAAGTACGATATCGAAGGCACAAGGAAATTCCTCTTAAGCCATATGGAAGAAGAAGATAAATGAAAGTAACTGCCGCTAAATCATCAGGATTCTGTTTCGGCGTCAAAAATGCCGTTACGGCTGCACAGGATGCAGTCGCTGCAAGGAATGACGGCAGGCCGCTTGTGATGCTTGGCGAGATCGTTCACAACAAATATGTGGTCGATGAACTTGTTAAGGGCGGATTTACCATATGCGAAAAGGCAGAAGACTGTCCTGAGAATGCTGTTGTAATCATAAGAGCCCACGGCGTAACACCTGAAGAAATAAGAATATTGGAGTCCAAGAACTGCGATATCAGGGACATGACATGTCCGTTTGTTTCGAAGATCCATAAGATCGTAAAGGAAAATGCCGCAAAGGGAATGAACATAATCATTGCAGGAACCAAAGGTCATCCTGAGGTAACGGGCATTCTGGGAGAAGCTGAGGGATATGGCGTCAAATGCGCTGTTATCAAGGCTCCGGAGGATCTTGAGACCCTTGATTTTCCGCTTGAATCCGCCATTTTGATATCGCAGACGACGTTCTCCAGCGACACTTTTAAAAAAATATGCCAATTTGTTAAAAATAAAATTGAAAAATATAATGTTTTTGATACAATATGTATTACGACTGAAAGTAGGCAAAAGGAAGCCGCTTCGCTCTCTGAGACTTCAGATTCGATGATAGTTATCGGTTCTGCTCACAGTTCGAACACCACTAAGCTTTTGGACATCTGCAAAGGTCGTTGTGCAAGAACATTCCTTGTGAATTCCGGCACAGAGGTTAGAAGCCTTATTCAAAATGGGGACATACTTCCAACTGATAAGATCGGGATCACAGCGGGTGCATCTACACCGGAAGCTATTATTTTGGAGGTTGTTCAACAAATGAACGAAGAAGAGAAGATCACAAATCAGGGCTTTGACACAGAGTTTGCCAATGCTGTCGATTTAATTGCGCAGGTTAGAAGAGGTGCTGTAGTAAAGGGCACAATCACATCTGCAGATGACGACTATGTTTATGTAGACGTACACGACAAGTCCGAAGGTAGAATTTCACGTAAGGAGTTTGATTCGGATCCTGACTTCGATCTTGAAAAGGCTATTGCCGATCACACAGAAGTTACCGTTAAGGTAAGAAGCATCAAGAATTCCGATCAGGGTAAGGAGATCATCCTTTCCAAGAATGATGTTGAGTCCGAGAAGGGCAGAGCAGAGATCGAGGAAGCATTCAAGAACAAGACTCCTATCGAAGTTAAGATCACACGTACAGTTAAGGACGGTGTTATCGG
>Ga0310695_10003594_pt1 | contig 30116 bp, 27 predicted proteins | sample RumenRJG_04DNA_FD_203882 | JGI IMG/M metagenome (GOLD analysis project Ga0310695, IMG submission 203882) | Bovine rumen microbial communities from Lethbridge, Alberta, Canada - RJG_04 (v2) (version 2) | ecosystem: Host-associated > Mammals > Digestive system > Stomach > Rumen | place: Canada...
CTGATATACATAGTTAAAAAACCTTTTGCGCCACCCAAATTTGGGTGGCGCAAAATTACAACAAATTGTTTATTAGTTGATTATAATTTAACAATTTCTTTTCTCAAAAAAAGTGACGAAGTCAGGAAAAAGGGAAAGGGGAGTTATTGTCAGGCTTGTTTCTATTAAGGTATCGGCGGGAAAATATGATGGCACCTTAACGGCGCGTGCGGAATTCGATGGGTGTGATGCCCGTAACATGCCTGAAGACTCGGCTCAGGTGGTGAGGATACTTAAAGCCAACGGCATAAGCGATTTCGCTGATTGACATCTTAGTGCTGACAATCAGATACTTGACGCGTTCGACCACTGCAATGTGAATATGTTCCTTGGCAGTGTGCCCCGATGATTTCTTGACCAGGTCACCGAAGTAATTGGGCGACAACGAGAGTCTCTTGGCGCAATAGGCCACAGTAGGCAGTCCCTTCTCGACCGGCAAATTGCTCTCGAAGTATTCCTTGAGCACAACGTTAAATCTGTCGATGAGTTGGTCTCCTCCCTTAGACTCGGAGTGATACTGCCTGGCATAGAATCTCAAGCAGTAACTGAAAAGCAAATCAAGGAAAGCCAGTATGATGGATCTGCTAGACGCATCAATGGGCAGTTCAAGTTCAAGCGATATTCCCTCGAAGAGCGAGTCCATGACCAGTTTCTCCTCAGGAGTTAGGTTAAGTGCCTGATTAGACTCATAGGAGAAGAAAGAGTAATACTTGAACTTGCTGGACAGCGGTGACTCGTGGATGATGCTTGGGTGAAAGAGTAGCAATTTGCTGTTTGTGCCTTCTTTGTGCCCAGTCGCATTTCCGAATATCTGGTCAGGTGCGATAAATGCCATCGTGGCTTCTCCATATTCATACCTGCTCAGCCCGTAAGTCATGCTCCCGCTCTCACCTGTGAAAAAAACACAATAAAATCCACAACTACGCAGCTCATCCTTGAGTTTAGCGCATTCTGTTTTATCAAGCACAGTAATTAAAGGGTGCTGCATCTTGCATCCATAGCGTTCACAAAAATCCCCGATTGAATTTAGTCTAATAATTTCAGTAATCATTTTGATAAGAATTTGGCACAAAAATACACAAAACTGAAACATACACAACATGTATCGGTAAATCATGTTAGTGTTTTAAGGTAAATTCACAGAAATTGAAAGAATGCTCGTCCATTAGATTCCGATGCGTCACATTTTGACAACAAATTGCAGAAAAACATTAGATTTGCAGGTGATTTATGTCATCTTTCGTAACACAAAAGCCGTCGCACCATCCTCTTGACAGAATGGTGCGACAACACGGCACAATGCCACTAATCATGTCGGGCTTCAGCAGCCCAATTCTTTGTCCAATCCGATCCTCTGACCGATGTACTCAAGCAGGTCATGTTCTGACTCACTGGCTCCGTCGGCATCCATTATCCGCACCAGCAACCTAGCCACGAAACACTTGCGATCAGTGTCCATCTTCTTGACCACCTCGATCGCATAGTCGGCGTTCAATGCCAGTCCCGCCTGAAACACCTCGTCATTGATTCCCAGTTCAACATTAATGTTGTTAGAGGCAATCAACTCCTCCATGGTGATGACACGGTCGGCATTGTCCATCTCAATGATGAGACTGACAATGGCCTGTTTCTCGATATCAGTAAAATTGACGTTGCTCATATCACCGAAATTAGTCGTTGTGCTTGAATGGTGGTGGTGTGGCCCAAGGATCATTACTGTCCTCGGCTTGCACCTCATTTTCTCGTGCTTTGCTTTCCTCGGCAATTCTCATGATTTCCTCGGTGCGCGAGAGCCACTTGCGCTTCCCGAAGATGCGCTCGGCATCCTCGGTGTAAATAACCTCACGCTCGAGCAACAAGTGCGCCAGTTGATGGTGTCCGTCGGTGTAGGTTTCCAGTATCTGACGAGCACGCTGATACTGACTATCGATAATGGCCTGCACCTCAACATCGATCGTCTGTGCTCTTGTCTCGCTATATGGCTTAGTGAATCCATACTCTTGGCCACTAGAGTCATAATAGGAAATGTTGGGCAGTTTGTCGCTCATGCCATAGTAGGTGACCATGGCATAGGCAATCTTGGTTGCTCGCTCCAAGTCGTTGAGCGCACCGGTGTCGATGAACCCCAAGAACATGTCTTCGGCGACACGACCTGCCAGCAACGAGCACACCTCATCAAGGAGTGCCTGCTTGGGTTCAATCTGCCTCTCCTCGGGCATATACCATGCCGCGCCCAGCGCCTTGCCACGTGGCACGATGGTGACCTTGATGAGCGGGTCGGCATATTGCAAGTGCCAACTGACGGTAGCATGCCCAGCCTCATGATAGGCGATAGACTTGCGTTCGTCGTCGGTGATGACCTTCGATTTCTTCTCCAGTCCACCGATGATGCGGTCGATGGCATCCATGAAGTCTTGCCGTTGCACCGCCTGCTTCTTGCGCCGAGCAGCGATGAGTGCCGCCTCGTTACAGACGTTGGCTATGTCAGCACCCGAGAATCCAGGGGTCTGCCTTGCCAGTTGATCGATGTCGACGCTGCCGTCAGTCTTGACATTGCGCAAGTGTACCTGGAAGATTTCCTTGCGATCGCTCAACTCTGGCAGTTCAACATAGATTTGACGGTCAAAACGACCTGCACGCAGCAGTGCCTTGTCGAGGATATCTGCACGGTTGGTGGCCGCCAGGATGATAACCCCGCTATTGCTGCCAAATCCGTCCATCTCGGTGAGAAGCTGGTTCAAGGTACTCTCGCGTTCGTCATTGCCACCCATATTGGCATTGCGACCACGTGCTCGTCCCACAGCATCAATCTCATCAATGAAGACGATGCACGGTGCCTTCTCCTTGGCTTGACGGAAGAGGTCACGCACACGGCTAGCACCCACACCGACAAACATCTCGACGAAGTCGCTACCCGACATCGAGAAGAAAGGCACATTGGCTTCGCCGGCAACAGCCTTGGCCAACAGAGTCTTTCCGGTTCCCGGAGGGCCAACGAGCAACGCTCCCTTGGGAATCTTTCCGCCCAGTTCGGTATAATGCTCGGGACTCTTGAGGAAGTCGACAATCTCGTTGATCTCGACTTTAGCCTCGGCCAATCCTGCTACATCCTCAAATGTCACCTTATTGGCATTGTCCTTGTCGAAAAGCATAGCCTTAGACTTGCCGACACTGAAGATGCCGCCACCGCCCATGCCACCACTGCCCATGCGCTTCATGAAGAAGAACCAGAATCCGATGAGCAGCAGCACCGGGCCAAAGTACCAGAAAATGGTGCTTATATCGCTTGTGGTGTCATAAGAGATGTCTCCCTTGAACTGTCCGCTGGTCTTCCACTCGTCCACTTTCTTTTCAAAGTTCTCAAGCGAGCCAATCTTGGACGACACCTTGGGCTTGTATCCTTGCCTGGGTTTGTAGACATTGCCAAAGACGACATTTGCCAGCGAATCGTTGATGACAGCCTCGGCGGTCTCCTTATTATATACGACAATGCTCTCGACGCCTCCACTTGCCACCATCTCTTCAAACTTGTTCTGTGGCACTTCTTTGGCCATAGAATTGCCAGTCATCCAATAAGCAGCAATCAGTCCAGCGAAGACGAGCATATACATCCAGTAGATGTTAAACTTCGGGAAAGGCGTTTTTTTCTTGTTGTCTGCCATAGTATTGTTTAATCAAGATCGGGGATGGTGTTGATGGTTGCATCATTCCACAGTTGCTCGAGGTTATAACGCTGACGGAACTCCGGCAAGAAGATGTGAGCGTAGATGGTTCCGTAGTCTAGCACAATCCACTGCGAGTTCTGATATCCGTCGTAATTGTACGGGCGGACACCGAGTTTGTTCTCGACATACTCTCTGATGCTGTCGGCAATGGCGTCGACCTGAATGGGTGTGTTGCCATTGACAATGACAAACGCCTGAGTCGGCGCATACTCAATGTGCGAGAGGTCGACAGTGACGATGCTTCGTGCCTTCTTTTCTTGCGCCCCCTCAACGATGGCTTGAATAAGTGTTTCGTTATCAGTAATCTGATTCTTCATCTATTAAGTTGTTAGTTGTTATTTCGGATTGAAAAGGCAAAGGTAATCATAAAAGTTCAAAAAGAAAAATCTGACGACCAAAAACGTAAAATAAAAACAAAAAAGACACGCATTTGTCACGAATTCACAAAGAATTTTGTAACTTTGCAGGCTAGAAAAAAATTAATCACTAAATAAATACAGATTATGGAAGTAAGAGGAAAAATTATCGTAAAACTGCCCTTGCAGAGCGGCACGTCGAAGGCCGGCAACCCCTGGAGCAAGCAGGAGTATGTGCTTGAGACGATGGAAGCGTTCCCCAAGAAGGTCCATTTTGACTTCTTCGGCGATCGCGCCAATCAGTATCCGCTCGAGGTGGGTGACTTGATTGACCTGAGTTTTGACATCGACAGTCATGAATACAACGGTCGTTGGTTCACCAGCATCCGTGGCTGGAAGGCCGAGAAGGTAGACCCGAACGCCCTGGCTGCCGCCAACGCCGCTCAGAATCAGCCTGCCTATCAGCCCGCTCCAGGTCCCGCTCCCGCCGGCCCGGCTCCGGTGGCTCCGGCTCCGGTGGCTCCTCAGGCCGACTTCAACCAGCCTGCCGATGGCGACGATCTGCCGTTCTAACCCATCACGCATTGACAATTTTACTAGACACACAAGAGGAGCCTCTCAATGGGGCTCCTCTCGTTTTTGCGTTGTAATCGGCCGTGAGAAACGGGCTATGCACCTCAATTGACCTCGCGGTGTTCGAGGGCTCGCTGCAATTGCAGCAATTGTGCCTTGATGTCCTTGAGCCGATCGACGACCTCAAAACGCTTGTCCACACCGTCACGGTTGGCTCGCAACTGCGCTTGAGCGGCATCGAGCTTGAGACCTTTCTCCTTGACCAGGTAATGAATCTTGCGTATCATCTCGATGTCGTTTGGAGTGTAGAATCGGATGTTCTTGGCGTTGCGCTTGGGCTTGATAATGGTGAACTGCGTCTCCCAGTAGCGCAATGTGCTCTCGGGGATGCCCACAATCAATGCCACATCGCCTATCTTATAGTACTTCTTGTCAAGTTCTTGCATATTGTTTCTTCTATTTGGTGCCACAACAAAGTCATGACACAGCGAGCTGCTGGAATGCCCGCGATGGTTGTGGGTACAAAGTTAGATTAATTTACTGAAAATGCCAAATTTTGCCACGAAAAATCAAAAAAAACAGCCTTTGGCTTTGAGTTACGGCCAAATAGCAGTAATTTTGTAGGTTGTTTTGGATTCAAGAAAAATATAGACTAAATAAGATATGCTAACAGCAAAAGAAATCCGCGAAGCGTTCAAGAGCTTCTTTGAGAGCAAGCAGCACCACATTGTGCCCTCGGCTCCGATGGTCATCAAGGATGACCCCACCCTCATGTTCACCAATGCCGGTATGAACCAGTTCAAGGACATCATCCTGGGCAACAAGCAGGCGCAGTGGCGCCGTGTGGCCGACTCGCAGAAGTGCCTGCGTGTGAGCGGCAAGCACAACGACCTGGAGGAAGTGGGTCATGACACCTATCACCACACCATGTTTGAGATGCTAGGCAATTGGTCTTTCGGCGACTACTTCAAGCGCGAGGCCATCGACTGGTGCTGGGAGTTTCTGGTTGATGTACTCAAATTGAACCCAGATATCCTCTATGCCACCGTGTTTGAAGGCTATGCCCCCGAGGGACTGGAGCGCGACAACGAGGCCGCCGGCTACTGGGAGAAACACCTGCCCGCCGACCACATCATCAACGGCAACCGCCACGACAACTTCTGGGAGATGGGCGACACAGGTCCATGCGGTCCCTGCAGTGAGATTCACATCGACCTGCGTGACGAGGCCGAGAAGGCCAAGACTCCCGGACGTGAACTGGTCAACAAAGACCACCCCCAAGTGATTGAAATCTGGAACCTGGTGTTCATGCAATATAACCGCAAGGCCGACAGCAGCCTCGAGCCACTGCCCTTCAATGTGATTGACACGGGCATGGGCTTTGAGCGCCTGTGCATGGCCCTGCAGGGCAAGAAGTCAAACTATGACACCGATGTGTTCCAGCCGCTCATCGGCGAGATTGGCAACATCAGTGGCAAGCGCTATGGCGAGAACCACGATGTGGATGTGGCCATGCGCGTGGTGGCCGACCATGTGCGCACCATCGCCTTCAGCATCGCCGACGGCCAGTTGCCCAGCAACGCTAAGGCCGGCTATGTGATCCGTCGCATCCTGCGCCGCGCCGTGCGCTACGGCTACACCTTCCTGGGCATGCGCGAGGCATTCATGTATCGCCTGATCGACACGCTCATTGAGAGCATGGGTGCCGCCTACCCCGAACTGCCAGCTCAGGTCGACCTCATCAAGCATGTGTGCAAGGAAGAGGAGGACTCGTTCCTGCGCACGCTCGAGACCGGCATGAAGCTCATCGACAAGGTGATTGCCGACACCCGCAAGTCCGGCAAGACACAAATCACGGGTCGCGAGGCATTCACCCTCTACGACACCTACGGATTCCCCCTGGACCTGACCGAACTTATCTTGCGCGAGAACAACATGACTGTCAACGAGGAGGAGTTCAATGCCGAGATGCAGCAACAGAAGCAACGTGCGCGCAACGCCGCTGCCGTCGAGGCTACCGACTGGGTGGAGCTGCACGAGGGCGTGACCGAGTTTGTGGGCTATGACATGAGCGAGTGTGACACCGAGATACTGCGCTATCGCAAGGTCAAACAGAAGAACAAAGAATATTACCAGATTGTGCTTGCCCGCACACCATTCTACGCCGAGATGGGCGGTCAAGTGGGCGACAAGGGCACCCTCACGGTGGGCGATGAGACCATTGAAGTCATCGACACCAAGCGCGAGAACAACCTGCCAGTTCACATTGCCAAGCAGATGCCCGCCGACCCGACCGCACCGGTGCATGCCGCCATCGACGTGGCACGCCGACGCGCCATCGAGTGCAACCACACCGCAACCCACCTGCTCCATGCCGCCCTGCGCCAGGTGCTGGGCACACACGTCGAGCAGAAAGGGTCGTATGTCGACGACAAGATGTTGCGCTTCGACTTCTCGCACTTCAAGAAGGTTACTCCTGAGGAGATTCGCCAAGTGGAACATCTGGCCAACCAGATGGTGCGCCATGCCACCCTGCGCGAGGAGCATCGCGAGATGCCCATCGACGAGGCACGCCAGATGGGTGCTATGGCTCTGTTCGGCGAGAAGTATGGCGACCGTGTACGCGTCATCAAGTATGATAATTCGGTTGAGTTGTGCGGTGGCACGCATGTGCCCAACACGGGCAACATCGGCATGATTAAGATCATGAACGAAAGCAGCATTGCCGCCGGCATCCGCCGCATCGAGGCCATCACCGGCGAGGGGGTGGAGAACACGCTCGACCAACTGGAGGACACCCTGCTCGAGATCAAGAGCCTGCTCAACAACGCTCCCGACGCGCTGGTGGCCCTACGCAAGTCGCTGAGCGAGAATGCCGCCCTGCGCAAGCAAGCCGAGGGCTTCATCCAGGAGCGTATCAACACCCTGCGCGAACGACTGATCAAGGATGCTCTCCTCAACGACAAGGGTATCAGCGTGATGCGTCTGCAAGGACTGCTCATGCCCGAAGTAGTCAAGGGAGTAGCCACCGCTCTGCGCGGCAGCGGCCTGGAACACCATGCCCTGATTGCTGCCACCGAGGACGATGACCGCCCGATGCTCACCGTCATGCTCACCGACGACCTGGTCAAGGAAGGCAAGAATGCCGGACAGATGGTGCGCGAGGCCGCCAAGCTCATTCAGGGCGGCGGTGGCGGACAGCCTGGCTTTGCCCAGGCCGGCGGCAAGAACGTGGACGGTCTGAGCGCTGCCCTCGACAAACTCGAGGATCTGCTCAATCAATAGATATTACCTTCTAGTCACCTTTCTGAAGTGGCAAACTAACCACTTCAGAAAGATGGCTAAAATAACTAATAATTATTAATAATTAATCTATCAAAAACATGAGTAAAAAGCATTTACTGGCAGCCACCATCCTGATGATGGCCTGCATGAGCGTCAGCGCTCAAACCACTGCCGAGTGGCCTTGGGACTTCCCGAAGAGTACCGGTGAGCAACTCACCGACGGCGAACTGATTTTGGCCCCCTACACCTACTACAAGGTGGCGATTGACGACAAGGAAGACTTGATGAGAAAAGGCCTCATCTTCTACAAGACCAACCTCGAGACTGCCGGAGCCGAGAAGTCGGTTGTGAACTTTATGGAAGACTATGAGTTGCCCAACTCGCTAATTATCGGTCTGCCCGAAGGTGCCACCGCCAAGAAAGGCGACATCTTGCTCACCTGGTGGCAAAGCGGAAGCGGCATGAAACGCGCCATCGTGCGTGACGACAGCAACCCCGCCGAACCCAAAGTGGACTATCTTGACATGGACATGCGACTTGATAATGACGGTGCCATTTCGGGCTTTGCCGAGAGCCACGCCAATGAGCAACTCAAGCCCAACTCGTTCATCGTGCTGCACGACGGCGAGTGGGCACCAGGAGCGCAAGTGGCCTGCAAGAATGAGCGCGGCGAATGGAATGCCGCCACGCTGATCAAGGCGACCGAAGACAAGGTGCTTGTGTCGGGATTCAGTAGCCGGCTATCGGCCTATTCCAAGAGCGACTGCCGCTTGATTCCGATGAGCGACGAGGACATGAAAGCCGGCAACACTGTGTGGGGAGTCTGGGTAGGCACCTACCAGAGCGGCTATACCGTCGACAAGGTGGACAAGGAGCGTGGCCGCGTGTGGGTCACCGACAGCCGAGGCAATCAAAAAATTCTGAGTATCCTCGAAGTGACTAAAGTTCTAGACTGACCCCTTGTTGCAGAAAGCACCATCCCTGCCCGAACAAGCATTCCCGGGCAGGGATGTTTTTTTTAGTCCAGCCAGCAGTTTTTGAAATCGGACAAAAATCACTAACTTTGTAGCCAAAACCAAACGCAAAACCAAAATGAAAAGATTATTTTTTGTTTCGATGGTGCTGATCAGCATCTGCTACTCAGCATTAGGCCAGTCGTCGAGTCACCAGTATGTGACCGTGGTGGCCGAACCTGACCATGCCGACTGGACCTACCATGTGGGCGAAAAAGTGAACATCACCGCATATGCCATCCGCGAGAATGTGCGCATGAAGGACTGTGAGATTACCTATAGCTACGGTCCTGACAAACTGGATGCCGTCAAGACCGCCACGGTCAAGACCGGGCGCGACGGTCTGGCGCACTTCAGTGTGCCGTCGCCCAAGGAGCCTGGATTCACCAGTGTGCGCGTCAAGGTGTCACTGGACGGCCGCACCTACTCGTCGATGACCAACATCGCGTTTGACCCCTACTCTATCCAACCGACAACAACAATGCCCGCCGACTTTGAGCAATACTGGCAGGGCGCTGTGGCCAAGGCCGCCCAAGTGCCCATGCGCCCCACCCTGCGCTACAGTGCCGAGGAGAGCAACGACCGCGTGGATGTGTACTATGTGAAGATTCAGTCCTACAGGCGTGGCAACTATGTCTACGGCGTGCTCACAGTGCCCAAGACACCGGGGCGCAAACCCGCCATCCTGCGCCTGCCCGGCGCGGCGGTACGCTCCTATCATGGGCCGCATGAGTTGGCCTATGAGGGGTTTGTGGTGCTGGAGATAGGTGTTCACGGAATCCCTGTTGACCAGTCGCCCGAGGTGTACGCGCAACTCGAGGAGGGCGCCCTGTCGAGTTACACGACCATCGGCATCGACCATCGCGACACCTATTACTATAAACGCCCCATCCTGGGTTGCGTGCGCGCTGTCGACTACCTGTGCACACGCGACGACGTCGACACCACCCGCATCGCCACCTACGGCGGCAGTCAGGGCGGTATGCTCTCGATCATGACGGCGGCACTGAGCCCGCATGTGAGCGCATTGTTCAGCTACTTCCCGGCCTACTGTGACCTGACCGGCTATTACAACGGTCGCGGCGCCGGGTGGCCGCACCTGTTCCGCGACCGCAATGAGCCCAACCTGCAAGCCCGCATCGAGGTGTCGCGCTACTACGACACGGTCAACTTTGCCCGCCTGCTGCGTGTGCCCGGCTTCTACGCCTGGGGCTACAACGACCCGGCGTGCTGCCCCACGTCGACCTTCAGCGCCTACAATGTCATCACAGCCCCCAAGCAACTGCAAGTGGGCCGCGACACCGGCCACTGGCTCTACCCGTGGCAGGTCGATAACGCCCTGCACTGGCTCAAGCAGCAGTTCGGCATGGAGTGAAACAAAGACGCAGGATGCTAACCGAAGCATCCTGCGCCTTTATTATTACCGAAATATCACACTAGTCGGTGGTGAGGTCGTCGTAGCGCTGGAAGAGGAAATCGTTGTAAGGGAAGCGCTGGGTGTGGACGATGCGGGCCTTGTCGTAGAGCATCTGCTTGAGTGCGTCGATGTTGATGCCCTGCTTGGCGCTGATGAAGACACAGTTGCCTGCCATGCGCGACATCCAGGTCTCCTGCAACTCCTCAAGGGGGATGTTCTCTCGCAAACGCGGCGTGAGGTCGTCCTCGTCCTTGGGCGTGTAGGTGAACTGGTCAATCTTGTTGAACACCATGATCATCTCCTTGCCGGCGGCATCGCACACCTCCTGCAACGTGCGGTTGACCACCTCGACCTGCTCCTCGAACTGCGGGTGCGAGATGTCGACCACATGCACCAAGATGTCGCTGTCGCGCACCTCATCGAGTGTGGTCTTGAACGACTCGACCAGATGGGTGGGCAACTTGCGGATAAAGCCGACGGTGTCGCTGAGCAAGAACGGCAAGTTCTCGATGACCACCTTGCGCACAGTGGTGTCGAGCGTGGCAAAGAGTTTGTTCTCGGCAAACACGTCGCTCTTGCTCAACACGTTCATCAGTGTAGACTTGCCCACATTGGTGTAGCCGACCAACGCGATGCGTGTGAGTTTGCCACGATTCTTGCGTTGGATCACCTTCTGCTTGTCCCAGTCGGCCAATCGTTGCTTGAGCAGCGAGATTTTGGTCTTGATGATGCGACGGTCGGTCTCAATCTGTGTCTCGCCCGGGCCACGCATACCGATGCCACCACGCTGACGCTCGAGGTGAGTCCACATGCCGGTCAGTCGGGGTAACAGATATTGATATTGAGCCAACTCAACTTGCATCTTGGCATTGGCGGTCTGGGCACGCTTGGCAAAGATGTCGAGGATGAGCGTGGTGCGGTCCAGCACCTTGACCTGGGTGGCCTTCTGGATGAACGCAATCTGCTTGGGCGAGAGGTCATCATCAAAGATGACCAAACTCACATCGTTGTTGTCGACATAGTCTACAATCTCCTCAAGTTTTCCCTTGCCCACATAACTGGTGCTGTTGGGTGAGTCGCACCGCTGAGTGAAGCGCTTGACCGTTGTGGCTCCTGCGGTCTCGGCCAGAAACTCCAGTTCGTCAAGATACTCACCCGCCTTGGCTTCGTTCTGCTGGGGTGTGATGAGTCCGACCAACACGGCGGTTTCCTGCTCGACACTGCTGCTGTTGCGTTTGCTATCGTCAATAAATCCCATCTCAAATCTTGTTTGATTGAAAATTAAAAAGGCCTCGGCAGAACCGAGGCCCACAGAACCATGTCAGTTCTAGTCTCTTTGTCACGAGGCTCTCGACTATTTCTTAGCCACCTTGTTATAACGTTTGTTCAGCCCTTCAATGACTTCCTTGGTCACGTCATACTTCGGGTCGATATAGAGGGTTGCACTCTTGCGCAAGACCATGTCATAGCCTTTCTGCTTGGCATACTCGTTCATGAAATTGTTGATCGAGTCCATCAGTTGCACCTGGCTCTGGCTCAACTCGTTCTGAATGCTCTGCTGCAGGTTGCCCAAGTAGTTCTGTGCATCGTTCTGCATCTTCTGCAACTTTGCTTGGTCGGCATTGAAACTTTCTTCAGTGAGATAGCCATTGTTCTTATACTTCTCTTGCATGGCATTGCCGAACTTGTTGATCTCGTTACCCTTCTGCGACTGTGCAGCATCAAACTGATTCTGTCGACGCAACATGGCTTCATTAATGTCTTTGGCCAAGTTATAGTTGTTCATGATCGAGTCCTCATCGACATAACGGATGGTCATCTTCTCCATCGCAGCCTGTGGCACGGTTGCTGCTGGCTTTGCATTCTGAGATTTGTCATTGCACGATGTAGCCATCACTGTGCATGCAGCGAGGATTAAAACTTGCGCAAAAAGTCTTGTCAATTTCATTGTTTTGTATCTGTTATTCGTAAAATTTTTCGTCTTGGGCGCATGTGATGCCGCGTCGCCGCATTTCGGGATTGGAGTGGATGTGCGTATTGGGGAATTTTCCTCCTTTGACAAAGAAGATTTTGACTCCTAACAATATCACAGCCAGCCCAATAAGTAGTATTGTGGACAATAAAACGGGCATCATTGCGTTAAAGAAATACTAAAAACGATGCAAATATAGTGTTTTTTTGCCGCTCAATTCAAAAAAAAGCCGTAACTTAGCGGTGCTTTTTGCGAGTATTTAACAATATTTCGCCCGCAATAACGATAACTAACATTTCTAACCTTTTTAATAACATCACAATTATGACCGTAAAAGATCTGAAACCGGCACGCGTGTGGCAAATCTTCGACGAGATTACGCAGGTGCCCCGCCCCAGTGGCCGTTTGGCCAAAATCCAAGCATGGCTTGTAGACTTTGCTAAAAAGAACAACCTCGAGTATAAAGTTGACGAGGTAGGCAACGTGGCTATGTTCCGCCCCGCAGCTCCCGGCTTTGAGAACGCCAAGGGTGTAGTGCTGCAAGGTCACATGGACATGGTAGCCGAGAAGGCCGCATCGTCGAACCACGACTTTGACAACGACCCCATCGAGACCATCGTTGAGGGCGAATGGGTTCGCGCCAATAACACCACGCTGGGTGCCGACGACGGTATGGGTCTGGCCATTGCTCTGGCAGCCATCACCGATCCCGACATCAAGTGCGGTCCGATGGAGGCTCTTGCTACTGTCGACGAGGAGACAGGTTTGACCGGTGCCAGCAACATCAAGGCTGACATGCTGCGCGGCGACTATCTGCTGAACCTGGACAGCGAGGATGACGGTGTCATCACCGTGGGTTGCGCTGGAGGTCTGGTTTCGATTTTCAAGTTTGATTACAAGGAAGAAGACGCTCCCAAGGATCTGATCTACTTCCAGATTAACTTCGCCAAGTTCCACGGTGGTCACTCGGGCACCGACATCAACAAGGGCTTTGCTAGCGCAACCAAGTTGATCACTCGCCTGCTGTGCACCATGGGCGTTGACTATCGTCTGGCCAAGATTGACTCGGGCAACCTGCACAACGCTATTGCCTTCACCGCCGAGGCCATCATTGGCATCAAGCCTGAGGACAAGGAGAAGTTTGCTGTAGCCTTCAACACCTTCAAGGCCGAGGTCGAGAATGAGTATCACGTGACCGAGAAGTGCTTTGAGATGGAGTGCAAGAGCATCGATGCTCCTGCCAAGGTGGTCGATGACTGCACAGCCAAGCGTGTGATCACCGCCGTGTTTGCAGCACCTCATGGTGTAGCATCAATGAGCATGGAGATTGAGGGTCTGGTCGAGACCTCGACCAACCTCGCCAGCATCAAGATGCGCGACGGCCAGTTTGTCGTTGAGGCGTTCAGCCGTTCGGCTGTTGAGAGCCGCAAGATGGAACTCGTCGAGCAGATTGAGGCAGTGATGCGTCTGGCTGGTGCCAACGAGACACTGCGCGAGGGCAGCTACCAGGGTTGGGAGCCCCGCATGGACAGCGCTCTGCTGCACCTGGCTGTTGCAAGTTGGGAGAAGCTGTATGGCGTGAAGCCCGTCGTTGAGGCAATCCACGCTGGTCTGGAGTGCGGTCTGTTCCTGCAGGCTGCTCCTCACATGGAGATGATCAGTTACGGCCCGACACTGCAAGACGTCCACTCACCTGCTGAGCGTTGCCACATCCCCGCCGTTCAGAAGGGTTGGGACTTCACCGTCGAGTTGCTCAAGGAGATTGCTGCAGGCAAGTAAGCCACATCAACGGTGATGCTCGGCCATCAGGTATGGCCAACACACCGAAGTTACCGAAACAAAAAACCACTGGAAATTTCCAGTGGTTTTTTGTTCAGTTGTGGATGGTGATTACTCACCCACGTTGATGGTGCACACCGAAACGCGGTTCCAGTCGGGCTCGCTGAACATGTCACCCACGCCCAGACCCTTAGCGTTGATGCGCTTAGAGGCAATCTTGTACTTGTTGACCAGCAGGTCACGCACGGCATTGGCACGTGCATTTGCCAGGCGCTCGTTGATCTCTTGGCTGCCTTCGGGCGAAGCATAACCGCGGATAACGACGGTCGAGCCAGGGTTGTTCTTCAGGAAGGTAGCCACGCGCTCGACGTTGGGCATCTGAGCGGCAGTAACCACGCTCTTGCCCTGAGCAAAGAACACGTTGGTCTCAAGCGACTTGCTGCTGTTGTCCACAACCTTCTCAACGGGCTTCTCAACGACCTTCTCAACGACCTTCTCAACAATCTTGGTCTCGGGCTTGCGAGCACGCAGAGCGTTGATCTCGGCATTCAGGGCATCGATGTCGGCCTGAGTGTACTGCTTGTCACACAGTGTCATGTAGTGCTCACCATTGCTGTTGCCAAAGTGATAGGTCAGACCAGCCTCCATCTCAACCATAGCGCGGTTGGCGTTGAAAGCAGTAGTGCTCTGAGTAGCGCCGCCACCCATGTGCCACACCACAGCGGGCTTCAAAGCCAGCGTCCAAGCCTTGCTCTCGCCTAGGTTCCAGTTGATGTTCAGGCCAGCCTTAGTGTACCACGAGTTGTCGTCGGCATAGTGATTGCTCACGCCATCAACAATCTCGGTGGTCTTGTAGCCATGCCACCATCCTGCACCGAGGACACCCTCGACCTCGAGTGTGCGGGGCACGCCCTTGTATCCACCAAACCAGTTAGCAAAGTTAATCGTACCAAATGCACCCACCAACTGATGGTCAAAGATGTTCTTGCTGTGGGGACCCCACACGCTGTACTGCTTGTTCCAACTCGAAGTGTTGATAGTCCACTCGCCCTCGACACCAAGGCCGATAACGCTAGTGACCTGCTTGCGCAGTTCAACACCCCAGATGCCGCGTGCTGCGGGCCAGAATGCATAGTGCTGGAATGGTGAAACGGCACCACCCTTGAGGGTAAGCGACCAGTTGTCAGTAAACTTGCTGCCCTTTACAGTCACCTGAGCCTGAGCAGCTGTAGCGGCCATCACAATGGCCATCATGATCACAAACTTTTTCATCTTCTTGAAATGTTTGGTTTATAAATAAAAAAATGTTTTTTCAAAAATCGCGGCAAAAGTAGCAAAAAAACACAATCACACCAAAAAATATAGACAAAAATGAACACTTTGTCTACAAAATGGAACATTTCTGCCTATATAACTTGACAATTTTCCAGAAACAGTAGTAATCACATACCTTTGCCCAACATCAAATTGATCACTGCATTCACATCACTGACATCAACCTTGCCATCGCCAGTCAAGTCGCTTCCTTCGGTAATAGCAGCCTTTCCAAGCATCGTGTTAATCAAGATATTCACGTCCGAGACATCAACCTTGCCGTCGCCATTGACATCGCCACGCAGTGGTTGCACTGGCCCACCGGCCGTGACAGCCCACACCTTGACATCATAGACTGCAGCACAATTATTGGTGTCGGCTTTTGGTGCCGATAGCAACAGCGAGCAATTGCCATCAGTTGGCACTGCAAGCATCACAAGCACATCTTGTTGCAATACATTGGCCGAAATATCCTGCGTCACCGTTGACAATGCGTTGCCCATAGCATCGATGACATCAACCTGCAGCGCGACCTTAGCTGCCACATACGGCATGTGTGGATGATAGTCAACATAGACTCTGATTGAATCTAAGCCCTGTCCTGAGAAAACGGGCGACTCTAGCGTAGCCATTTCTCCACCTTCGGTCACCATGAGGTTGACCCTTCCCTGGGAGATGAAGTTTTGATCCACATCAACTCCAGCACGATGATAGGTCCACCCCTCATAACTAGTCAAGCCAAAATGCAAGAAAGGCTCCTCGGCTACAGTTGCCTGCAATGCCAAGGCAACCAGTGTCATGATAACTAGTGAATAAAATCTTTTCATATGCGTAATCATTTAAAATTGAGCATAGATGAACGGCTGCACGTCGGCTGCAGCAAACTCGATGACAAGTTGCACAACGACGACAAACATCAATAGTTTAACCCACCATCGTGAGCGTATGAAGCGTCGGCGCAAGTCATCCCACACAGGCTGTGGCAGAAAATGCAAGGCAAACACCAGCACCATGACGATGCACCAGGTGTTGCGCACCTGTGCGAAGACTGGCAGATAGGCCAAGTCAAAGCGTGAGAATGTGCCTCCAATCACCTCACATGCGGTGCCGAAGGTGTCGGCACGGAAAAATACCCATAGCAACGACACCACAACAAAAGTTATGAGCCACGAAGCGAACCTCACCCACCATGTGTTGGGCAATTGCTTGAGACGGGGCATGAGCCACTTGTGCAAACATAATGCTCCACCATGACCTGCTCCCCAAAAGATGAACTTCCAAGCCGCACCGTGCCACAATCCACCAATGAGCATCGTAGCCATCAGGTTGATGTACTGCCTGCGTTTACCACGCCGGTTGCCACCCAGACCAATGTAGATATAGTCACGCAACCAGAACGAGAGTGACATGTGCCATCGTCGCCAGAACTCGGTGACATTCTGCGACAAATAAGGGAAGTCAAAGTTCTTGGGCAACTTGAAGCCCATGATAGACGCAATGCCAATGGCCATGTCGCTATAGCCCGAGAAGTCGCAGTAGATCTGCATCGTGTAGCCCCAAATCGCCATCAACAATTCTACACCGCTATACCCGGCAGGATTACCGAAGGCTATGTTAACATACTGTGCGATATAGTCGGCCGCAACAGCCTTCTTGAGCACACCCAGCAGCACGAGCCACAGACCACCATAGATCATGGCACGCGTTGCAGGTTTGTTTTGCCTGATTTGCGGCAACAATTCGGTTGCCCTCACAATGGGACCAGCAATCAAGCAGGGAAAGAAGGTGATAAAAAACAGGTACTCGAGCAGGCTGTCGGTCGGCTGCAGTTTGCCTTTGTACACATCAACGACATAACTGATGGTGCGGAAGGTGTAGAACGAGATGCCAATGGGCAAGATGATGTCCAGTGGCTGGAAATTGCGTCCAATGATGGCATTCGCGTTCCACAACAGAAAGTTGGTGTACTTAAAGCCAACCAAAATGCCCGTTGAACAAACGACCGACACAATCATGAGCCATCGCCGCCGTCGCCGGCTCGATGAGGCTGCAATGTGCTTTGCCAGCAACCAGTCGAGTGTACCGGTAAACACCAACAGTAACAGATACCACCCACTGCTCTTGTAGAAGAAAAACAGACTGAATGCTGTGACAAAAAGCAGCATCTGCTTGCGCCTCGATTTGATCAAAGCGTAGAGAGGGATAAACAGCAGGAACAACACCCAGAACAAACCACTGGAGAACAACAATGGCTGACCCGAGTCATAGGCCAGTTGAGCCAGCACATTGTGCCAAAGATTTGTGAGCGAGTATTCCATGGCTGATGTGAGTTAACGCTGAGGTTGATAAACGATGGTGCGGCAACGCGCCTTGGATGCCTTGGGTTTGTTCAACTTGATGGGATGAGCCGATTGTGTCATGACCCACTTGCACACGCGGTCGCACCATGCTGCTGCCGATGCATGCGTGGGGTGCGCCCCATCCTTGGCCCGATCAAAGTGCTGCCCGTTGCTCAAGAAGAACGACCCTGGTGCACATGACTCCTGCAACATATCGTTGATTCCCGTATCTGGCTTCCAATTAGGTGGGCCAATCCAGACGTAGGGAATGGAGCCTATCTGCGCCAGCATATTGTCAAGATACTTCTGCCGCTTGTGCTTGATGTCACCGACAAAGAGCTCGTTGGCACCCAGACAGACAAAAATATAATCGGGGTGGAACTCGGCAATGCGTTCCTTGAGCCTCGTACAAGACCCCCAAACCTCGGTAGTCGAACTATACCAGATGACATTGATGAGCGTATGCCCATTTTCTTGAGCATAAGCCGCCAAACGCGGTCCCAATCCCTCAAGCATTGAGTCTCCGATAAACAGGATTACCTTGGCAGTGGTATCCATAGCAGCCTTCTGCGTAGCCTTAGGCTTACTGTTAACAGGCCCAGCCTTCTTGTCAGGGTCGGCGGGAGCCTGCTCTGGCTGCTGTACAGGCTTGGCCTTGGGAGCGGCAAAAAGTGTCTCGGCAAATGTTGCCGTCTTTAATTGGACAACCCCCAAATCCACACCATCGGGCATAAACGACTGGGCGACGAAAACCGCCAGCCCTACAGCCAGGATGCCTATGAGTCCACGCAATGCCTTGTTCATAAAAAAGAGAAAATGGCCCCGGTGGAACCGAGGCCCACATTTCAATTAGTATTATTTGCCGGGAATGGGAGTAATGCCCAGTCCGGGGATGTCGTGCAAGGTGATCTTGCCATTCTCGACCGTCATGCCGTTGAAGCGGTCATTGGCAATGAGCAAATTTCCATCAAGGTCGGCAAAGTCGACCAGCGGCGAAAGGTTGGCGGCCGCTGTGACGGCACATGAAGTCTCGGTCATGCAACCAATCATCACCTTCATGTCGAGAGCACGTGCCAGAGTCACCATCTTGTAGGCTTCGTGCAGACCGGTGCTCTTCATGAGCTTGATGTTGATGCCGTCATACACACCCTTGAAGCGTACGATATCGGGTAGACGCTGGAAAGCCTCATCGGCAATCAGTGGCAGTGGGCTGCGCTCGCGCAACCATGCGGTCTCGTCGATCCACTCCTTGTCGAAGGGTTGCTCGACAAAGAGGCAATTGCGCTCCTTGAGCCAGTGACACATCTCCAGTGCATGCTCCTTGTCTTTCCATCCCTGGTTGCAATCGACGCAGATAGGCACATCGGGCATCATCTCGCGGATAATCTCGACGGTCTCCTGGTCGTTGTCCAGACCCATCTTGACCTTGATGAGCTTGTAGGGGCGTGCCTCTTCCACCTTCTTCCTGACCACCTCCTCGGTGTCAATGCCGATGGTGAAACTAGTGACAGGCGCTTTGCCGGGATCCAGTCCCCAAATTTTGTACCAGGGTTGCCCCATAATCTTGCCTAACAGGTCATGCAAGGCTATGTCAACACTAGCCTTAGCGGCACGATTGTTGGGTGCCTTCTGGTCGACATAGGTGAGGATATCCTCGATGCGGAACGGGTCGGTGAATTGCCCCAAGTCCAGGCTGTTGAGGAAGGTGGTTACACTCTCAACGCTCTCGCCCAGATAGGGCGGCATCGAAGCCTCGCCGTAGCCCACATATCCATCATACTCGAGTTGAACTTGCACATCGGGCGTGGTAGTGCGACTGTAACGTGCCAGATTAAAAGCGTGACGCAACTTCAGTTCATAGGGGAAGAAGGTCAATTTCAGTTTCTTGCTGCCGCCGGTCGACTTGGCTGCCGTGCGAGCGCGACGTGCCTTACGGGTGACAGCATCAATTGAGATAGGTGCCGCAGCGGCCATGAGTCCCAGGCCTGCACTGGCTAAAAACTTTCTACGATCCATTTAGTCTAATATTTATTATTCAGTGAATATAATTAATCAAAGTACCACTTGTGGTTGCGCAGATAGATGATACCCTTTGTTCCCATCATGCCATCAATGCGACTGATGGATAGAGGTGAGTATAGGTAGTCGGGTGCCTTGGGGTCGAGACTGTTAATCTTGACTTGACCCGAGCAATGGATGTACTTGCTGTCACGCAGGTAGATGCCCACATGGGTCACACGGCCAGTCTTGCTGTTGCCGAAGAACAACAGGTCGCCCAATTGTGCCCCGTGCCAGTCATTGATTTTCTTGCCTGTGAGTGCCTGTTGCGAAGCATCGCGCTGCAGGATGATGCCGTTGGCCAGATAGCAGACCTTGACCAGCCCTGAACAGTCGGTGACCTTGGTCGATGTGCCTCCCCACAAGTAACTCGAACCCATCATGCGACGAGCGGTCTTCTCGATGAGCGCAGCATCGAAGTTCTGCTTGGCCCACTGGGTCAAGTCATCCACTTGATTCTTGAGGATATATCCCTCACGTCCGTCGGGGGTAGCCAGACGTACCCAGTCGCCTTGCTCACCACGATACTCGAGGATGTTGCTAAGCACTAGGTCGGTGACCGTCTCGTCAGATCCCGGCTCGGCGACCAGTCGGCTATCATAGACTGTGACGACCATTCGCCTTGATTTGCGCCAGTCGGACATCTGATTCATTGTTTTGTAGCACAGCGAACTGGCGGGCACATAGGAGATGTAATCATCGGGGGTCTGAACCCTGCACCAGTCATCATCGCGCTCCAGCACCTTGACTGGCATACCCATGATAGCCTGCGTTGCCACCTCGGCCGAGTGCTTGCCCTCGGTTCGCAAGGTCGCAATCGACAACTTGATCAATGCCCATCGATTGCCCTCGGGCAGAGAGTTCTCGACCACGGCAATGCTATTGCGCACGTTGTAGCCCCTGAAGGCAGTGTTAATGGCATCGAGCATCTGCTGAGTGCCCACCTTGCCACTGAGCGTGGTGACACCCTTCTTGTTAGTCGTAGCCTTTACATCCCAGATGGCAGTACGCTTGTCGGGTGCATGGCGTGACTTGAGCATGTCAAGGAGTTCTTGTGGTTTGAGCATGTCCTGTGCCGCTGCACTCAGTGCCAGCACCAGCATCAACGTGATAGTCAGTATTTTCTTCATCTTGAACTGTTTTATTCTCCATTAATGAATTGTTGCTCCGATGACGCGGTTCAGTGGAGTGATGCCATCAACCTCAAGGTGAGAGTTCCAGGCATCATAATAGAGGTTTCCACCTCGCCACTCGACTTCGCCTGGCTGGAAATCAACCGTCTCGCTGCGGATATACTTCTTGGCCGGACTGAGCACATCACCCACATCCTCGTTTGTCGCCATGCGATAAACATCGATACCAGTAGCATAGTAACTATTCATCGGCGTGCCCACTGAACTGCGCCCGAACGACGGGTCGGTGGGTACCCACCCCACTCCCTCGAAGTAGGTCTCGGCCCAGTCATGATAGTTCACCTCGTCGGGGTGCAGCATCCAGCCACTTTCCCATCGTGCCGGAATTCCCAGTGCGCGCACCAATGTTATATATAGCAACGCCACCTGTCCACAGTCGCCATGTCCACTGTCGAGGACATACTGCGGGATGTTGGCCAACGTACTGTACTCGCGTGCGCCAGCCCAGGGGAAGTGCGAAATCCATTCAAACACCTTGGCTGCTTGCAGTACAGGATTCTCCTCATCGCCCACAATCTGGCGAGCCAGGTCGCGCATCTGGTCAGTGATGATGACATGGCGGGGTTCGTTGCCAGTATAACGCTGGTAGACCTCGCTATGGACATCATAGGGCTCAACCATTGCCAACAAATCTTGCTGCGAAATGTGCCTCTCTCCCACCTCGTAACTAAACGAGTATTCAAAGTGTGTGGGCTTGCCCGCCTCGGCCACAGCCTCCATGTAGACTGTGTGATGCTTGGTGCCCTCGCTGAATGTAGCCTCGTGATTTCCACCACGATACTGGATGTTGCGCTGACGCAAGTTCTCAAACGGGTAAGGCATCCACACACGCAGTGTCTCACCGGCAGGCACGACATCGGCCTTGACATCGAGGCTGAAGGTGATGTTCACTTGTCGCCAGTCGCGCACTCCTCGACGGTCTGAGGGTGTGCGCATAGCCTCAAGGTAGTACTTGCGGCGTGTCTGATAGGTCTCGTCACGATCCTGCGCATTCTGCTCGGCAAACTCCTCGCCCAGCAGCCACAAGTTGCGCACACTCTTGCGGAACCACCATTCCTGCCCGTCGATATTCATGACCTCAAGAGCCTTCTTTTTCTTCCAGTTGGCAATCTGTGCTTCGGTGGCTTCGGGCATCTTCTCCCGTATCATCTTGGCCCCCTGCTCGGGAGTGATATTAAAATCCTTGCGGATTCGCTCCATGATCGTCTTGAGTGAGTCGATGCGCACAGCCTCGGCCTTACGAGTCTTCTTGGGTAATTTGTCCATGACTTTCTCGGCCTTCTTGAACTCGCCCTGTGCAATCAACTGATCAACCTGAGATTGCCAGTTGTCGTTGGCTGCCAGGCATGTGCCGCCCATGACCAACAGTGCCCATGTTAAGAATGATAACTTTTTCATCATCTTTGAAAATTAAAACAGCAACAAAGTTAAGGATTTTGTTTGAGAATGCCAAGAAAAAAGGGAAAAAATAGCGCTACCCAAAAGGATAGCGCTTATTTTCAACAGAGGCTCAACACAATTTGTTTCACTTTCTCGCCTAGTTCTGAGGCTATTTCCATGGTGCGCGCCTCACTGTAGATGCGTATGATGGGTTCGGTGTTGCTCTTGCGCAAGTGCACCCACGAGTCGTCAAAGTCAATCTTCACGCCATCGATAGTGGTCACACGCTCTCCGGCATAGTGTTTCTCTACTGCCTGCAAGATTGCGTCAACATCCATCTCGGGGCGCAACTCCAGTTTGGTCTTGGCGATGCTGTACTGCGGGTAGGTGGCCTTGAGTTGGCTCACTTTCATGCCGCTCTTGGCAAGCAACGTGAGGAAGAGCGCCACCCCCACCAGCGCATCACGGCCATAGTGCAAGGCGGGATAAATAACGCCTCCATTGCCCTCGCCACCGATGACGGCACCCGTGCGGCGCATCTCGGTGGTGACATTGACCTCGCCCACAGCCGCGGCTGTATAGGTGCAGCCGTGCCGCTCGGTCACGTCGCGCAGTGCACGCGACGATGACAGATTGCTCACCGTCGATCCTGGCGTGTGACTCAACACATAGTCGGCAACAGCCACCAGAGTGTATTCCTCGACAAAGAATTCGCCGTTCTCCATGATGATTGCCAGACGATCGACATCAGGGTCAACAACAAAGCCCACATCGGCCTTGCCTTGACGCATGAAATCGCTGATACCAGTCAGATTCTCGGGTATAGGTTCGGGGGTGTGACCGAAGTTTCCTGTGGGGTCGCAATACAGTTTCTCAACCTGCTTGACACCCAGAGCCTCGAGCAACTTGGGGATAGCAACGCCACCTACCGAGTTGACAGCATCGACCGCAACGGTGAAGCCCGCCTGGCGTATGGCATCGACATCGACCAGCGGCAGAGCCAATACCTGCTCAATGTGGCGACGCAGATAGGTGTAATTCTTCTGCTCACGGCCCAAATGGTCAACATCGGCATAGTCAAAGTCCTCGGCCTCGGCTATGCGTAAGACCTCCTTGCCCTCAGCATCGTTGAGAAACTCGCCTCGGTCGTTGAGCAACTTGAGTGCATTCCATTGCTTGGGATTGTGCGATGCCGTGATGATGATACCACCACATGCACCCTCGCCCACAACTGCCAGCTCGGTTGTGGGTGTTGTTGCCAGGCCGATGTTCACCACATCAAATCCCATGCCTGTGAGTGTGCCCACCACCATGTTGAGCACCATTCGTCCTGACAGACGTGCATCACGTCCGACGACAATCACGTTACTGTTCTTGTTAGCATTACGGCGAATGAATGTTGCATAGGCCGAAGTAAACTTGACAATGTCGAGTGGAGACAGCCCATCGCCCGCACGGCCACCGATGGTGCCGCGGATGCCTGATATGGATTTAATCAGAGCCATTCTATTAATTAAGAATTTAGAATTAAGAATTTAGAGTTTTCGTACCGACAACCAATTAGATTTGGCTATGGAAGTAGCGGATGTGATAGAGAAATGGCTGCACATAACTAATTTCGCTTGTCCAGCCAAATTGTGACTTGACAATCAGGTTGACCTCGCACTCAGCGCCCAGGAAGTTGAGCGGCAACTGAATGCCGTAGCCCCATTGCGACGACAACGCCTGAGTAAAGTCCTTATACAGGAAATAAGTCGGCATCTCGCTCATGTCGGTCTCGTTACCGCCAGCCGAGCCCATCACCTTAGTGGAGTACCACTCCTCAAGGTTAAAGCGGGTATAGCGAAAATAGATGGTCTGCGATGTCCTGGCCCGATCGTTGATGCGGTCGCCAGCGTTGAGCACCTGCATATAGACGTTTCCATCAGGGTCTATACGATAATAGGGAGCATCTTTGCCGACTTCAAAAACAGTGTCGGCAGGCACCTCGTTAACCACTCGCTGCGTCTTGAGGTAAGCATTGGTGGCATTGCGCTCGACATTGAGTCGGTCGCTATAACTCTCAGTGTCTTTACACGAAATCAGCGTGATTGCAATCACAAGGGCTATCAAGCCCATTTTCTTCTTTGTCATATCTAGTTCTTGTCGTTATCTGGATTGATCTCACAATCCGGGAATAATTCGATAAGTATTTGCTCAAATGTGCTTAACGCTTGCTCTATCGAGCCATAAAACTCTCCACCGGCGGCATTGACGTGCCCACCGCCGTTAAAGTATTTTTTGCAGATTTGATCCACATCAAAGTCGCCCACACTTCGGCATGACACCTTGATATAATCAGGATCTTCACGCAAGAATACCGACCATCTTACCTCGGGAATGGCAAGTGGTTTGTTGACCAGCCCCTCACTGTCGCCCCGCTTGTAATTGAACTGTTTGAGTTCATCGGCCGAGAGCACGATGAGAGAAGCATGCTGCTCGTGATAGAGACGCATCTTCTGTGACAGGGCATAGCCCTGGAGGCGAATGCTGTCGGCACTGAAGGTGTTCATTGCCATGTTGAAGAGTGTCTGTCGACCCACCTTGCGACGCATCAGCGAGGCCTGAATTTCATACACATCGGGGTCCTCGCAGTTGTAGGAGAAGTTACCTGTATCTGTCATCATGCCCGTGAGCAGACACTGTGCGGCCCATCGGTCGACGAGTCTGAGCAGCTGCATCTGCATGAGCACGCGATAGACTAGTTCGCAAGTTGATGACGCATCGGGAAACGACACCATCACGTCAAACATCTGCTCGGGCTCGGTGTGATGGTCAATGAGGATGCGTGGGCAAGAATTGCTCATGACCACTTGCCCCAGTTTGTCGATGCGGTGAAGCGAGTTGTAATCAAGACAGAAGATGAGTTGTGCCGTCTCAATGGCTCTGCGGGCGCGCGCCTCGGTCTGGGTGAATGTGATGACACCACGCACATCGGGCAGGAACAACAACGAACGCGGGACCATATCGGGAGTGACCACCACAGCATCTTTGCCCAAGCGCCGCAACACATGGCACAATGCCAGCGACGACCCGACGGCATCACCGTCAGGCGACATGTGGCAGGTGATGGCAATGGACTTCACGCCATTGATGAGCCGCTGCACCTTGTTGATGACTTGCTGATCTATGATGGGTTGAATCATATACTTCAGAAAAACGTAGAATTGACAAAATTAGTACATTTTTTGCAAGTTTGCACTACCCAAGGGACAGATTCTTCATTTTGCCACCCATTTTTAAACTTTTTTGTCATTACAATTCGGGACTTGCAGCAATAGCCACAAGTCCCGAGCAATGTTATTATCAGTTGTGAGAATTAGATTCCCTCGATGATAGTGCACCAATTGTGAGTGTCTTCATACTCACCCAGCTGGATGGCGCGCAGACGGTTGTAGAGTTTCGTGGTCCAGGGGCCAGGTTTGCCGTCCTTAGAAATCTGATAGGTAATATCTGTGCCATCGTCATAGATCTTGCCAATGGGCGAGCACACAGCGGCAGTACCGCATTCGGCAGCCTCTTGAACTTCGGCCAACTCCTCAACGGGGACGGGGCGGCATTCCACCTCCATGCCCAGGTCGCGAGCAATCTGCTGCAGGCTCTTATTGGTGATCGAGGGCAGAATCGAACCACTCTTCGGGGTGACATACACACCATTCTTGATGCAGAAGAAGTTGGCAGGACCGCACTCGTCCAGATACTTCTTCTCCTTGGGATCAAGGAACAGGGCAGCCGAGTAACCATTAGCCTTGGCCTTGGCAGTAGCACGCATACCACAAGCATAGTTTCCGCCCACCTTCAGACGGCCTGTTCCCAGGGGAGCAGCGCGGTCAAACTCGCGATAGATGGCGACATCGGTCGTCTGGAAGCCACCCTTGAAATAGGGACCCACTGGTGTGGCAAAGATAATGAACAGATACTCAGTGGCGGGGTTGACACCCACGCGAGGCTCGATACCGATCTCCAGCGGACGCAGGTAGAGCGAACTGCCTGTGCCATAAGGAGGAATGAAGCGGGCATTGAGTTCAATCACCTTCTTGCACATCTGCTCGAACAGGTCAACGGGGATGGGCTCCATCATGATGCCATTGGCACTGTTCTGCATGCGCTTGGCATTCTCGTCAACACGGAACAGGCGAACTTTGCCATCCTGACCGCGGAAAGCCTTCAGACCTTCAAAAATTTCTTGACCATAGTGCAAGCAACTTGCGGCCATGTGCAGGTTGACAGTCTCTTCGCTGCAGACCTCAATCTCACCCCACTTGCCGTCACGGAATGTGCAACGTACATTGTAGTCAGTTTTCATGTAGGAGAACGAAAGGTTGCTCCAATCAATTGTTTCGTTTGCCATTTGTGATTTAGATTTTATGTTTAATGGTTAATCTGTTTGTTTTCTAATTCTATAATGCCACCTTTTGAGTCAGGTTGCCTATCTTGACGATAAAGATTCCTCTCGATCCGATTCGCAACTCGGCCGTTCCGGGATTTAACGTCGCTGTCGAAACATTCTGCCCCAGGATAGTAAACACCCTGACGGTGATGCGCCGTGTGGTGCGAATGGTGATGACACCATTGCTGCCATAGATTTCCACGCCATCGGTCTGACGAGGGTCAACGAGACTGCGGCCCGGGACATCTCGCGTCTCGCGCCACTGCAACTGGGCAACAGCTAAATTACTCATTGCCAGCCCAATCACCACAGCCCATATAGCCAATTTTCTCTTCATCGTCCAACGATGATCGAACTTTAATCTGCAAATGTACAACTTTTTTCTTCATGGTGCAACATTCGTGCCATTATTTTAAGTTGTTTTATATTTAAGGCCACATCAGCCGGGCATAGATGGCTACCACCTGCGCAGTATATAGATTAACGAGCTAGTTTCTTGAATATGAAAAGTAGACCTTATATTAAATAGGAGACTATGCCATATTGCACTTAATAATCCAAACTTTTCATTGCGATACTGTTCGCTCATCAGCGAGATGTAATAGACATCAAGGGGAAGCCTATGGATAGCAACAACTCGAAAACCATGCTGAGCGGCCAGTGCCGAAAACGCATCGGGCGAAAAATGCCATAAGTGGCGCGGCACATCCCATGCCGCCCAGTTGCAGCCATAATGCCTCGCATCGGCACTGCTACAATTTGGCACAGCGACCACCAGAGTGCCATCAGCAGCCAACCATTGTCGCAGACGGCTCCATAGCCCGTGCAGGTCGTGGATGTGTTCCATGGCGTGCCACAAAGTGATGACATCAAAGGCACCTGTGTCATACTGGGCACTCCACACATCTCCTGCAAGCGACAAGCCAAATAGACTCTGCGCCATCTGGCGTGCGGTTTCGCTCTGCTCACATCCTGCCACCATCCAACCTCGCTTCTGCATCAGTGACAAGAAGTGACCACACCCAGCACCGATGTCAAGCAATGTGCCTGTATGGGTAGCATAGAGATGTACCATTTGGGCCTTGCGCCGTAGCATAACACGACGAGCCATGACGTAGACTGAGCCCATCAAGCCCGACATGGCATGATGAGGGCTGTAATGCAACGATTCATAGTAGGCGCCAATCGCTTGTGGCGACGGTACATCTTGAGTAAATAAAAAGTTACAATCATTGCAACGCAGGATTTCAAAATTGTTGTGTGACACCAAGTGATCGGTAGAAGTCAAATAGTGACTCAAGCGATGACTGCCACACAAAGGGCAGTGCAGATAATGGACTATGTTCATCATGTCTTTTCTTGATAGACAATCCGAACACCGATTTGCTGCATCACCAAGTCAAGCGAAGTCCTGCAGGGATGGTAACATTCCAGCGATGAGCCGAGCGGATAGTCTTGGTGCCGTTGTCAAAGTAATAGCGTACTCCCGGCTGTAAAAAGACACCAACGTGTGGAGCAATCTGATATTGTAGCCCTACGCCTGCCTCCATCGACCACTGTAGGGGTACACTCACAGCATCAGAGTGATGATATATTTGTTCGCCCAACAGCACATGACGTGTGACAAGGGTGGCATGAATGGGCACATCGAGCGTTGTTCCTGCCGTGCCATAGACACTCCAGCGTGCATGATTCACCGCCTTATAATATATATTGAGTGGAATACCCAAGTGATGTATGGTCTGCTGATCGACAACATAGGCCTGCTCAAACCCATAGTCAATTGTACTCCGCAAGCGAGTGTAACGCAGACCAGAGCCCACGCTCCAATGCGGTGACAACACCTTGTTGACCGACAACTCTACTGACCATGGCAGGTCATGGTGCTCTCTCTGCTCAATGTTTGGGCTAGGATTTGACAACACATTCTGCTCAACAATGCGATACAGCGAACGATTTTCATCACTTGACTTAACACAATCAAGATAATGATAATAATCGACCCAATTGTTGATGGTGTCGGGTATGCCTGTCGGAACTACCGTCATATCAGATGTTAGGGCAGATGTTGCGAACGAATAATTACGATTCAGATGATCGTAAGTCGATGCCGCTCCATTAAATGCCAATGAGACCGACCAACCTGTAGATGATGCAGGCACGGCCTTGGCAAGATGTAGTTGCTCCGGCAATGGGTGAACCTTAAGTTGTGGGACAGGTTGCACTACAGTAGTGTCTTTTGTCAAGACAGTGTCGCTCAACTCAGCATTGATGGGTGTTGACCGAATAATGGTATCCATCTCTTCAATATCACGAGTTGACGAAGCCGGTGCCTCCCGCAGCGATAACAAAGGTTTGGTATTAACGGACTCAGGATCATTAGCCGTGGTGTCAATGGGTACCACAGCCGACTCTTGCGCCACAATGGGCTGTGTCGCTTCGGGCCGTGATGATGATTTATCTTTCAACCAGTAGAACAATGCAATGGTCATCAGCAAAATTGGCATCCAATAATGCTTAATCATCGTGCGCAGCATCGAGCGTGCATGAGCCAATTGTGAACGACTGGTGCTTTCGGATATATTCAGCAACTCACTGATTTGACGATGATTCAATCCGTCGAGCGAGTTCAGACGAAACACTCGCGCATAACCTTGTGGCAATCTATTGACCATTGCCGTAAGCGCCTCAAGCGGCAATAAGGGTGCATCATCAACATGGTCAGCTAGTTGCTCATGCACATTCTCTAACGGTACGTGGGCAACGATTTGCTGATGCTTGACATGATTTAATGCGATGTTGTGCGTGATACTGCGCAACCATGAAGACACTTTCTCGGGTTGTTGCAGTGAGTCTAACGAGGTCAATGCCATGATGATAGCATCATGGACCACATCATGTGCCGTTTCATCATCGACCATGCGACGAGCAACTTGCAGCATCATTGGGCGGTACTTGCAATAAAGCACAGCCTGCGCGTCGTTGTCGCCAAGGCGACATCGTTTCACTAAAACGGCATCAGATATGTCTTGCATACTCACTATACTATAGACAACGGCAATCAGCCTTCGCTGCATATATCTAGCCCGTTTTTTAAAAAGAAAAATAATGCCCGACAACCCTTAAACCCTAACCCTTAAACAAAAAAGGGAGACACTCATGGAGTGTCTCCCTTAGGGGGCGGTTACCTACTCTCCCACTTTCGCAGTACCATCGGCGTGGTGAGGCTTAACTTCTCTGTTCG
>Ga0310695_10003595_pt1 | contig 30107 bp, 29 predicted proteins | sample RumenRJG_04DNA_FD_203882 | JGI IMG/M metagenome (GOLD analysis project Ga0310695, IMG submission 203882) | Bovine rumen microbial communities from Lethbridge, Alberta, Canada - RJG_04 (v2) (version 2) | ecosystem: Host-associated > Mammals > Digestive system > Stomach > Rumen | place: Canada...
GTTGCTGCGGATTTGATTCAAGGTCGCAAAGATATTTGTATTGCAAGCCTCAAATTTGACGAAAGTTCTCTTCCGCTGTCATTCAAAATGCACCTTAACACATATTTGACGGCAGTCCGAAAGGTTCAGCTTTCCGCATCGGAGCAGATTGCACAGCAAAAAGCAGCACAAGAAGCACAAGCTGCAACTATGGCGCAAACTCAGCCCGCAGCCCCTGCTCAAGCACCAGCGGAGCCAGCGGCTCAGCCAGCTCCTGCACAAAATGCAGAACCGGCGGCTACAGCTCAGGCATCACAGGCATAATTTTTCAGACAAAATTTTATATTTCTCTGTATAATTGCAAGGCTAAGAAAATTTTCAGGAGTTTTTATGAATCCAGTTTCTCCTTTGGACTCTGTTTATTTTATTGATATTCCAGAAGGCTTCAGCCTTTCTGACAAAGCTTTTCATCTTGATACAACAATTCCACTTCCTGTTCAAAAAAAAGACAATGATGCACCAGGCTCTTTCAATATGAAGGAGCTTACAGAAGAGCAAATTCTTGCAGGGCTTCTTACGGTCATGGCTTACGATCCCAAAAATGAGCATATTCTTTATTACCGCTCAATTTTAAAGCATGCACGCCCAAATCTCAAAAAAGAGCTTGGCGAAGCTGCGATTCTCAAAGCAAAGAATGAAGATTTTGAGCTTGCCGAAGAAATTTTCCGTGCCCTGCACGGCTTCGATCCGGAAGACATGACAATCGTACTCAACACGGCTCTTTTCTTTGACCAGCGAGCCGATTCCTACAGACGCTCAGGTCTTCATGACGATGCCGATGCCTACGATGAGGACGCGCTCAATTATTACCAAGAGGCTCTTGAAGCGGAGCCAGCACTGCCAGACGCATTCTTTAACGCAGGCTTTTTCTATTTAAAACAGCGTAATTATAAAGGTGCAAAAGATGTGTTTGAGACATACCTTGCACTCACATGCGATACAAAAGACGAAGATTTGGGCGAAAATGGAATCTACAAAAAGAACCGGGCCCAGCAAATCTTGGATGAAATTTCAAACCGAAACATGGACGACGATCATTTCAAGGCCGCTTACGATTTAATCAACCGAGGCGAAGAAGAAAAAGGTCTTGAAGAAATCCGAAAATTCATCGAAAAGAATCCTAACGTCTGGAACGCATGGTTCATGCTTGGCTGGGGAATGAGAAAGCTTTCTCGCTTCAACGAGGCAAAAATGGCATTTGAAAAAGCACTCACCCTCGACGGCGGCGATACAAGCGACACTTACAACGAACTTTCAATCTGCCTTTTGGAACAAGGTGACCTCAAAGGGGCAAAAAAACTGCTCGAAAAAGCACTGCTCAAAGACAGTGAAAACACAAAAATCATTTCAAATCTGGGCTATCTTGCGCTTAAAGAAGGCAATCCTGGTATGGCAGCAGGCTATTTCCAGACGGTGCTTGAAATCGACCCGGATGACAGAATTGCCGCAATGGAATTAGCAAAATTAGATGTATAGGCAAAAATCACAAGATACAATTTTTGCCCTAGAAATCCAATTTTAGTTTATCCCCAACATTGATATTGACCTTCTGGTACCAGCCTTGAGGAACTTCAAGAGCATAAAGAACTTTTGAGCTGCTCGTAACGTTCGCAAGGCTGTATGGGGTCATGTCTAAAATGTCGCGGATTTTTCCGTTTTTATCAATGTAAGCTATCGAAAGCGGATGCGGTGTGTTTTTCATCCAAAAATCAAGGATCTGCTCTTCCTCAAAAATAAAAAGCATTCCAGTTCCGTCAGGGATTGTCTGGCGAAACATAAAACCATTCTTCCGCTCATCAAAAGTCGAAGCAATCTCTGCCTTAACGACAATTTTCTGCCCATCCGAATTGGTTATAATCAGTTTTTTAATAGGCAATTTTGATTTTGCCGATGTGCAAGCCGAAGAAATAAATATCAATGAAACAATAATATATAAAAAGAAAGATTTTCGCATACAAAGCTCAATAAATTACAGTATGATTTTTTTTATTACAATGAATCCAAAAACTCATCGCGTGCCTTTTCAGAAGTTGTCTTTTCAACATTTGACGAATCTTTTTTGCTGTCGAACGCTTTTGCGTCCGTGTATTTTAGAGTCAACGGCTTTTCCAAAGAAAGAATCACATTACCGTCTCGCCACACCGATTTCTTGGGAGAAAGTTCATCAGGATTTCCATATTTTTCGCAGAGTTTTGAAAAAACCGAATAATGGTCAACCTTGCTTCTGTCCAAATTAAGAGTGATTATATAAAGCTTGTCGTTTGCAAACTGAAACCAACATCTTCCCAAAAACGAAAAACCGAACTGAGAACCGTCAGTCTCAATCAAGAATTGTCCATCAGAAGGCGATAGAGAAACATCCCTGTCACCACGATAGCCAAACTGATGATCTTTTTTGAGCGCATCTTTTAAAGAATCAATATCCATTCCTAATTTTGCGGAAGAATATCCGTTAGGAAGAGAAAAAACCGGAGCAATCAGAAAAAATGAGAAAACTACGAGTAAAATCTTTTTCATCATTATTAGTTTCGGTATAATTTTTTGCTTTTTACACAAAAAACTATTAATTCTGATTCTGACGTTTTAACTGATTACGATAGAACTCAGCCTGCTTCAAAAGCTCCAGACAATCAGGAATGAAAATTCTGCCCTTTTCAATCCTAACAAGAGGAGTAGTTATGAAGCCTGGAAGTGCTCTTGCCTGATCATTTTTTGAAAGACCACACATTGTTGCAATATCCTCAGCCGTGAAATTTGTCTGAAACTGAGTTCCCTTACCCACATTTATACGCATTTTTTCGATTTGAAGAGCAAGCATATCCGTCATCTGGGCTACAGGATTTGCATGAAGCAATGTATTGGTAAGCTGCCTCTGCATAGACCAAAGACGTTCTGAAAGAGTCGTTGTAAGGCGGTCAACCATCTGAGCCTGAGTTGTTACCATCTGATTGAAGTTCTGCATATTGATCGACATGACAACACAGTCTTCAGTTGCAATGGCATTTGCAGAACGAGGCTTTTTCTCCAACAAAGCCATCTCACCAAACATATCGCCAGGTTTGAGCATAGCAAGCGTAATCTCTGTGCCGTCAACGATTTTTGAGATTTTGATTGAACCAGCTTTTATAATGAACATGTCCGGACCGTTCTGAGCCTCGGAGAAAACCATTGAACCGCGCGGATATTTGCGAACCAAATCTTGGCTAGGCTCTACATAGGGAGCGTTTACCCGCGATTTTAAAACTGCAATTCGTTTAAGAGCCTTTTTGGCATTCTCTGAAGTTTTCTGCATTTTGACATATTGATAATAAGCAAAAAAGGCAATATCAAACTGCTGCTGTGCATCAAAATATGCGCCAACATTATAAAGCTGCTCGTAATCCTCACGAGAAGTAGCACTCTGAGTCTGCTCCATGAGAGTTTCATTGACAACACGCATTCGGTTTGCAAAAGTACGGATAATTTTAAGAGCAACAGCAGTATTTTTTTCAATAAGCTCGATGTATTGTTCGCGCTGAACAGCGATACAAACAACATCGGAAATGGCATAACATGTTTCGACCTGAGCACGGCGAGCCATACAAGAAATAACGCCAACAAAATCACCAGGTCCAAGAATGACAGGCTGAGCACCGGGCAACTCGTTCTGATGCGTAAGCTTTACATGGCCACTCTGAATAATGTAGAAACGGTCAGGATTTTCTTTTCCTTCGACCAGAACGTACGTATCTTTTTTAAAATTTACAAATGATAACTGAAGCACTTTTTCACTCCGCCTTCCATACAGTATAACGTATAAACTGAAAATTGTCTCTATTTTTATATCGTCAAAACTAAAATTATTCTTTTACAAAAAATTACAATTCTATAAATAAAATTTCACTTTCCATTCGTATGCCTTTTTTCTCCAACACGATTTTTCTTACTTCATCTGCCAGTTTTTTGATATCCGCTGCCGTAGCCTTCTGCTCAGGATTGATGATGAAATTCCCATGCCAAGGAGCAATTTGTGCGCCACCCACAGAAAATCCTTTTAGCCCGCACTCATCAATCACCTTTCCCGCGATAATTCCGTGTTCCGCGTCGTTTTTGAAAGCGGAGCCTGCGCTCGGAGCACGGAAATGACCTTTTTCTTTTCGGCCAGAAATACACTTCTCTGATTTTTCGGAATCAAAGCCTTGTGTGCCAGAGAATTTTGCAGAAAGAATTATTTTTTCTGCCGCCTGGAACGGAGATTTTTTGTAGCCCCAGTCGGAATCAACTTTCTTGTATTCGTGGATTTTGCCGTCAATCAAATCAAAATACCGCACGCTAAGCAGATTGTCACATGCACTTAGCCCGAAACAGGTCGCGTTCATAAAAAGCGCGCCGCCAACGGTTCCGCTAAGACCTGTAAAACTCTCAAATCCGCCCAGATTATTCTTTTTGCAAAAAGAAATCACGTTGCCCCAGGAAGAGCCAGCAGAGACACAAATCTGCGTGCTTTCGCGTGAAGCCGCGTCAAAAACATTTATCGAATTCATCTTGCGGGTCGAAATCACTACATCAAGGCCGTTATCACTGATTATCACATTGGAACCGCCACCAAGCACAAAAAATTTTATATTTTCCTCTATAAGATAACGCACAGCAAAAACAAGGCCCTCTTCATTCTCCGGCTCCAAAAAAAGTTTTGCACTACCACCGACATGCATAGTGGTATGGCCAGCCAGATTCTCGTTAATTTTAACGCTGCCTGTAAAATATTCGCTATCATTGAAAAATTGTGCGATTTGTTCTATAGTTTTCATTACTTTTATTATAGAAGGAAATAGGAATTTTAGAAATATGGCTTTAAGACTTTTTAACACAATGGGACGCACTATGCAGGAATTCGTGCCGATTCATGAAAATCATGTCGGTTTTTACGGCTGTGGCCCTACGGTTTACAATTATGCGCATATCGGCAATCTTCGTGCCTATGTTTTCCTTGACATCCTCGATAAAACACTCAAATTCTTAGGCTACGACATCAAGCATGTAATGAATATTACCGATGTTGGCCATCTTACTGGCGACGGTGATGATGGTGACGACAAAATGCTCAAAACTGCCGAAGAGCGGCACCAGAGCGTTCTTGAAGTCGCAAAATTTTACACAGATGCTTTCATGAAGGACATCGATGCCCTCAATATCCGCCACCCTGATGTAATCTGTAAGGCAACAGAGCATATCAACGAAATGATTGAGCTTATCAAAAAACTTGAGGCAAACGGCCACACTTACATGGCTGGCGGCAACTTGTATTACGACATTTCAACTTACCCAGATTACGGCAAACTTGCAAATCTCGATTTGGAAAAACTTGTCGCTGGTAAAGGCAAGCGCAAAGAAGTCGTAATCGATGAGAACAAACGAAATCCAGGCGACTTCGTTCTCTGGTTCACAAAATCTAAATTTGAAAATCAGGCAATGACCTGGGATTCTCCGTGGGGCCGGGGTTATCCTGGCTGGCACATCGAGTGTTCTGCAATGAGCATGAAATATCTCGGTCAGCACATCGACATCCACACTGGCGGAATCGACCATGTTCCTGTCCATCACACAAACGAAATTGCTCAGAGCGAAGGAAGTTTTACAGAAGAAGAGCGCAAGGAAGGTCCGTGGGTAAAATACTGGCTTCACAACGAATTCTTGATTCTTGAAGGCGGAAAAATGTCCAAATCAAGCGGGCACTTCATCACGCTCCAGACAGATTTGCCGGAAGCAAAAGGCTATTCACTCACAAGCAAAGGCTACGCTCCGCTCGATTACCGCTTCTTCCTTCTCGGAGGCCATTACCGAAAGCCGCTCGTATTCTCTCTTGACGGAATGGATTCGGCAAAGAATGGACGGGCGGCTTTGAATGAGCGCGTTGCAAAGCTTGTCAAAAAAGCAAAAGACGAAGAAAAAATTGAGCTTACAGCCGAAAACTTTGCAGAAATTCTTGGAAAAATCGCTTCTACTATGGAAGAAAGTGAAAATCTCAAACGATTCAAGGAAGGTCTTGAAAACGATCTGGCAACTCCTGTAGCTCTCTCGGCATTGCAGAAGGCCTCAAACGGCAAAAATCAGAAAGCAAGCGAAGCTTTGGCAGACATCTTCACGATGGACAAAGTTATCTCGCTCTCTGTGATTGAAAACGCAATTGAAATTGCCAAAAAACAGGCCGAAGAAGCAAATGCTCACCTTGACGACCACGCAGGAGACCCGGAAGCAGCAGAAATCACCGCATTGGTAGCAGAGCGAACAGCAGCCAAGAAAGCAAAGGACTTCGCAAAAGCCGACCAGATCCGAAATGATTTGGCAGCCCGCGGAATCACAATCATAGACACTCCGCAAGGCCCGACTTGGAAAAGAAATTAATTTTTTCTGTAACTAAAAAACATCATCATTGTTAGTATAAGCGAGGAAGGGAAAATGCCGGTGGAACAGATTAACAGAACATACAATGCAGCAAATCCGGCTGACTTTAGGGCTATTTACAATGCTACATTCACTTTGCTCTACAAGGTTGCGTGGCGCGTTGTAAACGATGAAGAGGCGGCTGAAGACCTTGTTCACGATTCTTACATCAAGGCAAGCGAAAAGAAAATGGTCTTTCCGAGCCTTGACGATGCAAAATTTTGGCTCATTCGTGTCGTAAAGAACGCGAGCCTTAATTATGCAAAACGCAAGACACGTGAGGCAAAGGCTTATCACAAAGTCCTCTACGAAAGCAAAAAGTCTTCCGAAAGCGCGGACACCAACCTGCTCAAGGAAGACGCAAAGCGAATCGCCCTCGAAGCGTTGAACAAACTCCCGAAAAGTTTGCGCGAAGTCCTCATTCTCCGTGAATATGGAGACCTCAACTACAAGGAAATCGGCAAGGTGCTCGGCATTACCGAAGGCAATGTAAAAATCCGCATGTTCCGTGCGCGAGAGCAGCTTGAAAAGATATTGGAGGCTGATGATGTCTACATCTCTTGAAAAAGATTTACATTCAGTGTACATCGACGGCGAAATGCCCGAGAGTTTTGTTTCTCAATACGAAAGCATTGTTCAGGAAGATTCAAACGAAAAGTCCCGCCTCGAAAAAATGCAGCGTCTTCACTTGCTTTTGCAAGAAGATTCAAACGAAAAGACAGTATCCGAGCAGTTTATCGAAGAAAGCTTTGAACGATTGCAGACCAAAATGCGATACGCAAAGAATATCTCGCTTTCTTCCGAGCCAAAGTCATACATTACGCCATTCATCAAATACGCCTCATCATTTGCGGCTGCGGCGGCAGTTTTCGCGGTTGTGTTCATTCCGATTCATTACAACTCGCTCAGTAAGGCCAAAGAAACGGCGGTTGCGGCAATTTCAATTATAAAAGGCAAAGAAATCGAACCAATTGCCAAAAAAGACGTGGTGATTGACGGCAACATCAACAAAGAAGATTTGCCAAAAGTGCTCGCAGTCAAATCCGAGACCAAAAAATCCGAAGTTACAGAAAATCCATCTGCCAGCAAAGTAGATTCAACACAGGCAAGTTCTGCAATCGCAAAGTCAGAATCGTCTGCATCAGCGCCAGAAGAGGCCTTGCCAGTCGAGCAAAAGACAATTTACGCAACAAACCTCGCTTCAAATGGTGGTTCTTCTTCAATCGGGCATCGTTTCCGGGAAAGGCTCACAGCCGTAGATCCGTTCATTCCGGATTTTTCATCATCTTCTATTACGATTTCTGTTCCAAATTTTCAAGAAATCGGTAATAATATGGAGATAATGGAACTCCCAAATGAGCAAGGAAACGAACAACAATAAAAATCACGGCTTAAAAACTATATTCTCGCTTCTTTTCAGAAAGTACTCGTTTTTCAGAGTGCTTTCTTATATTTTTATTATTGTGGCGGCACTTTCCGTAATTTCAGTAGCAACCGTCAAATCAAAAAAGATTCCGATAATCACATCCGTCGTTCCTGTCGTGGGACAAGCTGGCGACATAATGGTAATCCGAGGTTCCAACTTCGGGGCAATCCGCGGCACAAACTATGTTGAAATCGGCGGGAACAGAATCACAGCTTCCGGCTACATCAACTGGACAGAAAACATGATAAAACTCACGGTTCCAAGCAACGTACAGGACGGGCTTGTAATCGTCGTGACAAAATCGGGCAAGTCAAAGCCCGGTTTTTTCGCAAATGTGGCGGGTATTCCAGTTGCTGTTCCCAAAAACATTAAAACTTTGCAACCAGTCATTACGGAAATCACACCTTCGTCTGGCAGCTATGGCACTCTTCTTACAATCAAAGGTTCAGACTTTGGCACGGCGCGTGGAGCCAGCAAAGTTGTATTTACGGCAAATGCAGAAGAATCAACTTTAGGAACCGGCCAAGGCGAGCTTACGGCAGATTTTGATTTTAGCATAATCAGTGCAAGCGAATCTGATTACGATTATGAATATTGGAGCGACTCAGAAATTCGCGTAAGGATTCCAGACGGAGCCACAACAGGGAACATCTACGTTGAAACCGAAAAAGGCAAAAGCAATCTCGTAAACGAGGAAATCAAGCTTGCAGCCGGCACAAAATCTTACGACACGCGAAAAACTTACATCCTGCAGATAAATTCTGACATCGATTCAATTGATACCAAGAACGGCACAAACATCACGCTCAGGATTCCTCGACCAATCGCACTCTCATGGCAGCCTATGGTTGAACTTACAGAATGTTCGCCAGAGCCTGTAATTTCAGACTACAAAAACACAGTAATTCATCAGATTCAGCTCAAAAAGGCAACATCAAAAAGCGAAAAAATCAGATTCAGTCACAATTTTGTCGTATCGACTTATGCACTTCGCACTCAAATCAACGAAAAGGCAGTTAAGCCATATTCAAAAGAAATAAAATCACGAATCCTTTTCAAAAACTCCATAAAAGCAAATGATTTAATTCAGAGCAAAAATGAAGAAGTCAAAAATTTTGCAAAAGAAATTATCACGCACAACGGAAAAGAAGAGCAGAATCCATACAAACAGGCAAAATTAATTTACGATTATCTTGTTCAGAATTATAAAATTCGTGACGAGCTACGGAAAAGCGATGCTTCGCCACTGGATTTGCTCAAATCAAAAAAAGGCGATGCTTACGACTTGGCTATTTTCTACACCACCCTGCTCCGTGCCATTGAAATTCCTAGCCAACCAATTGCTGGTATTCTTGTTGATTCTGAAATGCAAACGCAAGCACATTGGTGGACAGAGTTTTATATAGAAGGATTTGGCTGGCTTCCTGTGGATATTTCTCTTGGAATGGGTTTGCCGTACAAAGCATTCAGACCAGCAGAAAACAATGCCGAATTCTACTTTGGCAATCTTGACGGTCAGCATATAGCGTTCTCAAAAGGCTTGAATGAAATAAAACAGACAATTTCACAGAACAGCAAAATTGTTTTGCGTCCAAAATCGTATGCATTGCAGACAATCTGGGAAGAATCCAGCGAGGGCAACGTAAACTACAGCTCTCTTTGGAACGACCCAATTGTACTCGGTTTATATTAGGAGGATTTTTTATGAACACAAAGGTACTTTCTGTTGGTGGCTCTATTGTTGCACCAGAGTATCCCGACACAGAATTTGTCTCAAAATTCGTTGCGATGGTAAAGGATTTTCTTTCTAAGAATCCTGACGACCGATTGATTCTGGTAGTTGGCGGCGGCGGTCCGGCTCGCATTTATCAGAAGGCATTCCGCGAAGTTACAGGCACAAGCGAAAATGCAGGAACAGATGCGGCAGACTGGATCGGAATTATGGCAACTCGTTTGAACGCACAATTCGTAAAGGCAAGCTTCGGGGAACTGTGCAAGGAAGCAGTCGTAACAGATCCAACAGTTGCAAAAGACTTCACTGGAAAGATTTTGCTCGCTGCAGGCTGGAAGCCAGGCTTCTCAACTGATAACGATGCAGTTCTTCTGGCAGAGAAATTCAATGCTGATACAGTCGTAAATCTTTCAAATATCGAAAAAGTTTACACCGATGATCCGCGCAAAAATCCAGATGCTAAACCGCTCGATTCAATTTCATGGGCAGATTTCCGCAAAATGGTCGGAGACGAATGGGTTCCGGGCAAAAACTGTCCGTTTGACCCAATCGCAAGCAAAAAAGCGCAGGAAATGGGCTTGAAGGTAATCTGTGCCGGCGGCAAGAATATCGAAAATATCCGCGCAATCCTTGACAGCAAAGATTATATCGGCACTACCATTGGCTAAGTTCTGAAAGAAGTCCGTCCAGTTTTACGCCATAATCTGGGTCTGTTGCCCAGTTTTTGGCTAAATCATGGACGGTGTGAGCTAGTTTTGCTTTGTGCGGCCAGCTGTAACGAGGGTCAACTAGCTTCTGCTTCAATTCAACATCAACTGTAGTAGCATAGGCCTGCAAGTGCTGGATATGCGCACGCACGCCAATCTGCTCGCTCTCAAAATATTCTCCAGGGTGCTCTGCATCCATAGCACCAAGCCCACAAAAGTTATTCATCTCCGGCAAAACAAGATTTCCGAAACCCAAAAATCCAGTCTCATGGCACATCTGAACGAAGGCAACGTCAGAATTAATTCCTTCAATTGCGGCTTCCTCAATATAAAATCCTGCAAGTCTCTCAACTTTCGCTTTGTCAGCGTCCGGCTTATGATTCATAAAGAATTTTACAAGCTGCTCCTGATTTTTGATTCCGATTCCAAGAAGCTCGCGTGAACATTCTTCTCGTGGCGGTGGCGTAACACAAGAAAAGAAAATTGTTGAAACTAAAGCTATTCCCAAAAATACAGAAATTGCCCGCTTAAAAACCAAAATATTGATTTTGTTCTTAAAAAGTATTTTTTCCATGCTCAGATTATCGGCCTATGAAAAAAAAATCTGATTTTTTTCACTTTTTTTGATTTTTTTTTCAATTTGCGTTGCCGAAAACGTACAAATTTTTCCTATATATATACAGAGGAAAGAATATGAATGATTTGCTTAAATTTTCAGAATTAGACAATTCAGAATCACGGCTTGAAATCCGCGAGCTTACGATGAAACACGGACTTTCATTTCCAAGTGAAGCTGAACTTATCATGCTGATTCTTGGAAGCGGAACAAAAGACACACCCATCCGGGAACTCGCAAAACAGGTGCTGGGTGCGGTCCTCGCGTCCAACAATGAAAATCTGCTTGAGAATCTCATGCGCATCAAAGGAATGGGAAAATCAAAGGCTCTGACGATTGCGGCAGCCCTTGAATTCGGAAAAAGAATCAACAGGAATCCACAAGTTGCGCTAGAAACGCCCTCTGCAATCGTTCCGTACATTCAGAATTACGCGATGCAGAAGCAGGAACATTTTTTGTGCATAAGCTTGAACGGAGCAAGGGAAGTAATCTCAATCAGGGTCGTTTGCACTGGTGCTGGAAATATGGCAATTATCAGCCCTGCAGAAGTTTTTTCTGAGGCAATAAAAGAACACGCCTCGGCAATTGTTCTTTGTCATAATCACCCATCGGAAAATCCGAATCCATCAGAAGATGACGTGCACACAACGATAAGGCTCTTTCAAGCGGCGGAAATTTTAGGAATCGCCCTGCTCGACCACATAATCATCACAAAGACAAGATATTTCAGTTTTTTGGAACATGATTTAATCGACGAAGAAAAGCTGTTTGATTTATTGTGAGAAGATTTGTTTTGCGATATTATTGAAGGTATGAAACGAAGCATTTTTATTCTTTTTGGTCTTATTACATTTTTGTCATTCTCACAAATTTCCGCTCAGCAGGTTGAGGATTCTTCACAGCCAGGCAGCGACTCTGCGGACGCATTTGCAATCATTCCGAACTTAGAGCCAGAAGAAGTCAAGGCTATCGATCCCTACTGCACAAAAGTGATTTTCAAAACGAATATCAAGAATTGCCGTATTTATCTGAACCAGAATTTTCAGGGCTATTCAAAGCTTTCCCTTTCAAACCTTGTCGAAGGATTTTATCTTCTCCGTGCCGAAAAGGAAGACTACGATTATCAGGAAAGATTCGTTTACGTTGAGCGCGGCAAAGAAAAGACATTCTATGTGGAGCTTCAGCCAAACGATGAGTCTCAAAAAAAACATGAAGCAAGGGCTGCATCAAAATCAGCTTCTGAACAAAATGCCAGTGCAGAACCAGAAGTCACAACTCAGGCTGAGACAAGCCTCGGAGAAATACAATGAAGCTTTATTCACGCTCTCAGCTCATAAAATCAACTCTGGCTGGAGTGGCGGCAGGTGTCGTAATCGCTCTTGCGGGGGTAGCATACCTCACCTTCACGCCCAAATCTAAGCCGGAAGATTCTGAGCCAAAAGCAGAAAGCACTTCGGAAATCAAGGAAGATTCATCAGAAAAACTTGAAATTTCAAAAGAAGAAAAATCAGCCGTACAAGCCGATCCTTACTACCCGATTATCGAAGAAAAACCTGTGCCAGTTGCCACAAAATCCTACGACTCTCCATACACGCAGGACGAGCAGCAGAATATTTCTGTCTACGAAAAATGTAACGAGGCCGTAGTCAACATCACCACGCAGGTCATGGGAATCAACTGGTTCTTGGAACCTGTCGTTCAGGAAGGTGGCTCAGGAAGCGGCTCAATCATCGATAAACGCGGCTACGTCGTCACGAACGTCCATGTAATATCAAACGCAAGCAAAATCAACATTTCTCTTTACGATGGCTCATCTTATGAAGGAACAGTCATCGGAAAGGACGTTGAAAGCGACATCGCGGTAATCAAATTCAATCCGCCGGATAACGTAACGCTCAAAACAATCGACTTCGGAAATTCAAACAATCTCAAAGTCGGGCAAAAAGTAATCGCAATCGGAAATCCGTTCGCACTTGAACGCACCATGACCACAGGAATCATCTCAGGCCTTGGCCGCCCAATCCAGGAAAGCACCAACGTCATCATCCGAAACATGATTCAGACAGACGCTGCAATCAACCCTGGAAACTCTGGCGGACCATTGCTCGACACAAACGGCAAGATGGTCGGAATCAACACGATGATTATCTCAAACTCAGGCTCTTCTGCCGGAATCGGATTCGCTGTTCCTGTAAGCACAGCCCGCCGAGTCGTAGACGATCTTATCAAATACCGAAAGGTTAACCGCGGAGTCCTCAAAATCGCTCCTGTCCAGATGACTTCTTCAATTGCACGCTACGCAGGCCTTTCAATCAACTACGGAATCCTTGTCAGCGAAGTAGAAAAAGGCTCATCAACCGAAAAATCAGGCATTCAAGGTGGCACTGAGCAGGTTCAGTACGGAAGCCGTTTCAATCCGACCACGATTTATCTTGGCGGCGACATCATCACTGGCATCGACAACATCACTGTCCGCACATACGCCGATTACACAAGCGCGCTGGAGTCAAAACGCCCAGGCGACACAGTTACAGTCACAGTCTTCCGTGAAGGTGAATTCAAAAAGCTAAAGGTCACTCTCGACGGCAAAGACAGCACGCAAACACGAAATTCCACATCACTTTCTGACATGCAGGAATCGTCTCTATAAGGATGAGAAAAAAAACTCTTTTCAAAATTTTATTCGGTTTTCTCGTTTTCAGTTTTCCGCTTTCCGCTTTATATGCCCGCAAGGTCACTTTTCCAGTGCATGGACTTGAAGTAGCAAGCCCGCGTCCAGTTTCAATTGAAACAGAATGGGATGAAAATTGGTTCCTCAATTCTGAGCCTACACAATATCATCATGGAATAGCACGAATTGCGGCAATGCTTTCAGAAATATCTTATGTGCCTGTCGAAAAAGCCCCAGATTCCAATCCACTCATCCAATCTTACAGACTTTTGGGCTTTAAAGACAGCGACATCGAATGGAATTATGTCCTCGACTACACAAGTCCGCTCACAGGAAACAATCAGGCGGCTTACAGTTTTGCGTTCAAGGAGATTTCCACACCAAGAGGCACAAAAAAACTCGTTTTTGTAGTCCTCCGCGGAACACCTTTGAGCGCAAATGAATGGATTTCTAACATCAACGTGAGCGATTCAACCAAAAAGGAAGTTCAAGTTCATGAAGGATTTTCAAAGACTTGTGAAAATCTAAAAAAATCCCTGTACGATTTTCTAAAAAACAACAAAATCGACACCGAAAACTCATATTTTTTAATAACAGGTCATAGCCGAGGCGGGGCATTGTCAAATTTACTCGGCTCAATTCTCGCAGACGAAAATATCATTCCCGCAAAAAATCTTTTCGTCTATACATTCGCTTCACCAAACGTCTCTCAGGAAGAAAAAACTTCAAGCGAAAAATACAATTTTATCTGGAATATATTGAATGCAGAGGATATCGTGCCTTCCGTTCCACCAAACAGAAACAATTGGAAATGGAAGAAATTCGGGCAGACAAAGATTCTCGTCAATTATTGGAACTGCGATGTCACGAAGTATCAAGAAAATTATGTTCCGCGGATGAACGAATATTACAAAAAACTGCTTTTACGAGAGTATTCGCCATTCAAAACAGGTCCTTTCATTCAGATTCAAGTGGCAAGAGTTCTTACACATCTCTATAAAAATACCGAAAGCTATTACCGTTCTGTATTCGGACTTCACAACATGGTCGAAAACATGTTCTGGAAAGTTTTCCCCGAACAAAAGGACGGGGAGTTTGAAATTCCTGCGAAAAAAGAAACTAAAATGCCTCTCCTCCTCAGACTGATTCAGAAAAACGTGAATTCAAACGTCGAAGGCGGCTTTGAATATGCACTCCAAGCCTTTGTGGACATGCATGCATGCGAGAGTTATCTTTCGTGGCTCCTTGCGCTCAACGAAGATGAAGCCTTCTCTGATTTGGGAAGCTCTCAAATTGTAATAGACGGAAGCCATGACTGTGCAATTTATAACGACAAAAACGAGCTTTTGGCGCGGATTCTAAATGGCTCTATTGAGATTTACAGTCTAAAAGCACCGATTGCAGCACTTCCTCTCCCAAACAAAAATGTGATTGGCTTTCCAGGCAATCAAAACCTGAACGTAATCATTCATAAAGACAGTCTTTTGCCTACAGTTTTTAGTTATAAAATCGAACACTACAGTGCCGACGGAACTTTTTTGACCCAATCCGAAAAAAAGCATTTTTACCCGCACACAGGGCTTGTCTGCCATTTCAAAGCTGGCGAAATAACTCTGATGAATGACGAACTTACATACGAAAAGCTGCGTGGCAAAGAAGCTAAAGCTGTGGCAAAGCAATTCGGGCTAAAACAAAACCTCAAATTCAAGATTCAACCAGAATTCAGTTATTCTTCGGCAAGGATTTTCAATCTCGGATTCAGGACGGGAACGCAAGAAATATACGGCTCTGTTCTCGGCGAAATGTATGCAAACGAATCAAAAAAATCCTACGGACTTGGGCTGGGCTTAGGACATCAACATTCACTCTACGGAAAAATCATGCTTGACTCAGAAGCATTCGCACGCTTTGTCTGGCCTCAAAACTCTTATGACGACAAAAAATTCAATTTCATTCCCTCGGCAAGATTTTCTTTATCTTACAAACCTCGCCGACGCTTTCATTTTTTTGCCGCAACAGTGTTTGACTTGCACATAGACGATTTCAATGACGCAGCTTTTGCCCCTGACTTCCAAAAAAAGCGATTCTCGGCCATAAAACTGAACGAAAAAGCAGAGCTGATTCCGTCACTTCAATTCGGTTTCAGACTATAAAAGGAAATTACATGTTCGATAAAAACAAAATCATTATTCTATGCAAGGTCGTTGATAATTTCGGCGACATCGGCGTGGTATACCGTCTCGCCAGAGCACTTAGCGACATTCGGCCAGAGCTTGAACTTACTCTTGTAGTCAGCAACCTTGAGTCTTTTCACAAAATGGCAAGGCAAATCGACCCGGAAAAACCAATACAGGACTTCCGCTACAAAAACAGCACGTGGAAGATTCTTGACTGGAATCAGGAAACGGAAAGTGGAAAACGGAAAACGGAAAATGAAGAACAACTTCTAACACCTGACTGTTCCGTTATCCTGGAATGCTTCCAATGCGGTCGCCCGGCTTGGCTCGAAAACATCCTTTTTGCACCGGACTTCACACAGACAGTTCAGATAATCCAGATTGACTATCTCACCGCCGAAGAATACGCAGACGAATTCCATCTTTTAAAAAGTGGCACCCGCAAAACAAACATCAAAAAAATCTTTTTTATGCCGGGGTTCACGGACAAAACAGCAGGATTGATTATTAATCAAGTGGAAAACGGAAAACAGAAAACGGAAAACTCGGGAGCTACGGCAAAGCCGTCTCTAGCCCAGCCAGCTTTTAAAATCTTTTTCTTTGCTTATGAAGACGACTGCACTTCCGTTGCAAATGGAATCGCAGCCTTTCAGAGCAAAATGCGAGAAACAAATAAAGATTTTTCTGTTACAGTTTATCTTGCCGAAGGAAAATCCTGCGCTCCATTTGAAGAGAGCTGGAAAAAAATCAATTCTCCTTTTAAAATTGAAAAGATTCCATTCTTACAGCAGGAAGAATTCGATTATTTTATCGCTCAGATGGATTTTCTATTTGTACGCGGAGAGGATTCACTTGCACGAGCCGCGCTCACAGGCCTCCCTTATGTTTGGCAGGCTTACAAGCAGGATGAGAATTACCAGCTAGTAAAAGTAAACGCACTTTTGGAGCGCATGAAAGAAAGTTTTGCCTCACAAGAATTCGAGCCTATTCAGCTATTCTGGCAAAGCTACAATGACTATGAAAATAAAACACAGTCAGAACCGCTCACAAAGATGCTTCTTGATTGTGCGAATCACAAAAACACGGCTGGCTTCAAGGCTTTCGCAAAAAAACTCCACGAGAACGGAAACCTAGCCCAGCATCTTCTGGAATTTATCGACAACCTAAGCCTGTGATGCCTTTTTGAGCACGCAATTTCGGTACGGACTTGAAGGCAATGTAAACCTGTATGGATTGTCTTCGGCATTCGAAAGATTAGAAATGCCTTCAAGGGTGCCGTTCTCCTTTTCGATGTTCCAATTGTTCGGATCTGAAAATTCCAGCACGACCAGCTTCTCACAGCCGGAGAAAGCCTGGGAACCTATTTTTTGCACGGTTGCAGGAATCGAAACATGCTCCAGATTCTTGCAGCCTGCAAAGGCCTGGGAATTTATGGAAGAAATATTCTCCGGGAAATTTATGCTGATGATATTGAGATTGTCTTTGAAAGGACTGTCAAAGACTTTTGAAAGTTCAGTTGTTCCTGACAAATCCAAAGCCACAAAAACCCCGCTCTCTCGAATTACCTTAGAAATATTATGAATAGCCATATTGCCGACAGTGCCGTTTGCAACGACACTTACTTCGCTCCCCGAAGGCAGCATGTGAAGAGCACTCTTAAAATCCGCGACCTGAACAGAATTGTCGCCGTTAGTCATTTCCACAACTGGTGCTGAAAAACCAGAATTGCCCTCATCTTCATGTGAAAGAACAATCACTAGACGTGAAAATTTTCGCATAAACAATTCTCCTAAAAATTACATTTAAAATCCTTAATTTTAAAGTGATTATAACATAGATTCAGAATAATTCAAGATTTTTATATGAGTAACAGCCGATACTATAATATGTTCCGAAAAAAAACATTATTTTCTTTCATTTTTCTCATGAGTATAACTTTTCTTTCTGCTTATGAAAAAGTTCCAGTTACGATTTCATTCAAAAACGGCGGGGAACTTTACACTTCATTTTATTGTTTTAATGATTTGAAAGAAGGCAAAAAAATTGCCGAAGAAATCTTCCATATAAAAAAGTTTGATGAGCTTGCATGTGGCAAGAGAGAAAAAGTTCTGCCTGTTCCATTGGGAACAAACGTCGGCTATTATGATTGGGCAGTTTTCGGTTATAAAGATGAATTCTGGCTATTTGAAAACAGAAATGGTTTTTTATGGGGGCGAGGAACCTTGCTGGCTGCCCCGCTCGACTAATATAGAAAAATGCTCGCAAAAAAAAGAATCTTAAATTTAAATAAAAGTTTTAGATTTTAGAGATTTTATGCTATAATAAATTCCGTGAAGCCGAGCAAGATTTTACTTTTAACATTTTCACTTTTTGCCCTATTTTTTACTTCCTGCGCAAAAAAAGCAGATAACGATGCACAGGACATACTCAACTTAAAAGATAGATTATATTGGGCAGAGAGCGACAAAAACAGCACTATTGAAGACGCAGAAAAACTAAGATTTCACAAATTCTCAACAGAAGGGCTAGGAAACATCAGAAAAATTATTGGGCCAAAAGACGGATACATCTGGCTCATGGCCGTGTTTCCGATTCCAGAAAATCTCAGGCACAAATCTCTTTCACTTCTCATAACCTATCTTCATTTTGCAGATAAAGTTTGGGTAAACGGCACTTATGTCGGCGGTTATGGGCGTTTTCCACCAAACGAAAGGAGCGTACTTTGGGGCACGCATTTATATTCCCTTCCAGAGCTAGTGCTCAATCCCGTAGGCCGCAACGTAATATTCATAAAAGTCTATTGCAAAGGTGCCAGCGGTATTTCGGACACTATTCTGCTTGGTGAACATGATCAAATCACCACGATAAACACATTCCTAAGCTTCTTTCAGTCAACGGTTTACCTTTTTGCAGAAGGCGGCATGCTTTTTACAACCATTCTCTTCCTTTTGATTTTCTTATGGCGTAAAAAAGAAAAGTCATATCTTTCATTTTCCATGATTTGCATTACATCAATGCTTTTTACGCTTCCGTTTTGCTCGCCAGATTTACCGCAAATTTTTGAAAATCAAATTTCATTCCTGCTTTTCATAAAATCCACGCTTTGCGAAGGCCTTTATCTTATGAGTTTTTTCTTCGCAACGCTCACGATTCAATTTATAAAACGTGCGGAAACAAGGATTTTCCGTATCATACGGTTTTCAATACTAAGTTTCTGCACGCTTATAACTTTCTGTGCGCCAGATTACAGCTTTCTCGAACGAATTTGTCCGCTCATGCTCACGCTTTCTGTCGTTCAGCTGGTTCTTGGTTTCTATTTTGTGCTCAGGACCAAACAAACAAAAACTGAGCGAAAGAATTTTAAGATTCTCATGGCGGTTCTCATTCCGCTCTCAGTTTCAATTATCATAGACTTTTTCATAAAAGGCCTTTTCCACAAAATAGACATTCCTTATATCACACTTTTCGGCTGGCAGCTCACAATTCTTTGTTTCTTGATTCTTCTGAGCACCCGCTACAATAAGGCAGTCTCTCAAAACGAATACTTGAACGCAAATCTGCGCAAAGAAATCGACAGGCAGACGGTAGAGCTTTCCAACAAGAACTCAGAGCTTGAGCATCAGATTTTCCGCTCACAAATTGACCTCGAAATGGCATCAATCGTCCAGAAGAAATTCTTCCCGTACCCGCCAAGGAAATTACGTGGCTGGGATATTGCCGTCAGTTACAGCCCGCTGGACAAAGTTTCTGGCGATATGTACGACTTTTACACGCAGGACGACACCCTCAACGGCTTCTCACTGTTTGACGTTTCTGGGCACGGCATCGCGGCAAGTCTTGTCACAATGCTCGCAAAAAACATAATCTTCCAGTCCTTTATCCGCAACATGCAAAAAAACGAAACGGTCTCGCGCACTCTTTATGAAATCAATGATGAGATTATCGATGCGAAAGGTGGGATTGAAAATTATCTTACCGGCCTTATGTTCAGGTTAAAACCATTCGATGAGAATGATGTCTGCAAGGTCGAAATGGCAAATGCGGGGCATCCGAATCCGTTCTTCTACTCGGCCAAGGACGATATTTGCGATGAAATAAAATCCGATGAAAACGCAGACCATCATGGAGCGATCGGCCTTGACTTCATAACGGTCTCATTCCCGCAAATCAGCTTTAAAATGGCAGAAAACGACATTCTTCTATTTTATACGGATGGTCTCACAGAAAGCCGCAACACAAAGAATGAAATGTTCGGGAAAAGCCGCATAAAACAAATTATCCGCTCAAGCTACGCAAAGGACGCGCAATCAATCATGGAAGATATAATCGATGCTTTCAATGAATTCACAAAGGGTGTCAAAAGGGACGATGATATCACCTTGGTAGTAATGAAGCGGGAAAATTCATATAATTTCGTAGAGGAGCTAACAGAAATATGATAACACAGAAACAATGGTACGATGAAGACGGAATTACTTTTCATTCAGAACACAGGGTTCAGTTTTCTCAAAGCGATTCGAACAAACGGCTCAGTTTTTACGACCTTTTGAAAGTCACCAGCGACATGGCTGTAGAAGATTACGCACAGCAGGGAATGGACAGAGACACTCTCACCGAGCACGGCTATGCGATTTTGGTTTCAAGAACGGCATTCAGATTCCACAGGTTCCCCAAAGAAAACGAGAACTATGTTTTTACGACTTACGAAGAAAAGTCCGAGCCGTTGCAGCTTGTGCGGGCTTATGAATTCACAACTCCAGAAGGAGAAGAGCTTATCACAGGAATCAGCTCATGGATTTTGGTTGATCCAGTAGCACACAGGATTATCCCGACCAAAAAATTCGACATGAGAAAGCCAATCGAAACTCAAAAAGAGCACAATTGTCTCAAATACGGCAAGATTCATATTCCAGAAGACTTGGAAAAATGGGATGAAAGATTCATAAAATATTCGGATATTGACGGAAACAATCATGTGAACAATGCCCGATACGGTGCATTTGTTGCCGATTCGATTCCGCCAAGCTTGAGGCAGGCAAATTTCACAGATTTCAGGCTCAACTACGCAAAAGAAGCAAAACTCGGTCAAAAGCTTGAAATTTTTGGCAAGCACAACGAATCAGAAAAGAAGCTTACGATTATCGGCAAAACTGAGGAAGGTGTTTCTTTCGAATCAGAGCTATTCTATAGCTAAGAGCAGGCTAAGAAGTTTCTAATCTTCAAAGTTTCTTCACGACAAGAAGGAATTTATCAATTATACTGGCAATATGAAGCGAAAGATTTTTTTTATTGCGTACATCACTTTTTTTCTCGTTAACGCATTGATTTATGCACAACCAGGCGGCAGAGGCGGGCCTGGAGGCGGTCCCGGTCCGGGAGCACCAGGCGGCGGAGCTCCCGGCGGCAAGGGCGGACCTGCTGCACCAGGTCCATCTGCTCCAGCAGGACCTTCCGGTGGAATGGGGGGCGGCCATAGCGTACCTATAAATCCAAATAATATAAACATAAAAAACACGCACTCTTTCAACGGCATGAGGCTTCCGGGCAAACATGACCCATTTCAAGTCATTTATATCGAATCGACAGACGAAACGATTTTCGTAACATTCAATCTCCCGCTAAATCCTTCTACATGCAAAAAATCGAATATTCTCATAAATGGAATACCGCTTGACAGTACCGCTACAATACGCTTCAACAAAACCGGGCGAATTCTTGAAATCAAAACAAAATTATATGTCGGCACAAGATTTTCTCTAGAATTCAAAAATGTAAAATCCTATGACCAAGACGAGCTTAGAATCAAAAAATTCGAATTTCTCTTACCCTGGACTTCAAGTGAATATCCTCTAATAAAAACTGATAAAATAGGAGATTAACACATGAGATCTCTAGCACAAAAAACGGCTATCAAATTCTCTTTTGTTCTTGCATTAATGGAAATAAGCCTTGCAGCACATTTTATATCCGTAGTAGATTCAAACGCGCGCAAGGCAAAGGACCTAGAAATAAATAAAGCCCTCAACACAATAATGGAAGCCGTTCAAGGTGAAAACTCATTGTATGCCGCCGAAATGGAGCTTCCTTACTATATCACATACACGATTTATGACGCAGATTCAAAAAATATCCTGGCAACAAACGGTCCTTTGATTCCGATTCTTCCAGAAGCAGAGGCAAAGCCGCGCATATATCAAAAAAAGGCCTTTTTTACGGACGGAGATTTGAATGTCCTTTATGAAACCAAACAAATCCAAAAAGGAAAAACAACCTACATAATTCAGATTTCAAATTCAATCGACCGTGATAAGATGGCGAACATTTTTAATTTCATATCCCCAAAATCCGTGGCAATCGGCTTTGTTCCGCTTCTTATAATTTCGTATTTCATTTCATTCTTTATCGCAAAACGAACGCTGCGACCAATCGTAAGAATGACAAATGCGGCGGCAAGCATTTCAAGTTCCAACCTCGATGCCCTGCTTACAGTCAGCTCCAAGCACGACGAGCTTGATTCCCTTGCAAAGACCTTCAATGAACTTTTCACAAAACTTAAACAAGATTTTATCGCCGTCAAATCGGCAAACAACGCAAAGACAAACTTTTTGAGCAACATGAGCCACGAAATCCGCACGCCTATCAATGCGGTACTTGGCTTGGATGAAATGATTCTTCGCGAGAGCAACGAACAGCAAATTCAAACCTATGCCCGCGATATCCAATCAAGCGGCAAATCCCTTCTTTCTATCATAAACGACATCCTTGACTTTTCAAAAATCGAAGCCGGCAAAATGGAAATTATCCCAGTTGACTACGATTTGAGTACAACTATTGCTGATTTGGTCAACATGATTTCAACGAGGGCACATGCCAAAGGTCTTGATTTCATCGTCAATATAGACGAGAAGATGCCTCACAAGCTTCACGGTGACGAGACTCGAATCAAGCAGTGCATTCTCAACATCCTCACGAACGCGGTCAAATACACGCCAAAAGGCTCAGTCACAATGAACATCAATTATGAAAAATCTCTTGACCCGCTCGAAAAAGACACAATTTACCTGCGCGCACAAGTCATCGATACAGGAATCGGCATCAAACAAGAAGACATTAAAAAGCTTTTTGACCCATTTGAGCGAATCGAAGAAAGACGAAACCGCACAATCGAAGGAACAGGTCTTGGCATGAGCATCGTAAAAAGCCTGCTTTCATCAATGGGTTCACACCTTGAAGTCAAAAGTGAATATGGCAAAGGAAGCGATTTCTCATTCAGCGTGGAGCAGAAAGTCCTTGATTGGGAAGAAATCGGCAACTATGAGGAAATGAAAGAAAAAATGGAAGCCGAAAAAGCCACATACAAAGAAAGCTTCCAGGCTCCTGACGCGAACATCCTCGTAGTTGACGACACACAACTTAACCTGACGGTAATATCCGGGCTTCTCAAAAACACACGGATTAACGTTGACACCGCCGAAAGTGGTTTTGTCGCGCTCAAAATGGCACGAGAAAAACCTTATGACATAATATTGATAGACCACCGCATGCCAAAGATGGACGGAATCGAAATGCTTCACGTGCTTCGAGGCGAAGATACCAGCATAAACAGGTATACAACTTGTATCGCGCTCACGGCAAACGCAATTTCCGGCGCAAAAGAAATGTATCTTGCGGCAGGCTTCGAAGATTATCTCTCAAAACCAGTCGAAGCAAACAAGCTTGAAGCAATGATTGTTCAATATCTTCCAAAAGACAAGATTCTTCATTCAGGCGAACCAGGTTATATCGAAAGGAAAAATGCTGGCTGGGACGGAACAGAACGAAGAAAACCGCCTACGACCAGCAAAGAATCCCGCGAAGCCCTTGAGCTTTGGGAAAATCTATTCGGCATTGAAATTGCATCTGCAATCCATAATTGCGGCTCAAGCGAAACCTTTATGGAAGCAGCCCGCAATTTTTATGATGCAATCGAAGAAAAATCCACTCAAATCGCACAGTTTCAGGCAGAATCAAACTGGAATGATTACACTGTTCTGGTTCATGCCCTCAAAAGCAGCGCGCGGCTCATCGGCGCACCAGAACTATCTGAAAAGGCGGCATTTTTGGAGCAATGCGGAGACGAGGCAAAAATCGGAGACGAAGAAGCAATATCACTCATCGCCCAAAACACAGAGCCGCTTCTTGCCCTCTATAAAAGCTATCTGCAAAAACTCGCCCCGCTCTTTGGAAAAACACCGCAAGAAAACTCCCTTCCAGAAATCAATCAGGAAAAGCTGGAAGAAGCCCTTTCCGCTCTCAAAGAAGTTGTCTCAGTCTACGATTTTGACAGCGCGGACGCAATCATGGAAGAACTTGCAAAATATTCAATACCAGCCGACTTTGCCGAAAAGTACAAGGCAATAAAAAAAGCAGTGCAATCCGTCGATCAGAACGAAATAATGACACTGCTTGCATAAAAAACAGGGCTGCCCCAAACTTTGTCATTTTCGGGCTTGACCCGAAAATCTATTTGCCTGTAATACAACAGATTGCCGTGTCGAGCACGGCAATGACATATACTTTTAGGAAGCCTCTTCAAAAGGCTATTCGCATTAGTCCTTTGCGCGCTCTACGAATGAACCGTCGCGTGTATCGATTACGATGCGGTCATCTGTGTTACAGAACAATGGAACTTTAACTTCCATGCCTGTATCAAGTGTAGCTGGTTTTGTTGATTTTCCTGATGTATCACCCTTAACGCCTGGCTCACAGTATGTGATTGTGCGTGTTACCTGAATTGGCAAGCGAACACCAACCGGCTTCTCGTTGTAGTATGTGATTTTTACTTCGTAGTCATCATCTGGAGAGATGTAACCAGCGTTGTCGCCGAGATATTCCTTCTCCAAAGTGATGTCATCGTAAGTTTCCTGATCCATGAAGTGATAGTCGTTTCCGTCGATGTAAGAAAGTTTTACGTTCTTTTCAACGAGCTCAACTTCCTCGAATTTCTCACCAGCGTCAAGACCCAAGTCCTGAGTTCCGCCAGTAACGATGTTAGCAACGCGGAGTTTTGTAACCATGCCCTGGCGACCAGACTTCTGACCGAGCATCTTCTGAACGATGAGTGGAGCACCTTCATACATGAAAGCTGTTCCGACTTTGATTTCGTTTGTCATCAACATAATATGTTACCTCAAAAAATAGAATAAAGTTTAATGATTTATTCTAATGTATTTTCTGGAGATATTCAACAGTGGGGCAGGAGGGGCGAAGAGGTCCCTCAAAACAAATCTCGGTTTTAGATTTTTGGACCTCATAAGACAGATTAATGAGTAAAAACTTAGTTAAGGGGGTAATATTCAGAATTATATGAAATAACACCCCCTTAACTTGCATTTATCTCAAGATTTGAATACAATAAAATATCGAAGGTAGAAATATGAAGTATTACAAACGCGAATCCTACTTAAAGAAGATACGAGGATTTTACAACGATACGGAAATCATCAAGGTTATTACCGGGGTCCGACGCTGCGGAAAATCAAGCCTTATGCAGACAATCGCGAAGGAGCTTGAGGGAAATGGCGTTTCAGAAGACTACATAATCTACTTCGATCTTGACAAGCGTGGTTACAGAAATATTAAAACTCCCGACCAGCTGGAAAAACTCATAGAAGACAACATAAAAGTAAAAGGTCTCAAGTATCTTTTTATTGATGAAGTTCAGAATGTAACAGACTTTGAAGAAGTCCTTAACGGATTTCGAGATGAAGGCGACATTTCAATTTTTATAACAGGTTCAAATTCCTATCTTTTGAGCGGGGAGCTTATCACAAAGCTTACGGGCCGTTATCTTGAATTTGAAATTTTTCCTCTGAACTTCCAGGAATATCTTGGAATGAAAGCTTTTTTCAAAAAGGACATCAGTCAGAATCTTGTACAGGAATTTGACAATTATCTCATTGAAGGAGGATTTCCCAAGGCCGTTCAGTATGATTCTCTTCAGGATAAAAAAACTTATGTCACAGGCGTAATATCTGAGATTTTTCAGAAGGATATCAAACGCCGGGTAAAAATCAGAAATGTTTCTGTCTTTCAGAAAATCCAGCAGTACCTCATAAACAATTTTGGAGCCACTACAAGCCTCACAAACATGCTTGAAGCCCTTGAGAAGGACGGCACAAAAATCAAAAGAGAGACTCTGAATAACTATATCAAGATTCTTTGTGATGCAAAAATCCTTTATGAATGCAGCCGCTTTGACTTAAAGTCTAAGAAATCCATAGCAGGAGAAAAGAAATATTATCTTTCTGACCTTGGCTTTTACTACTCCACAAATACCGACAATCGCATAAACTACGGTCCGGTAATGGAAAATGTTGCCTATATTTATGCCCGCTCAAACGATTATTCAGTAAGTGTAGGCCGTATCGGAAAACTGGAGTGTGACTTCATACTTCGTAAAGACATTGATTACGCATATCTTCAAATCTGCATGACAATAATGTCCAGCCAGGAAACTGAGGACCGTGAATACAGCCCTCTTGAATCAATAAAGGATAACTATCCGAAATATATCCTTACCAGAAGCGACCCGATTCAGCACCGTAACGGGATCATTCACAAAAATATGCCGGACCTTATGCAAAATGGAGAATTGTTTTAAAAGCTTTTGAGCTAATCAATCCTCTTTCCAAAGTAATAGAAATCCCGAACCTCAGACATGACATCCTCAAAAGTCGGAAGATGATATTCTTCCAGCCCTTCTTTAATAGGTTTGCCCTTATTTAGAAAATAGGAATCTTCAAACAAAGCCATTATTCCTGCTGCGGTTGTCTGGTCTTGCAAGCGTTGTTTTGTACGGGCGATACTTTCCTGTTTGCTTTGTGGAAGTTCCTTAAAATGTGGGGAATTCATCGTGATATCAAAAGTTCGCTCTGCGATGAAATTGAACAGTTTTTCTTTCTCTTTTTTATGCAAATCTGCAACAAGCTGTCCTAATTCTTTATCAAAAAGCTTTGCGGCTTGTTCAAGTTTTTCATTCCATTCATAAAAATCTTGTTCATTGTAGCCCTCGATACTTGGATGAGCCACAGTGTTTCTGATTTCTTTTATATCAAGTAACAGATATTTATTTGTTTTTGAATAAAAAATATTATCTGGAAACAAATCTGCCAAGACTTTCCAGTTTCTGTCATCAAGGAGAACTTTCAAAAGATAGTAAACATCAAGTTCATGAAGATTTTTATCCACAAATCTCTCTTTACCGTCTTTGGTTTCAGTTTTTAGAACTTCATCGATGCAGTAATACTTCCAATTGGAAGAAACACAAGGAAGATTTTTCTCCAAAAACTCAGCGACTGGAGAAGAAAGGGCATAAAGTTTTTCGTAAGTGCTTTGAAGAATCTAAATTGATTCCATGAGTTTTTCCTATTCAAATTGAATTAGCATTTTACATTCATCTCTCAAAGGACAGTTTTTACAATCAGGATTTGTTGGACGGCAATATTCTTGACCAATTTGCCAACATCCAATGTCAAAGATCCCCGGATACTCAGGATACAACTCTTTGGCTTTTTTGATTATAAGTTTGTTTGTCTTTTTATTTGAAAAATTACCTTCGACATACCCCATTCGTTTAAAGACTCTGCGAATGTGAACATCTGGTGAAATATCAATTCCGCATAAATCTGCAAATGGAATTTTAAAACGCCGGTATAGAATATTCGGAGCCATAGTTGAAATCTTTTCACCAGCACCGTTAAATTCTCGGAATCGCGCGACAACAACAGAGGATTTTGGATTCTCTGACCAGATATTAGCTGCGTTATCAGCGTAATCGTTGTGAATTTTTTGAATCGCATCATAAAAGCGACCACCGACAATAGCATGGAAGCGATGAAGACTTTTTTCCTTGAATATTCTCTCGAACTCGGTTTTAGGTATCTTAATTAAATCTGTCATTGAAAAAGCGTTCAATTCAGTAAATACTGTGTATGGAATCAGCCAAGCCTTCTTTGCCTTTATCTGAAAGTCCATCAAGCAACCGAGGACAAACGCATGTGGGAATTCTTTTAAATTACAAAGCAAATCATTTGCAGTCTTATTTTCAGAGAGCGGATTGTTTGAAAAATCTTCCTTTTCAAGATACTCTTTTCCAATTTCAATTAGTTTCATTTTTGTACCTCCAAATTAATTCATTTTTCCATGTCTTTTCTCACAGTCTATACAATTCCAATTTCCAGAATCTTTTTAATTTGCATACATTTTTGCACTTTTATAAGTTAAATGAATTGTATAAAAACCTGCATTGCCACCACCATGAAGCCATAAATGATGACAATCTGGATAGAGGATTTTCATTTCGTTATTTTTATAAGTAGCATATTTTGCTCCGCAGTTTGAAACTGATTATTGCATTTCGGGTTCTACAGTAAAACCTTCTGTTTTTGTGTTAATTATTTTTCTTGTAAACATCATTGTATATGTTGTGCTACCAATTTTTCCAGAAATATACCATTTCCCATATTTTACATTTTGCATCGCATTACAAATATTCGCAGAATCGTGATTTTCACAAAGTGCGTCCACAGCAGGCCATTTTCGAATATCTGACACAGATAAAACAATTTCATCATCAACAAGAAACTTTCCAATGTATTCTTCTATCAATAACGTAATCTGTTCTTTTTTGCTCATATTTTTCTCCAAAAAGTTTTTTCTATGCCGTTATTTTATCAACATCATAACTCAGTTCCTAAATTCAACACCCATTTGCTTTTTGTCTCATTTGTCTCAGAATAAGTTGATTTCCAGTAATCTATCTGTCGGTATACTCCACAGCGCAAATGTGTCTTTCTATTGCCATTCGTTACCGCTGGTAAAAGTTCCACTCCAGCACGGAAAGAAATCATTGTCTGAACATCATCATATCCAGTAAGGCTGTTCCAATCGGAAGCCCAATCCATCTGCTGAAAATCAAGACGCTGATATGAAAATGACGACATCAGACGAAAGAAACGGCTTACATCAACGGCAGCTTTCAAATTAATATATGGACTTGAAAAACGCACAACTGTATTATCCCCTGAATAGTCAAACGGAGTAGAAGTTTGATCTGAGTGATATAACAGATTTTGTTTTAAAACTAAGAAGTAAAATGGATGCACAAAACCTTCGAAATTGAAATTCAAATAATTTGAAACTGGGATTTTTGCTGTAAATCCCAGTTTTGGTGCATAAATATGACAAGATTTCTCATCGCTTATTGTAAAATATTTTCCTTCATCACCTGCATTCAACATAATTCCATTTACATCAAACATTCCAGCAAATTCATCTTCATAGCTATATTGGTATGAAACACCTGCAATGAAGCTAAATTCTTGCTTTAGGATTTTTAACGAATTTTCGTTTCCACCTTCTTTTTTTGGAACTTCAATTTCTCGGATTCCAAAATATTTGACATAAGGTAAAATACTAATTTCAAACATATTTGTCTTCAGAGTATCAACGGCATTTCCATATTTTGGAACGCCATATTCTGTTTTTGAATCGACACTATAACGTAGGTCAAATCTACTAGAAAAAGTATCTGACCATCCATATTGAATCATTCCGTAAGCAGAATTTCCTGTTTTTTCAGGCTCAAGTCCAAAATCGAAAGAGATTCCCTTTCCAGACGATTGAGCAGAAAGAACAGAACAAACGAACAAGCCTATCAAAACACAAACAAGATATCTTTTCATTATTATTTCCATTTTATTGAACAATGATTTTGAATCTGTCAGTCCAGATATTTCCGCTTATATCCGTGAATGTCACTGTAAACGGAAGTTCCGTTCCGTCCGGACAATCGGAAGAGACACTGAACTTGAATGCACGTGATGAATCGTAATAAAAATCATTATTAGCAATCCAATAGGTATAACCAGCCTTCATGTCTCCGATTGTGTAAGACTCTCGGACAAGCGTAACATAGCTGCTCGTTGTCGACAATTTCACCGACACGCCAAGAGCGGTGCTTGTACCGCTGTTGTATGCCTTTATGTCAAGATAATGACTCTCGCCAGGCGTTACGAGTCCGTCATCATTTCCATTCTCATATTCCTTCACAGAATAGTTTGTTCCAGTTGCCAATTGAAGCACAGCTTGTGTTGTATGCACCGTGATTTTGAAGCTGTCAGTCCAAGTGTTTCCGCTTGAATCCGTGAATGTCACTGTAAACGGAAGTTCCGTCTCATCAGGACAATCGGAAGAGACACTGAACTTGAATGCACGTGATGAATCGTAATAAAAATCATTATTAGCAATCCAATAGGTATAACCAGCCTTCATGTC
>Ga0310695_10003596_pt1 | contig 30097 bp, 24 predicted proteins | sample RumenRJG_04DNA_FD_203882 | JGI IMG/M metagenome (GOLD analysis project Ga0310695, IMG submission 203882) | Bovine rumen microbial communities from Lethbridge, Alberta, Canada - RJG_04 (v2) (version 2) | ecosystem: Host-associated > Mammals > Digestive system > Stomach > Rumen | place: Canada...
CCACCTGCTTGCCCTCGGCCAGCATGACGATGCGGCGGCCGGCATCCTTGCGCAGTGTCTCGATGGCCTCTTTCCAGAAGTCGGCGGGCACACCATCGGCCACATCGCAGCGAAATCCGTCGATGCCGCAGTCCACAATCCAGAAGCGCATCGCATCAATCATCGCCTTGCGCATCTCGGCGTTGTCATAGTTCAGGTCGGCCACATCATACCAGTCAAATCCCGCAGGCGAGATGATAGTGTCGGTCTTCTCGTCGTGCGTGTACCAGTCGGGATGCTCCTTGACCCAGGGGTGATCCCATGCGGTGTGGTTGGCCACCCAGTCCAGGATGATGCCCATGCCGTGCTCATGACACACCTTCACCAGATTCTTGAACTCGTCGATGGTGCCAAACTCGGGGGCGATGGCCTTGTAGTTGCTGATGCAGTAGGGCGAATTTTTGCCCTTCTCGATACCGATGGGATAGATGGGCATCACCCAAATCATGTTTACACCCAGCGCCTGAATCGAGTCGATGCGCGCCGCAACGGCATTGAGCGACTTCTCGGGGGCAAATACGCGAGGATTCACCTGATACATGGCAATGTCGGCAATGTCAGGCACCTCATAGTTGTTCTCGGTCTTGCTTTGGTTCTTCTGCGGGTCACACGAGGTCAGCAACACTGCCAACAACGTGACCAGCATCATCATTCGTTTCATCATTGGTTTTATTGTTTATAGTTATACTTGTACTTAATGCAAGTTCTTGTTGTGACGATTCAGATATGTCTCTCGGTCAGGGAAATCGTGACCTACCATATTGTGCGAAGCAATAATTTTAACACTATCATTGATGAAAATACCATCAGGGGTTAAGTATGTTAAGTCGTTTGGATTGTGATTGATGACAAATCGATACTCTGTTCGTCCATAGTGCCGTAATGTGAACCATGATTGGTTGAAATATTTATCGCCATTATTGATATCAATGGCCAAGATGTCTGCTGCATCCATCATTGATTGGATTGTCCTGAATTGTGGCGGCGTGATGCCACTCAACGCAAATAAAGTGTCAACAGAACAACTTCTATCGGGGTCAAGAATATACGATTTACGTTGTTGGTAGATTATTTGTTGGACAGTAAGGCCATCTAGTGCACCTTTGGGTGTTTTGGTAATCTGAATAGCGCACGAATCTTTCATACTACATCTTGTGAATTCTATGATGTCATTGATGGCTTGGTGATGAGTGACATAATACTGTTCCATTTCAGCAGCCGTGCAGGGCTTAGTTTGTGGCAAGGACAAGTAAAAAGTGAACCACAAAACGATATTTAGAATATGACCGGCTAGAACAATTTTTTGCCTGTTTGTGCGGAATGGAATGGCACGAAAAAACGAAATGGCATACACAAGCGCAATGGGAATGCTGATGAAAAATACCCAAAACAGCACAATCAAAAACGTCCCCCAGTCGTCAGTGTAGCATGCCCTGTCATATAGGCGGTCATATTCACCACAAAAGTAGTACAAGATGAGCAGTGTAACGCCAAATATGACAATGTATTCAATCGTTCGGTAGCAACTTGCAAGAATTCGTTTCATGTGATTTGCATTAATTAGATTGGGACACATCAACTGTGTCCCAATCTGTATTTACTCGTTCTTCATCGTCACCAAGTAGGCACCGACCAGCACAATGATCAAGGCTACGGGCTTGTCCCAGGTGAGCACATCCTGTCCGATAGTGATGGCAATCAGGGCAGTCACGATGGGTTGCAAGTTGGTGTAGGTGCTCACCGTTGTGGCATCCAGTCGCTTCATGGCGTAGGGGATGTCAAAGTAGCCCAGCACAGTGGCGCAAATCACGATGAATGCCATGGCAATCACGCCGCTCCACTGCCATGCCGGCGAGTAGAGAGTCTGCTGGTCAAACTCGCCCCAAGTCATGGGCAACATCACCAGAGCCGAGGCCAGAAACACCCACTTCATCTGCGTGACAGGGCTGTAGCGGGCCGACACGTTGCGGGTGATGAGCAGGTAGATGACCCAGGTGATCAGGCTGAGGAAGCCCAGACCGATGCCCAGCAGGTCGTTCTTGCCCTGCGACTCACCCAGGCCCGTGTGCAGCACAATGATCAGGGCACCGATGATGGCCAGCACCACGCCCACAATCTTCATGCCTGTGATGCGCTCTTTCAGGAAGAGAGCGGCCCCCAGCATGGTGGCTACTGGAACCAGTGTGGCAAGGATGGCATAGTAGGTTGGGGTCGTGTAGACGAGCGACCAAGCGGTGAACAGTTGCGACACAACGATGCCAATCAGACCGCCAACCACAATCGTGATCCAGTCGCGCAACGTCATCTGCTCCTTGGGCAAGAAGCACTGGATGATCCAGAAGATGAGCGCAGCACCGGCGCAGCGTGTGAGCATATAACCGTTGGGCGTGACCCACTTGCTGAGCAAGATGGCAGTCACCGGAACGCCCACACCAAAGATTACATTGGCCAGCAGCACCGCTAGGTGGCCCTTGAATGCTTCACTTTTCATGACTGCGAAGAATTAACGTGCAGCGTAGAAATTGTTGGCACCTACCATCTCCTCATAGGCGAAGACACCTTGTTGGCTCAGTTCCACCGTCTGGAAACTGCCGTCAGGAGTAATCATCTTGACGTGTGTGTCATCGACAAATGTCATGAACTTCTGCTCGATGCCATCCTTCTCGATCGACCACGAGCGGTCGGCTGCGTCAAAGTTGAACCGGAACTGGCTCTTGTCGCTCAGGTTGGTGATGGTGTAGCCTGTCTCGTCGCTTTGAACCAAGTACTTGGCGTCCTTTCCGTCCACGACTTTGGTCTCGGCTACAATGGGATTCTCACCCGACCAGAATTCGATTGAATTGATGACCAATAGATCTGCCACGAAGGTCATGGGATAAACGGGCAAAATCCAGAATGCAACGAACACCAGTTCGTTCACAAACTTATCACCGACCTGGCGGTTCCAGTTCATCACCTTGTTGCTCAAGGCGAAACTGCCCAGACACGATTGCAGCATCATCGAGGTGCCGAGTGTCAGCACTACGGCCATTGTTAAATAAGTCTTTCTCATTGTCTTTTGTTTTTATGGGTTATAAATTAGTTTCTTTGTCGGGTGGGGTTGCAGGAGTAACGGTTTCCTGATCAACTTCGTTGCTTGTTATGTCTTCCGATTTCTTTTCTTTTTTCTTGTCTAGATTCTTGTCTGGAAACTTGTTCTGGTAGTACATATATTGCTGCTCGATTTGGGCAACATATGCAACGGTTTGCTTGCCTCGAAAGTAGCCAAAGCGGCACACGGGGTCATTGTAGTATTGTGGATATTGTTTCCACAAGATTGTCTCTTCGACGTTACCATCCCACACTTCGGGTTCCTTCTCATATTTTCGTGCCAATTGAATTGCGTCAAGCACATGACCCGCTCCAGCATTATAACTGGCTAGGATAAACTTGATGCGCTCGGTCGTGTCGGCAATTAGTGGCTCAAACAACTTCTGTAAGTCACGGATGCAAGCAACTGCAGCACGCACATTAAGTTCTGGGTCTGTGATCTGGTCCATTCCCAGACCATAGGCTGTAGCAGTGCTGGGCATCAACTGCATGATGCCACGGGCACCGGCCCAAGACACAACGGTGCGGTCAAATGCCGACTCGGTGTAACTCACGGCAGCCAGCAGACGCCAGTCCCAATTAATCTCACGGCTGTAGACCCTGAACAGACTATCGTAGGGTGAAATGCAACCTGGAGGCGTGTCTGGATGAATGTTCAAGGTGTCATGTGGCAAGGCGCTGCGGCTGATCTCAAAGTAACGACGCAGTGCATTTTTTGAGTAGGCTCGGGCATTGCGCGAATGCGCCCAAGCATCAATGCTGTCGGCGAGCCATTGGTTGTGGTGGCTCACTGCCCATGATGAACGTTGGGCAAAACTGATTTGTAAACTGATGTCGATGTTATCATAGTAGGTGTGGTTGAGCATGGCTATGTCGCTGTCTACCACTGTGAGGGGCAACTTTTTGTTGCTCACCATTTCAACCAGATCCTCGGGCATGAGCGTGTCGCCCTCGACATAGCGGATGCGGATGCCACCACCCGTCTCGTTGTTCAGGTTACGCAGTCTGGACTCATATTTCGAGCCACGTTCAACCCAGATGTCCTTGCCAACGAGTTGGGTGACATCGGTAATGAGCGAGTCGCCACTGGGCTGAACCAGCACCTGATAGGTCTCATTCACTGCTCCGCAGTGCAGCGCATGAGCCTTATACTCGGCGGTCATCGGTATCTCGTAGGCCAGCAACTGAACACTGTCGCGCTCAAGCATCTCAATGAGTGCGCTCATGTTGGGTGCCACCTTGAACTGAAGACTGATGCCCTTGGTGCGAGCAAAGTCGCAGATGCGGTCATAGTCGTATCCCAGCGTGTCGCCACGCAGGATAAAGAAACTCGTGGGACTGTACAACGTGCCCACAGTCAGCGTCTTGGGCAATGGATGTTGCTCATGGCTCGAACTGCAAGCGCACAGCAGCCCCAGCATTACCAGCACCCCCAGGATACCTAGTTTTCCCAGTATTTTAGTACTCAAATGTCCCATGCTCGGTGATGATGGTCAAGCGGTTGCTGGGAGCATCCTCAACATGACCAATGACTTGTGCCTCTATGCCGAACGAACGCGAAATATCGATAATGGCTTGAGCATCGTCAGGCTGCACATAGACCTCCATGCGATGTCCCATGTTGAACACCTGGTACATCTCACGCCAGTCGGTACCGCTCTGCTCTTGTATCAGGCGGAACAGTGGCGGGATGGGCAACATATTGTCCTTAATGACATGCTTGTTTTCGACAAAGTGTAGCACCTTGGTCTGGGCACCGCCTGTACAGTGAACCATGCCGTGAATGCGAGGACGCAACTCGTCGAGCACACGCTTGATGACAGGAGCATAGGTGCGGGTGGGCGACAGAACAAGTCGGCCGGCATCGACAGGAGCACCGTCCACCGCATCAAGCAGTTGCTTGCCGCCCGAGTAAACCAGGTCGGCCGGCACAGCGGCATCATAGCTCTCGGGATATTTGGCGGCAAGATAATGCGCAAACACATCGTGGCGAGCCGAGGTCAACCCGTTACTCCCCATGCCACCGTTATACTGTTTCTCGTAGGTTGCTTGTCCACTTGACGACAGGCCCACAATCACGTCGCCACTAGCGATGTGGGCATTGTCTATGACATCTGCACGACGCATGCGGCATGTGACTGTACTGTCAACGATGATGGTTCGCACCAGGTCGCCTACATCGGCAGTCTCACCGCCGGTCGAGACGATGTCCACACCCATCTCGCGCAACTCTGCCAGGAACTCCTCGGTGCCACCGATGATAGCGGCAATCACCTCGCCCGGTATCAGATTCTTGTTGCGCCCGATGGTCGACGAGAGCAGGATGCCGTTAGTTGCACCCACACATAGCAGGTCGTCGGTGTTCATCACGATGGCGTCTTGCGCAATGCCACGCCACACACTCAGGTCGCCCGTTTCACGCCAGTACATGTAGGCAAGCGAGGACTTGGTTCCTGCACCGTCGGCATGCATGATGTTACAATACTCCGGGTCACCACCCAACAGGTCTGGGATGATTTTACAGAAGGCTTTAGGATAGAGGCCTTTGTCAATGTTACGGATAGCGTTGTGCACATCGTCTTTCGAGGCCGACACGCCACGCAGGTCATATCTTTGGTTGGACATGTTATTTTGAATTACAAGTTTATGAATGGTTTAGTTGTAGATGACAAGTATCAAGTAGAGCACCACTGCTGGTGACACGAGCAACAGACTGTCGATGCGGTCTAGAATGCCACCGTGACCGGGAATGAGATGCCCTGAGTCTTTGACACCCTCGGTGCGCTTGAGCAGCGACTCGGTCAGGTCGCCATAAGTGGCTGCGATTGACACGACAACGCTCAAGCCGATCCAGACACCCAGTTCTGGCACTTGAAAGAACTCGTTGAACCACTTGTCGGTGGCCAGTGCTGTGAGCACACAAGCCAAGAGTCCACCGAAGAATCCTTCCCATGACTTCTTGGGCGAGATGCGCTCCCACAATTTGTGGCGGCCCATCGAGACACCTGCACAGAAGGCACCCGTGTCATTCACCCAGATAAAGATAAACACGGCCAGCAACAACTTGGGTGTGCTCATGGCAATGATGCAGTTCATGAGTGATAGCGGAAGTGCAACATATAGCATCGAGAAAAAAGAGCGTTCCAGTGTGCTGACGGCATTCAGGCGAGGACGGTACAGTTGAGTGATGCAGCGTGCCAACAGATAGGTGCAAGGCACAAACAACCAGATGGCATGCGAACTGCTACCGTTCATGCCCAGATAGAAAGTGACAAACATACCCACTGCACCAGCCATGTCAATCAGAGCAACAAGCCATGACTCATTCTCGGGGTCACGCGACATGTCATACAATTCCTTGACACCTAGCACTGTAATTAACGAGAACAATACCAGATAGGTGATGGGTGAATTGTCTAGCAATATGATCGATGCGACAATTAGTGCCACATAGACAGCCCCTGAGATAGCCCGAATGACGATATTTTTAACCATGATTTCTTCTGTTTTGACTACAAAAGTACTATTTAAAATTCGCTTGAACAAATTTATCAGTGAAATTAGTTGCACTTGATATAATATTGTTCGCTAATGTTCGTTATATGTATGTATAATTTTTAAATATGTTTGCCTATGCACAAAACCTCTACTTCTTTCACTAGGGAGCAGAGATGTGGTGAGCAGAAGGTGGCAACAGTCAAGCCCAAGAAAGTAACGGTTGACCTAATTAAGCAATTTGCAAGGGTTTACGCTTTTAGCAGCATGATGCCTGCAGGACTGGGTGCTTTTATTGCCAACTGAACACACATCTTCACTTACTCTCTCAAACATTAACCAAAATTAAGGCTGCCCCGCAAGGCAGCCTTTGTTGTTCGTTAATTTCTAGTGCTCTCTTTTGTGAGAAATTGCTCACGACAATCAGCAACCTTCAATCAAGAAAGCAGACGCTCGAGAACTGTGCCTACCAGGTCGTTGACTGCGCCTTTATAATTGGTGTTAGCCTCAGTGGCGACTCGGTTGGCAATAATCGAGCAGATGGTCATTGCGCGATGCCCCAGAATTTTGGCCAAACCTTGTAGTGCGGCGCTCTCCATCTCATAGTTGGTGATGTGGCCACCTGCATATTCAAACGCCTCGATGCGATGATTTAGTTCGGGTTCAGCAAGGCGCGCACGTACTTCACGACCCTGTGGACCATAGAATCCTACGGCACTGATGGTGTAGCCACGCACCATGTCATCACGGCCTATGCGCTCCACTAGCCACGGGTCTGCGTCCACCACATAGGGTTTGGCAAACAATGGATTCCACTTGACGAATTCGCAGAATGCCTTTTCAAAGTCTAAGTCGCACACGCGGTTGCGGTCGGCATAGTAGTTGAGCACGCCATCAAATCCCAGAGCTTTGGCTGCAATAACAGGAGTGCCCACAGGAACATAGGTTTGAAGACCTCCTGATGTGCCGATGCGCACGATGTTCAGTGTGCGGTGCTCGTTCTTGGGAAGTCGGGTTTTGAAGTCAACATTGGCCAGTGCATCAAGTTCGGTCATCACGATGTCGATGTTGTCACCACCAATGCCATGCGACAAAGCCATCACAGGCTTGCCATTGAATGTGCCACCTATCGTGTGGAACTCGCGACTCGATATTTCAAAGTCCTGTGTGTCAAAGTATTTGGCTATCATTGTCACTCGTCCAGGATCACCACACACAATGATGTTGTCACACAACTGTTCGGGTGTCACATGAATGTGAAATGCCGAGCCATCATCATTGATAATCAACTCGCTGTCAGGGATATATTTCTTTTCCATATTTCTGTATTTTTTTCGATAAAAAGAAAAAACAAAATTACACAATTTCTTTGAAATCTGCAACCCTTCAATGATTTTTTTTGATAAAATCCATAAAACTTGATCTCGTACGCCGCAACAAGGGTGCGAACACACTAGTTTATTTCATGCAGTACCGGCATCCTGGCAATGTCATGATCACGCCTCGGCAGTCAAGTTCTACCAGCGTGCTCATCAGTCGATAGATAGGTAGTTGCAATTCGGTGGCCAGTGTGTTGATATGTACATCGCCTTCTCGTTTCAGTACATCTACGATGGCCTGTTCCTCCTTACTCAGCGACACGAAGACTTCCAGTTGTTGGGCTGGTTGCGACTTGCATTCGAGGTCCCAGTTCAATGCTTCAATCAAGTCGTCGGCACAACTGATCGACATCGCTTGATTGGTGCGTATGATGCGGTTGCAGCCCCGTGAAAACTCGTCACCCACACGACCCGGAACGGCCATTACGTCACGGTTGTAACTCTGTGCCAGTGATGCTGTTACGAGTGAGCCGCCATGGTCGGCACTCTCGACGATGACGGTGCAGTCGCTCAAGGCGGCGATGATGCGATTGCGGGCAAGGAAGTTGCTGCGATGTATCTCATCGCTACTCAAATAGTCGGTCAGCACCATGCCATGGTTACGCACTATCTTCACGGCGTCATTGCGGTGCATTGCGGGGTAGATGCCATTCAAGCCACGTGCCATCACGGCTACTGTGCTCAATCCGTGCTTCAAACTGGCGCGATGAGCAGCAATGTCAATGCCATAGGCCAGACCGCTCACAACCACGGCATCGGGTAGGGCGGATGCAAGGTCGCGGATGAATGTATCACAGAAACTTACACCGTACTGCGTTGCATGGCGTGTGCCCACAACGCTCACCACATGCTTGCTGTTGAGGTCGCAATCGCCACGACTGTAGAGCATACAGGGGGCATCATCGGCCTCTAGCAGGCGACGAGGGTAACCCGCGTCGGCATAGTAGGTTGTGGCAATGTTGTTCTGGCTGATGAAGTCGAGTTCGCGATCAGCGCGCTCCAGTTGCTGTTGACGGTAGTAATTGGTGTAAATCTTGCTCTTGCCTTGTGTCATGGCTCGCAGATCTTTCTCGCTCATGTCGAAGAAAACGCGCTCACTGCCACACACTTCCAGCAGTTGCCGGGCCAAACTCACACCCATACCACGAATGGATGCAAAAGCGATGCGATATCTCAACTCATCACTGCTCATCGTCAAGTCCTAGTTTTTCCCACAACTCTGCACCACGCGACAGTTGGCCATTCACTAGTGCAACAATGCTCACAATGGCACGAACGACCAGTTGGCCATTTTCCTTATTATATATATCCTGGTGAAACAGGTATCGAACTCCCTGGCGCTCAACCCACAGTTTGCTCTCCATCACATCACCACTGCGCAACGCGCTTTTATAGTCGACCTCGATGCGGCTCACTACTGGGATAATGCCGTCGGCCGACATCTGGCCGAACGAGTAACCACGGCTCTTGACAAAGGCATGACGAGTATGCTCAAGATAGTGCAGGTAATTGGCATTATTGACGATGCCCTCGCTGTCCAATTCATAGTCACGGACACCGATTTCGACCTGAAATATATAGTCTTTCATTCTGTTGCGATTTTTTCAAGACCCCAAAATTACAAAAAATCTCACAACTATGCCGTTTATGTGACGAAAAAACACTACTTTTGCATCGTCTAGAGTTTCTAGAACAGGTAATATTCTCAATTATTATTTTTCAATTTTTATCAATTTGAAATGGACTGGGCTGAACAACTGCATTGTGCAATCACTGTGTGTGATAACGAGGGTACGGTAATATACATGAACGAGCGTTCACGTGCCACATTCAACAAGAATGGGGAGACTATGGTGGGCAAGAACCTTTTTCCCTGTCACAAGGAGCGCTCACAACAGATGATTCGCCACATGATGGAGAGCGACACAACCAACTGCTACACCATCACCAAGAATGGTGTGCGCAAGATGATTTTCCAGTCTCCCTGGAAGGTTGACGGGGAGGTTAAAGGTATGGTCGAGATTTCGATTGTTCTGCCCGACGAAGTGCCACACTACGATCGCTGAAAGGCGGTCACATTTTCAACACGGTTGACTATGCCGAGTCATCGCTCGGATAGATCTGCCACATTTTAGAAAACTATGAAAAAAATCCTCCTCACTGCCATTCTGCTGCTTGCTGCGGTCATCGTTGCCGACGCATGCACATCGGCCATCGTCAGTGGCCGCCTTACCGCCAATGGCCGACCACTGTTGTGGAAAAACCGCGACACCAACGATCAGAACAACCGTGTTGAGCGCATCAAGGCACACGACGGCCTCTATGAGTTCGTTGCCCTCTTTGATGCACGCGACTCCAAGGATACTGCCGCATGGCTGGGATTCAACGAGCGTGGTTTCGCCATCATGAATACGGCTTCATATAATCTCAATAAGGACAATGTGCCCGAGCGCGACATGGACAAGGAAGGCGTTGTCATGCGCTATGCCCTGGAGCGTTGTGTTACGGTCGATGACTTTGAGCGTGTACTTGAGCAACTGCCCAAACCTCTTGGGGTTGAGGCAAACTTCGGTGTCATTGACGCACAGGGCAATGGAGCCTATTTCGAGACAGGCAACTACAAGTGGGTCAAGTATGACTTGGCCGACGAGCCCACGGGCATTCTCACCCGCACCAACTACTCGGTCAGTGGTCGTGAGGGCGAAGGCATGGGATATATCCGCCATGACAATGAGCGTGAATTGCTCAGACCCTATATCATCGAGGCCAACATCACACCGGCAACCTTCACCGAGGTCATCTCACGCACCTTCTATCACAGTCGCATGAAGCGTAACTATAACAATAGTGGCCTTGAGTGGCTCATCGACCAAGATTTCATCCCACGGCGCATCAGCACTGCGTCGGTCGTCATTGAGGGTGTGCTGCCGGGCGAGGATCCAAGTCTTACAACTATGTGGATTGCGTTAGGTTATCCTCCTTGTGCCGAGGTGTTTGCATGTTGGACGGGCGAGAATGGCGTACCTGATGTTCTGCGCGGTACTACCAAGCGGCGCCATTCGGTGCAGTGCGACTTGGTCAACAAGCGCGAAGCCGAGGTGTTCAGCATCACGCGAGGCAATGGCCAGCACTACATCAATCTGTCCAAATTGTATAATAAAGAGGGCACAGGCTATGCGCAAGTCTTGATCAAGAAGAATATGAAGACCTACGAGGATGGATATGCCGAGATTGCTCGGCGCCGTGCTGCTCTGACCAAAAAGAAACACTGATTTTTTAACCTGATTTTAACGTGTGCCTCGACCAAGTCGAGGCAATTTTTCAACCACAATGAACTGGACTGCACTTGCCACATTGGCACTTCTCGTCGTGAGCAATATCCTCATGACTTTTGCATGGTATGGACACCTCAAACTGCAGCAAGAAGGAGTCAGCACTCACTGGCCCCTCATTGTCGTCATCTTGTTCTCATGGGGCATTGCATTGTTTGAGTATGCCTTCATGGTGCCGGCCAATCGCATCGGTTACTCCGGCAATGGAGGTCCCTTTTCTCTGATGCAACTCAAGGTCATACAAGAAGTGATTACACTGACTGTTTTCACCATCTTTGTCACCTTGTTTTTCAAGAACGAGACATTGCACTGGAATCACTTTGTCGCATTCTTCCTGCTCATCGCTGCGGTTTACTTTGCCTTCCTCAAGGTTGACTGATTTAGTGTGTGTAGGCGCTGAGCAGCAGATGGCGGGGCGCAGCCTGCTCTACCAGTAGGATGATAGCGCTCAACGGCACGTTACTTAGCGCGAAACAACCCTCGCTCAACTTGCCTAACCGCAGATATCGCGGGTGAATCTCGCCCTCGTAGCGCATGCCACCATGCACCTTGATGCCACGCATGCGCGCATTGTCGTTGGTCGCTTCCAGGCCCTCAACGTTGATGGCCATACGTCCGTTCTTGTACATGCGGTGCACATCATCAATCTCATACAGACCCAACGAGGTGGCACAACTGCCATGCTCGTTGCTGAATTGTGGAATCATGCCCGTGCTGCCACTGCCGCAGCCGTGGGCACACTTGCTGCTCACAATCACGCGCTTTTTCTTATAGTCATAGACAAAGAATCGGTTTTGTCCTGATGGAATGCTGAAATCGGCAAACATCACATACCGCTCGTCATAGCCCCGGGCAACAGCCTGCTCGTGTGTTGCCGACAGGCGGGTGTCTGAGATGGGGTAGTGGCGAAGGGCAATTCCGCGTGACACTTCCTGCAGCGGGTAACCGGCAGGGTAGAGGTCGGCATCAATCATGCGTTCGCCCATCTGCCTGAAGGATTGTGCCATCTTGGCGGTATCAGATGGCGTACAGGGCAGCAGGTGGATGCGGCGGGCAAGCACCCGTGAGGTGTCAGCGGCGGCTCGTGTTAGCACTAAGTTGCGCACACGACGATGGGTGAACTGGCTGGCTTGTTGCCCTTGTGCAGTGCGGTCAACCAGGGTCACATCATTGGGATCGACACACATTCCACAGTGGTTCAGCCAGTGCGCCAGGGTGGTGTCCAGCAGCCTCAGCAGGCTATTGCGTTGGGGCGATTTCTCGCTAGTGCGGCTCATGATCATGACATAGCAACTGTCCATGGCAGGCCACTGCTGCGCAAGCGTGTTGAAATTCTCTTGGTCTTGCTGCACAACCACGATTACGGGGTAGCGCTTGAGCGTATCGGTAACTTCAGGTCGGCGAATCAAGATGCGGGGATGCTTGTTGTCGTCATTGGGCCAAAACCTATTATATAATAAGGTAACGGGTGAGGCGGTTTTCAGTGGCTCAAATTTGCCATTAGTCAGCAACAGATTGTCGCGATGTCCTGCGTTGAGCACAGGATAGGGCCATGCAAGCAGCCAGCCGAAAACCAGTGCCAGTGACACTGCGGCAAGCACTATTTTCAGTGATTTTCGGGTCTTTTTTGTCAATTTTCCTAAATTTTTTGCGAAGGTAAGCATTTTTTTCGGAAAAAACTTGTGGGGGAACAAAAAAAGTAGTAATTTTGCATCGCAATTGAGATAGGAGCGTAGCCCAGTTGGTTTAGAGCGCCGCAGTCACATTGCGGAGGTCATCGGTTCGACCCCGATCGTTCCTACCAGAAAGCAGGTCTTCATCGACCTGCTTTTCTTATTTGTCTATGAGTAGGCCGAGGGTTCGGTACAATTATCTTTAAGACACTTTTGAAGTTCAAGCGTTAATGATGAGATGTGAATTGAACGACGCATTTTCGGTCCCAACGTCGCACTACCTGCGTCAATTGGGACGTCTCTACCTGCGAGACCGCTGGCCGTGGCTGGTGGCACCATTCGTGTTATGTGGCATCTTGTCGGCAGCATTGAGCGACGTGCGCTGGGTTATCGTTGGGCTCATGATTCTTTTCATTGCCATCCCTATGATTCTCGCTTTGGCCTATATCAACTATGCCCTATCGATGGAAGCTCGCTGGTCGGTGCTCAGCAAGACGTTGACCCTTGACAATGATGGTCTTTTGCTGCGGTTCGAGGATGACCGGATGCGCGATCGCCTCATTCCCTGGCACGAGATATCGGGCATCAAGGTGGGTGGTGAGTGTTTCTTGGTTATGCTCAAGGTGCGTCACTACACCTTCTTGATGATTCCATTCACGGTTATTGAGCAGTCTGGAATCCCCATACAGCAATTTGCACGTCAACTGGCAATCGAGTCTAAGAAATGAATGGTCGTGATTGTAAAGCAACAGAGCCTAGCAGTATCAAACTGTTAGGCTCTGTTTTGTTTGTAATTCCCGATAGGAACTAAGGTTTCACCCACGATTGTTCATAGCCTTTTGGCAACTTGGCGCGCAGACTGTACAGGTGCGACTGATCGTAACTGCGGGCTACATAAACATGATACAGGCGGGCATTCACGCGCGCAACCTGCATTTGTTCTGCCAGGTCGGGGTGCAATTCTTTGTAACCTTCGGCCTGTTTTGCCGTGTTGAACGAAGCCACCACCAGCAGGCTCTTGCCACCCTCATCAAGCAATAACTTGCTCACCTGCTTTACCGGCTCATGGGTCGCCTCGGTACGAGGCTGATTCGGTTGCGATGTAGCCGTGTTGATAACTTGTTGTTGAGGCTTGGTCACTGATGGCAGGTTCAACGATGCATAGTCCTGATGATGGTTGCGGTTGATGATCACAGGTGTGGTGAGCAGCACCGTCAGGCATAATAGCAACACGATCGATGCGGCAGCTTGCAGCGGACGGCGCCATGCAATGCTTCGGCTGGTGGTGGGCTGAGCAAATGCCGCTGCAGCCGCTGCTTGGGCTTCGGCACGGGCAGTCTCATCGGCCAACGGCCTGAAACTCACATTGCGCAGGCCATAGTAACTATCATTACTCTGCACATGATTGAACGGGGTGAACTCGATGCGATGCCCATCGCCACTGTGGAAGTAACCTAAACGACCCAGCGAGACTTCATTGCCTAGCGACAACTGCTGGCGGAATGCACTCACACTCTGGGAGATAAATCGAATGGCCGCATCGTATGTGATGCCCTCACGACGCACCAGCGATTGCGCCAGCAAACCGTCATTGTGGTCTACGCTGGCGTTGAACCCCAGTTCGCGCCGTGGACGCTCGATATGCCCGCGGGTGGAGTTGTAATGCGAGTCGGTGTACTGTGCAACTAGTGCTCCCCAACCAGGGATTACTACACAGTCATGGCTCGTCAGAAGATATTCAATATGCTCAATAATGGTGTACATGCGAGGGCAAAATTACACACAATTTCTGACTTGTGCAAATTTTTTTTTGCCTTTTTGCCACCTTTTGCACTCAACATCCTCAGTTGCAGTAGAGTTTCCTGTTCGTCAATTTTGGGTCAATTTTGTTGACACTGCTTACTGAAGCAGTGCTTCAACAAGACTCCGCTCCAGCCCGTGTTCCACCGCCAGATTGATGTCACGCTCCATGTCTTCGTGGCTGAAGCGCAGTTTGTCCAACTTGGCTCGCAAGACATACAGGTAGGGATCATTGGGTGTCATTGACAGGGCGCTGCGGATGTCTTCCTCGGCTTGGTTCAACTGCTTCTGTGTCAGGTAGCAGTCGGCACGATTGGCAAGCAATCGGGCATTGGGCTTAGCCTTGATGACCTCGCTCAGCAATTCAATGGCCTTGACATAGTGGCCTTGCGACTTGTGCAACATTCCCAGACCCTCGCTGGCCAGACCGCTGTGCGGGTTGATGCGTTTGATTTGTTCAAACAAGTCCTCGGCTCGTTTGTAGTCGTGCGTCTCAACGGCCAGCATGCCCAGGCTGTAGCGCGACTCCACATCAGTCGGGTCCAGTTGGCACACACGTTCATAGTCTGTGATGGCTCGTTCGGTGTTGCCAGTCTCAATGAAGGCTGCAGCCCGGTTCAGCAGCAACGTCACCGAGTTGGGTGTTAGGTCCAGCGCCATTGAGTAGTTCTTGATAGCATCATCTAGCCGTCCTTGGTAGCGCTGAAGCGTAGCCAGGTTCGACAACAGCATCGAGTTGCCAGGATGTGTCGGGTCGGCTGCCAGGGCACGAGTGAAGAACGCCTCGGCCTCGCCCCATCGCTGCTCATTGATCATCGTTTGTGCCAAGTCGAGCATTATATAATAGGTGGAGGTCGTGTCCATATTGATCTCGACTGGTGTGTAGTGCTGCGCTTTCTCGGCAGGCTTTACCCCTTGCGGAATCTTGGTGTTCTCCTTCGCCATCTGCGTCACCACCTGTGCCTGCCCCCCAGCCACAGCCAGCCCCACCATGAATGCAAAAACAATCCGTCTCATACCCTAAAAACGCATCCCCCCCCACATTATTGTATCATAGGCTTGACTCTCAACCTGGTTCAATGACTTGTGCGGAGTTGCTTTTTTGACCTTAATTCAAAAAAATGTTGTATCTTTGCATCTTGGCAGAGATTATTTTAGTTTCAAATTCTTAATTTACTATACAGTGTACGACTATATTTCAGGAAAGGTTGCGGAACTCAATCCCGCCTATGCCGTGCTCGACAACCAGGGCATTGGCTATATGATCAACATCTCGCTCACCACCTACGACTTGCTCAATCGTGGCGACAAGAGCGTGGCGAAACTCTATGTCTACGAAGCCATCCGCGAGGACGCGCATCTGCTCTTTGGGTTTGCCACCAAGCGTGAGCGTGAACTGTTCTTGCTGCTCATCAGTGTCAGTGGAGTGGGGGTCAACTCGGCTCGCATGATTCTAGGGGCTGCTCCCACCGATCAGGTCGAGGCAGCCATTGCACAGGGCAATGTCGCACTGCTCAAGGGCGTGAAAGGAATCGGTGCAAAAACGGCGCAACGCATCATTGTTGACCTCAAGGATAAAATAAAAGTGGTAGACTCTACGTTTATATCTCAAACAGGTACTGCTGCCGGCGAGGTTTATGACGAAGCCCTTGCCGCGTTGGTTATGCTCGGCTTCACCCAGCAGATGTCGCAGAAGGCTCTCAAGAAACTCTTTGAGCAACATCCCGACATCACGGTCGAGCAAGCCATCAAGCAGGCTCTGAAGATGATGTGACCTCACTCTAGAGCATCTAGAACCCCAGGCGCATCGAGAAGACAACAAAAACTAGCATGATGTTAGACCGACTGAAAAAAGGCATATTTCTCATCATTGGCGCGCTGCTTGGGCTGTGGGCTGGCAACGACACAGCACTTGCACAGTATGTGACCAGTAAACTGGCACCGCCGCCACCGCCACCCACACAGCAGACGACGGCACCGCAGCGCAATGCGCCCCGCAACCCGCTGGACACGCTCAATGTCCAGTTTAACGTGCATCCCACCGTTCCCGGCAACTATAGTGACGTGCAGGGCAGCGACGAGTATTCGCTCGACCTCAAGTCACCCTCAAACATAACCACCGAGGCCGAGTATGACTTTGAGACAGGATGCTACGTCATACACACTCGACTGGGCGACAACGACATCGTCACGCCGTTCATTCTCTCGGCTGATGAGTACAACAATATGTATCTGCGTCAGTCGATGCAGGACTACTACCGCAAGAAGTATGCCGAGACTGCCGAGGAGAAGGAGAAAAACCCCTTTAACTTCCTTGATATGCAATTCGGGCTGGGTCCATTGGAGAAGGTCTTCGGCCCTGGTGGAGTCCAACTCAAGACCCAAGGTTCGGTCAACATCAACATGGGCATCAAGAGCAACAAGACCGACAACCCGGCGATGTCGGTGCAGTCAAGACGTAAGACCTACTTCGACTTCGATCAGCAGATCCAGGCCACTGTGCAGGCCTCGGTCGGTGACAAGATGAAGTTCAATATGACCTACAACACCAACGCCACATTTGATTTTGACAACAAGAACCTAAAGTTGGCGTATGATGGCAAGGAGGATGAGATCATCAAGAACATCGAGGCCGGTAATGTGAGCATGACCACGGGGTCATCGCTCATTCGAGGCAGTTCGGCATTGTTTGGTGTCAAGACCAAACTGCAGTTTGGCAAACTCACTGCCACGGCACTGGTGTCGCAGCAGAACAGTGAGTCTCAGACCGTCAATACCAAGGGCGGAGCGCAGACCACCGCATTCTATATCGCTGCCGACAAGTATGACCAGAACCGCAACTTCTTCTTGGCCCATTTCTTCCGTGACAACTATGACGAGTGGTGCAAACGATTGCCATTGGTCTCTAGTGGTGTGCAGATTACCCGCATTGAGGTGTGGATCACCAACAAGCGCAGCAACTTCAACGAGGCGCGCAACATCATGGCTTTCATGGACCTGGGCGAGAACAAGCACCTGGCTTGTAGTCATTGGGTGGGTAGCGCTGCTGGCGACAACCCCAGCAACGAGAGCAACACCATGTACAACGAGATCAAGGCAGAATATCCTGATGCTCGATACATAAGTCAGGTGGCCACTGCTCTCGAACCCTTGCAGGCTTTTGGTTTCTATGGCGGTCAGGACTATGAGAAAATCGAGAGCGCACGATTGTTAAACACATCGGAGTACACGTTGAACTCAAGTCTGGGTTATATCCAACTCAAGACTGCGCTCAATGCCGACGAGGCTATCGCTGTAGCCTATCAGTACACCTATCGTGGCCAGACCTACCAGGTGGGTGAGTTCTCGGGTGATGTCACTGCTACCGACCAGTCGCTCTATGTCAAGATGCTTAAGGGTACTACCGTGTCACCCCAGATGCCCAACTGGGATCTGATGATGAAGAACATCTACTCGCTGGGGGCCTATTCGGTGGCAAAGCAGCATTTCAAGCTCAACATCAAGTACTTGAGCGACACTACCGGAACCGAATTGACCTATATCCCCGCAGGAGTCATCAATGGCAAGCCGTTGTTGCAAGTGATGAACCTGGACCGACTGGATGCCAACAACGAGCCGAACATAGACGGACGCTTCGACTTTGTCGAGGGATATACCATCAACACAACTAATGGCAAGGTCATTTTCCCTGTCGTTGAACCATTCGGTTCGCATCTGCGCAAGCAGATTGGTGACGATGCTCTGGCCGATAAGTATGTCTTCGAGGAACTTTATGATTCGACACTGATTGTGGCTCGACAAATCCAGGATAAGAACAAGTTTGTACTTGCGGGTGAGTATCAGGCATCGGCGGGCAATGTCATCAGGCTCAATGCCATGAACGTGCCTCGAGGGTCGGTACATGTCACTGCTGGTGGTGTCGAACTCACCGAGAACAGTGACTACACTGTCGACTACAATATGGGTACGGTGACCATCACCAATCAGAGCATCATCGATGCGGGCACCAACATCAGTGTCAGCCTTGAGAACCAGTCGACATTCAGCATGCAGCGCAAGACCTTGCTTGGATTGGATCTTAACTACCAGTTCAACAAGAACTTCAACATTGGTGGTACCATCATGCACTATGGCGAAAAGAATATTACCGAGAAGGTAGCCATTGGTCAAGAGCTGGTCAACAACACCATTTGGGGTGTCAATATGAACTACACGACCAAGTTTATGTGGCTCACCAACTTGCTCAACAAGATTCCTACCGTCAATGCCACAGCACCGTCAACGTTGACATTCAAGGGTGAGTTCGCTCAACTCATCCCTCATCAGGCTAAGACTGGCTCGAATAAGGGTAGTAGTTACATCGACGATTTTGAGTCTACTCAGAGCGGCATCGACCTTCGTTCGCCCTACGCTTGGTTCCTCTCGTCAACGCCCTACGATGGCACATCGGGCGGGCTTTTCCCTGAGGCCTCGCTCAGCAACAACGTCGATTATGGCAAGAACCGTGCATTGCTTGCATGGAACTATATTGACAGGTTGTTCACACAGCGCAACAGCAGTTTTGTGCCAGGCTACATTAAGAATGACCTTGAACAATTGTCCTATCCCTACATACGCGAGGTGCCCTACAGCGAAGTTTTCCCAGGACGAGAACTCAACTATGGTGAGGCTTCGACAGTACAGACACTCAACCTCTCGTTCTATCCCAAGGAGCGTGGCCCCTATAACCTTGATGCCGACAACATCGACAGTGAGGGCAATCTGCTCAATCCCGAGAAGCGCTGGGGCGGAATCATGCGCAAACTTGAAAATACCGATTTTGAGACATCTAATATCGAGTATATCCAGTTTTGGCTCATGGATCCTTTCATGGACGAGAATCTGGACAATCGTGATGGTGGATACCTTTATTTCAACTTGGGCGAGGTGAGCGAGGATATTCTCAAAGATGGTCTTAAAGCCTATGAGAATGGCTTGGGGACAAATGTTGATTCGGCCTATATCAAGAATACTACTTGGGGTAAGGTTTCGACGCAGACCTCAATGACCTATGCCTTTGACAATGCTCAGGGCTCGCGTTCGGCTCAAGACGTGGGTTTGAATGGACTGTCGACCGATGAGGAGCGACTGTTCCCGACCTACCGCGAGTATGTCGAGAAACTACGTCAGAAACTGTCGCCCGATGCTTTGGCACGAATGGAAGAGGACCCATTCTCGCCCATCAATGACCCGGGAGGTGACAACTATCACTTCTTCCGCGGCTATGACTACGATGAGCAGAGACTCAACATTCTGGAACGCTACAAGCACTATAACGGTACTGAAGGCAACTCGCTAGGTGCCGAGGATGCTAATGACGCGCTCTATCAGAGTGCACGCAGCGTGCCTGATGTCGAGGACATCAACCAGGACAACACACTCAACGAGTATGAGCGTTACTTCCAGTATCGTGTGGCCATTCATCCCGACTCGATGCGAGTGGGCATGAACTATATCATCGACAAGCAAGAGTTGGATGCCTATACCCGCAATGGTCAGAAGCAGCACACGACCTGGTATCAGTTCAGCATACCCCTGCGCCGCTATCAGAAGAAGGTGGGAAATATCACCGACTTCTCGACCATCCGATTCATGCGCATGTTCATGACGGGATTCAAGGAGACAACCCACTTGCGATTTGCAACTCTCGAACTGATGAGGGGCGAGTGGCGCAACTATGACTACAACCTCAACATGCGCGGTGATGCTCCCGCTACCGGTACCGTCAATGTCAACACGGTCAACATTGAGGAAAATTCTGCGCGTGAACCTGTCAACTATGTGCTCCCTCCAGGTGTGACACGAATCGTCGACTCGGGTCATTCGCAGATCACCCAACTCAATGAGCAGTCTATGCAGATGGCTGTCGACGGACTGCAACCAGGCGATGCACGAGGCATCTATCGTAACACCAGTTACGACTTGCGCATCTATCAGCGCTTGCAGATGTTCCTGCATGCCGAATCAACGGTGAACAATAACACCAATCTGATGAATGGAGATGTCTCGGCATTCCTCCGTCTGGGTACCGACATCAAGAACAACTACTATGAATATGAGATTCCGCTAGATCTCACACCTCACGGTCGTTACAACACCAATAGTACTACCGACCGATACAAGGTGTGGCCCGAGAACAACATGCTTGACATCAACCTGGATGTGCTCACCGATGTGAAGAAGGCACGCAATGCCGCCAAGATGGCAGGAGATCCCGATGTGGGATATGCTGTGCGGTACACCCAGCAAGATCCTGAGCATCCCAACCATCGTGTCACCGTGCAGGGTAACCCATCGCTCAGCGATGTGCGAGTCATCATGATTGGTGTTCGCAACAATGCAAACTCGACCAAGGATTGTGTGGTCTGGGCCGACGAGTTGCGTGTTACCGACTTTGATAACGAGGGTGGATGGGCAGCTAAAGCTAACATGACTTTGAACATGAGCGACATTGCCACCGTCAATGTTGGTTTCCACCGTGAGACGCATGGCTTCGGTGCGGTCAACCAGAGCCTGACACAGCGTCGCCTCGATGATTATAACCAATATAACATTGCCGTGCAGGGCGATGCTGGACGATTCTTGCCCGAGAAAGTCAAGCTCAAGGCACCCATCTACTATAGTTATAGCAATGAGAAGACGACACCCAAATACAACCCTCTGGATCAGGATGTTATCCTCAAGGATGCTGTTGACGCTTGCGAGACCAAAGAGCAGAAGGACTCGATCAATGACTATGCAGTCACACTGCGCACAGTCAAGAGTTTCAGTATCTCAGGATTGAAGTTTGACTATAAGTTCGGTAAGAACCCCATGCCTTGGGATCCTGCTAACTTCACGTTCAGTTATTCGAGCAACAAGCAGCATCTCAATGACCCGAGCAACGTCTATGAGAACACGAATGACTATCGCGGCAGTTTCCAGTATAGTTGGACACCCTATGTCAAGCCGTTCAAGCCGTTTGCACGCATGATCAACGAGAAGAACAAGAACATGAAATTCTTCCGTGACTATGAGATTCGATGGCTACCAACCAACATTGCGTTCAATACCAACATGTCACGTTACTATTATGAGCAACAGACGCGCAACGAGACTGGTATTGATGTTGAACTGCCTGTGGCTGTAAGCAAGAACTTCCTTTGGGATCGGCAGTTTGCACTCTCGTGGAGTTTCACCAAGTCACTAAACATGTCATTCAACAGTGCCACAACGGCTCACATTCTTGAACCCATCGGCCAGGTCAACAAGCGGCTGCTGGCTGATGAATACACCATCTGGAAAGACTCGGTGTGGCAGAGCATCAAGGACTTGGGCACGCCGTGGGCTTACAACCAGACATTCACGGCTAGTTACAAGGCCCCATTCAGTGCTATCCCTATCTTGAGTTTCATCACAGCCAACGCAAGTTACAATGCCACCTATAACTGGGACCGCGGTACTGTGATTGATGGTATCAGTAGTGGAAATAAGATTGCCAACCAATCGTCATTTAACGTTGATGGCCGTCTGGCATTAGAGCAGTTCTACAACAAGATTCCATATCTCAAGGAGGTCAACAAGCGCTTTGGCGGTTCGGGTAGTTCTAGTGGAGGCAACGATAGCAAGGGTAGGTCTGTTTCAAAGCGAGAACCGGCCAAGCCCAAGCCGAAGAAGTTCAACAGAACGTTTAAACTGTCGCCCGACACAGCCCTTGTCATCAACCACAAGATGAATGTCAAGAATGTCAAGGTAACGGCAACGACTACTGACGACAAACCATTCCCCATCAAGTTCAAGGTTAAGGATGCCAACAATGTCGAGATTCTCACACTCGGTGAAGAGAACCTCAAGTTCACCATCACCGAGGTGCAGAAGACTCATAGCGGATTCTGGTGGGACTTAGGGCAATATGCTGCACGTTTTGCTATGAGTGTGCGCAACGTCAGTGTTAAGTATCGCACGACACGTCAACTCTCGCTGCCGCAGTTTGTGCCAGAGATTGGAGATATCTTTGGACAGACAACCCATTACGACATCATGTCGCCAGGTCTGGACTTCGCCTTCGGTTTGGTGGGTGAGGGATATATCGATAGGGCCAAGCGTCACGGGTGGTTGCTTGGCGACCAGACGCAGACCTCGCCGGCACTCTTCGGAAGAACTGAGGAGTTTAATGCCGAGATTCAACTGGAGCCGGTGCGTGGCCTCAAGATTACGCTGACGGGTAACAGAACCGACAACCGCACCAGCCAGATACAATTCATGTACGATGACATTACTACTATCTACACGGGTAGTTATACACGCACCCACATGGCGCTGGCAACGGCATTGCGTGGTGTCAGCGACCGCAACGGTTATCACAGCGATGCCTTCGATGAGTTCTTGAGCAACATTCCCATCGTGGCGCAGCGTCTGCAAGATCGTTACACGGGTCTTGTCTATCCCGAGCGAGGATTCATCATCGGCAAGGAATATGCTGGCCATGAGTTTAACCCCGACCTGGGTAGTGTCAACACCATGAGCAGTGATGTGCTTATACCGGCATTCATGGCTGCTTATTCTGGCAAGAATGCACGCAAGGTTGATCTCAATCCTTTCCCGGGCATCAAGAGTATTCTGCCCAACTGGCGCGTCACTTATGATGGTCTCATCAAGATTCCGTTCTTCAAGAAGTGGTTCAAGAGTTTCACGCTCACGCATACCTATCAGTGTACCTATCAGGTAGGCCAGTTCAACTCTTTCACCGATTGGATTGACATTGGCAATGGTCTCGGTTTCACACAGGATGCACTCTCGGGTTACGCAATTCCGTCGTCGCCCTACAACATCTCGTCTATCACGCTGACCGAGAAGTTTGCACCGCTGCTGGGCATCAATGCTACGCTCAACAATGGCATGACAATCAATGCCGACTACCGCGACAGCCGCATCCTCACCCTGAACTCGGCAGCCGGACAACTTGTTGAGGCTTATACCAAGGCGTTTGTACTCGGTGTTGGATATAAGATTGCCAACTTTAACAAGGTGCTGAGGATTAAAGGCCAACAGAAGGGTGTCAACAATGACTTGACAATGAACCTGAACGTTCAATTTAATAACAACACGGCACTCATCCGCAAGATTGATGCGAACACCGCACAGGCAACTAGTGGTACAAAGACCTTGAGCATTAACTTTAAGGCCAACTATGTGGTGAGCAAGAGGGTGACCATGGGCGCATACTTTGACCATCAGGTTAATACGCCTCTTGTGTCTAACTCGGCTTATCCAACAACCAATAGCAACTATGGCATATCGGTACAGATGAGTCTTGCCAAATAAGCATTGGGAGATTGTAACATAGAATTGAAGATTTTTAAGCAAATATCGACTTGGGCCAAGCAATATGACCAGTGGGCACAGGTGCGCAAGATGCATCCTGTGCTCATCAATGATAGTCATGTCTGCACCAACTGTGAGACAGAGTATCAAGGAAGATTCTGTCCGCAGTGCGGCCTCAAGGCTTCGATATCAAGGCTCAAAGTCAAGAACCTGTTTCAGAACTTCCTCGACATTTGGGGGTTGGGATCCAGACCCATGTTCCGGACTTTGGGCGAATTGTTCACTAGGCCAGGCTACATGATTCGGGAATACTTATCGGGTCACCAACCGCTTTATTTCCCGCCATTCAAGATGCTTGTGGTCACTACCGTCATCTATCTGTTGGCGGGATGGGTGCGCGATGTGCCCATCGATGGACTCATCCAACTAGATGCGATTCTTGATGGCATGACTGGCGATGCCTCAGAGCGAGGCATGAAGTTGAGGCACTACCTAAACACCATATTTGCATGGTTCGACGATCATCTGGCCATTGGTGTCATCGTTGGCCAGAGCATCAGTGTGCTTGCAACGCGCATTGCTTTCCGTAAAGCCGAAGTCCATTGGACATTGGTCGAGTTGTTCTTTGCGCACATTTACCTTGCTGTACAGTACTACGTCATCGCCATGGCGTGTATTCTACTCTTTAAAGCCGAACTTGACGAATTGCCGGCGTGGGGAGTGTTGTCGTTGGTAATCTTGATTTATCAGTGGTTAACCTTGGCGCAACTCTACAACATGGGCTTCTGGAAGTCGCTGGTTAAATCTATTTTCAAAGGTTTATGGCAATTTGTTATTACTGTCGGTTTGACGGTCTTGGTAGTAATTTCGGTTATGGTCATATGAGGAAAATATCTATTTACATAACTTCGTTGTTGGTCACAGCATCGTTGACAGGTTGCATGTTCACAGGTGTAGAGAGTACACAGAAGGTGTCGGACAAGGAGGTGGCGCGCACTATCGGTGAACTGGAGCGTCGTCAACCCACCATGTCGTTGCAGCCTTATCTCGACTCGGTGCCGGCATGGCAGGTGGGCAAGCAGTTTTTCGTCACCGACGATAACGTGCGACTTATCTTTGCCAATGTTGCCAACGACACGACTCATCTGGCCGGGCAATGGATGACCTATTGTGGGGCTGAGGCTGGCAGTCTGCTTGATAACCGAGATGTGCTCAATCTCAAGTTTATGGCCCAGAATGGGATGACCTATGTCTATCGCACCAACAAGACTAAGGATGAATTTACGTCCAAGTTTTCGGTCCCGCTGCTCATCGACATGGACATGGTGAATGACATGGATCGGCAGTTGCGCGGCCGTGAAGTGTGGATCAAAACACCCATTTGGTATGACTTGGAAACTGAGGACATGCTGCGGGGGCGGCAATTCATACGTGTGCATATCGATGCTGTCGAACCGGGAAACAAAGTTTTGCCATTGCGTGTTAAGTTTACTGCAGTAGATAAGAACCAACAGGCATTCTTATGGATGAGCGATCCCAGTGCCACGCTGCACAACCGCGACTTTGACTCGCTCTTTGCGTTGCGTGACGTGCACGAGAATTATCCTGATATATCTGATGCCACATGGGCATTGATTGTCAATGGCGACCTTGTTGTTGGCATGAACAAGGAAGAATGCCGACTGGCCATGGGAGCGCCCAAGCGCATCACGCAGTTACCCAATCAGTCTGGATTGCGTGAGTATTGGTACTATGACGGTGGAGCCTATCTTTTCTTTGTTGACGGACTGCTCAATCAATTCCGAAAATGAACGAGGTTACTATCGAGATTGAATTTCTCGGCACGGGGACAAGCACTGGCGTGCCACAGTTGCTGTGTGGTTGCGAGGTGTGTCACTCAACCGATTATCATGACAACCGGCTGCGTTGTTCAGCCATAGTGCGCTATCGTGGCAAGAGCATTCTCATCGATTGTGGACCCGACTTTCGTCAACAGATGTTGCGAGCGAGCAATTCAGACCTTGATGCTCTGCTCATTACTCACATTCACTATGACCACGTGGGCGGTATTGATGATTTGAGGGCCTACTGCATCGACCGCCAATTTCCGGTCTTCGCTCGTCAGGATGTTATCGACAACTTGCGCCGACAATTGCCCTACTGTTTTGCTGAGCATCCCTATCCTGGCGTGCCTCGTTTAGATTTTACTACAGTCAATGACACTGATTCTTTTCAAGTTGAGGGAGTCACTGTCGAGCCCATTCCGGTCATGCACTACAAATTGCCCATTTTGGGCTACCGCATAGGACCGATGGCTTATATCACCGACTGCAAAACTATTTCTGAGCAACAAATTGAACGATTGCGTGACATCCCCTTGCTTGTCATCAATGCGCTGCGGGTGCAACCTCACCTTTCGCACATGCATTTGGCCGAAACGCTCGATGTTGTCAAGCGCATTAATCCGGGGCGGGCCTATCTCACTCACATGAGTCATGGCATAGGCTTGCATGCTGTCACCGATGCGACTTTGCCTCCAAATGTTCATCTTGCTCACGATGGACTCATCGTGAGATTTTAAGATATTATTACAGAGGCGGTGGACACAAATCTTGTGCCCACCGCCTCGTTTAATGGTTTATCTCAATTGATTAGAGACCGATCTTCTTGGCTGCGTCCTTGGCTGCGTTGTTAGCGGCATCCTTAGCCTTGTTGGCTGCTTCATTAGCCTTGTCGGCTGCCTTGTTTGCAGCTTCATTCACCTTCTCGGTAGCCTCGTTAACCTTCTCGTTGACGGCTGCCTTTGCACCCTCAACTACCTCGTTAGCCTTATCGGTAGCGGCATCAACAGCAGCATCCTTCAGGCTGTCGCCAGCGGCCTCAACCACATCCTTCACGCCCTCGGGCAGAGTAACGACCTGGTCAACCAGTGTGCCAATCGAAGGAACAATGGCGGTCAGCTTCTCGGTGTTCTTGGCAACGATTTCCTTGATCTTGGCAAGCAGGCTCTGAGCACCCTCAGTGTCACCAGCCTCAACCAGTTTCTGAACCTCGGCATTTGCGTTGTTCAGCAGGTCAACAACAGCAGCAGAGTCAGTGACATTGGCCAGAGCCGAGTCAAACTGTTCAACATTGAACGATGCGACGCTGTCCTGAGTCTCATTGGCCTTGTTGGCGTTGTTGTCGCACGAAACGAAAGTCATAGCAGCAACGGCTGCAAACATCAATAATAACTTTTTCATAATGAAAGAATTAAAAATTAGAAAGAATAAAACGATTAATAAAACACCGCTAAAGTAACGGATATTTTTTAATTGACCATCATTTCAATCAATTTTTTTAACTTTTTTATCTTTTCGCTATGATTCTTCGCAAAAATATTGTATCTTTGCAAAGTATTAATGCTCGATTTGCCTTCTGCAAACCTCGTGCCAATAGGGAACGATAAAGTTTAAAAAACGCAAATAGGGCATCACATCTGTTGACACTTAACTTAAACTAGATAACATGGTATACTTTCTATTCTTTCTGATCTCATTTATTACTTTTCTGGTTCAGAATTCATTAAAAAAGAAATTTGAGAAATATTCTCGTGTACCCTTGCCCGTATCAGGAGCGCAGGTGGCTCAGATGATGCTCATGCAGAATGGGATAAATGACGTGGTGGTTAAGCCCACCGCTGGCTCATTGACCGACTTTTTTGACCCTACTAGCAAGTCGGTCAACTTGAGTGAGGCAGTCTATAATCAGTACACTGTGGCGGCAGCGGCTGTTGCGGCCCATGAGTGTGGTCATGCCGTGCAGCACCGTGTGGGATATAGTATGCTCGTGCTGCGCACCAAACTTGTACCTGCCGTGTCGTTTGCCTCGAAGTGGGTCACTTGGATTCTGCTGGGTGGTATTCTCATTTTTGAATTTTTCCCTTATCTCCTTGGGGTAGGGGTTGTTCTTTTTGCGCTCACAACCTTGTTCAGTGTCATCACCCTGCCTGTCGAGATCGATGCGAGCCATCGTGCCGTCCGGTGGCTAGAGACTGCCGGTATCACCCAGGGACAAACCACCGACTATGCTCGTGATGCCCTCAAGTCGGCTGCCTACACCTATGTTGTTGCGGCACTCAGTTCGATGGCTACGTTGTTCTACTATGCTCGTGTGTTCATCAATCGCAACTAATCCTAATTAACTTAAACCTATACTATGCAAAACTTAACAGATGTCATTGCCTCGATCAGCAACTTCTTGTGGGGATGGCCCATGATTATCATGCTGTTGGGAACGCACCTTTTTCTGACCATTAGGTTGCGTTTCCCGCAGCGCAAGATTTTTACTGCCATACGCCTGTCGGTGACCCGTGACAAGGGTGCCGATGGCGATGTATCGCAGTTCGGAGCACTTGCAACAGCACTGGCTGCTACCATCGGTACGGGCAACATCATCGGTGTGGCTACGGCTGTGGCAATGGGAGGCCCTGGAGCGGTGCTCTGGTGCTGGCTGACGGGTGTGTTTGGCATTGCCACCAAGTATGGTGAAGGACTACTGGCAATCAAGTATCGTGTCAAGATGCCCGATGGGTCTATGTTGGGAGGACCGATGTATGCTCTGGAGCGTGGCCTTAAACTCAAGTGGCTTGCCGTGTTGTTTGCCATTTTCACCATCTGTGCCTCACTGGGAATAGGCGCATCGGTGCAGGCTAATGCTATCAGCACCATTTGCCATGAAACTTATGGCGTCAATCCCGTTTGGGCTGGAATTGCCATTGCGGTTTTGACTGCTCTGGTTGTTATCGGCGGTGTCAAGAGCATCGCTCGGGTCTGCGGCATGATGGTGCCGTTCATGGCAGTATTCTATGTGATGGGATGCCTTTATATATTAGGTGTCAATTTTAATTATCTCTGGCCGGCTTTGAAACTCATTGTCAAGGCTGCATTCTCACCCGAGGCGGCTGGAGGTGGCTTTGTCGGTGGCTCGGTCATCATGGCGATGCGCTTCGGCATTGCTCGAGGTCTTTTTAGCAACGAGTCGGGTCTGGGATCGGCCCCGATTGTTGCCGCTGCTGCCAAGACGCGTAACCCAGTGCGGCAGGCTCTGGTGTCTTCTACTGGCACATTCTGGGACACGGTGGTCATCTGTGCCATCACCGGACTGGTCATCGTCAGTAGTGTGTTGGCTCATCCTGATATTGCTTTTTCAGATGGCGCGGGGCTAACCAAGGCGGCTTTTGCCAAGATTCCTGTCATTGGCTCACCGCTGTTGCTTGTTGGATTGGTCACTTTCGCTTTCACGACTATTCTAGGTTGGTGTTACTATGGTGAGATGGCGGTAGAATATCTGAGGGGAAAGCGATGGACACACTATTATCGCATCCTTTATATCCTAGTGGCATTTCTGGGTACAATCATCAATCTGGCAATGGTGTGGAATCTGGCCGACTGCATGAATGCTCTCATGGCAATTCCCAACCTTGTGTCACTGCTGCTACTCAGTGGCGTGATTGTGCGCGATACCAAGCATTACTTGTGGGATAATAACCTTGACGAAGTGATGGATGAATAGTTCTATGAGGAGACTTTCCCCTCATTTGTTGGGGCTATCATTAGTGTCCACTAAAAAATCATAAAAGCTCTTTGAAATTATTGAAATTCAGTTAGTTGCAGCTGATTTTATGGTGCGACGATTTCAATTTACTTTTGCAGTCTAAATCAGACTGTTATGAATAAATCGAAGTACGTTTTTGCCCAATTAGTCGAGTTTCTTAACAATGATAAGTTCCGCCATTTGGTCGATAAGTACAACGGGGACAGATACATAAAGAGTTTCAGTTGCTGGAATCAGCTGCTTTCGATGATGTTCGGTCAACTGTGTAATCGCGATGGTTTACGTGATTTAGTCGTTGCCCTTGAGGCTCATCAAGGCAAGCTTTATCACCTCGGCATGGGAAAAAGCGTGA
>Ga0310695_10003597_pt1 | contig 30092 bp, 28 predicted proteins | sample RumenRJG_04DNA_FD_203882 | JGI IMG/M metagenome (GOLD analysis project Ga0310695, IMG submission 203882) | Bovine rumen microbial communities from Lethbridge, Alberta, Canada - RJG_04 (v2) (version 2) | ecosystem: Host-associated > Mammals > Digestive system > Stomach > Rumen | place: Canada...
TTCATAAAATAAAAGAAAATTCAAAAGTTAAAGATTATACTTATGCTTCCGATTATTTTCTCGGAAAAATTAATTACGAAAATAATCAACTCCAAGATGCAAAAAAGTATTATTTTTCATATCTTTCTAACGCACCAAACGGTACGTATTCACTTCCGATTGCTTATGACGTGAAAGATTTTGCCCTTGATTATAAAGAGGCATCAATAATTTCAAAGATTTTTCTCGCAAACGAAAAATATGATGAGGCAATAGCGGTATTAAAAGATATTCCTACAGAAAAAGTTTGGACTTATTTAGCAATTGCTAATTATTACAAAAACAATTTCCAAGAATTTAATAATATTTCAAAAGACGGCTATGAAAAATGGGCAAATCAAATTGATACCGAAGATTTAAAAACATTTACTTCTTTTTATATTTCAGTAAAAGATAATCAGCAAAAAGCTTTGGAAGAACTTCAAAAACTTACACAAAATAAAGTTTTACAAGATTATTTCCTGTATAAATCAGCACAGTTTTTGCCCGAAAATAAAAAAATTGAAATCTACAAAGAAATTGTAAAAAAATATCCGAAAAGCGAATATATTCCCGATTGTCTTGTGTTAGTATTTTTTGATTTCGGAGCAAAAAAAGAATATTATTCAGCAATAAAAGTTGCACAAATATATGAACAGAAATTTAACGGTACACCCCAAGAGTCTCAAATTTTGTTTTGGGCAGGAAAATATTCTCAAAAGGTAAAAAGAGATGAAGATGCAAAACAATTTTTTGACAAAGTTATAAAAAATTTCCCCGATTCATATTATGCTTACCGTGCTTCTGTTGCTTTTCAAAACACAAAATCATCTTGGTTATTTGAAAAGAAAGAACTCCCGGAAGAGGAAAATATTCCTTTCCCGACAGAAGGTCTTTCCTCTCAGGATATAGAAATTGTCAAAATGCTTCAGGATTTAAATGACGATTCAACATGGGACGAATTACCTTTTGATAATTTGGCAATTAAATCTTGGGTTGAAGCATCAAGAGGAAATATTCCACGTTCTACATATCTTGCAAACAAATATATAGTTGAAAACAAACCGCCATACTCAAATCCTGTTTGGAAGCTTGCTTTCCCGATAAAATACTCAAAAGATATCAATAAAAATTGCCAAAAATACAAATCAGATCCGTTTTTAATCTTATCTTTGATTAGAGAAGAAAGTCATTTTCTCCCGACGGCAAGGAGTACATCTAATGCTCTCGGTTTAATGCAGTTGTTACCCGCAACAGCCGAACATATTGCCAAAATAATTTCTGCAGATTTTCCCACCGAATATAATTTATTTACGCCTGAATATAATATTCTTTTAGGAACTGCGTATTTTGACCACGTAATAAAAATAACGGATAATTTTCCTATGTATGCGGTTGGCGGTTATAACGGCGGGCCTAACGCAATGAATAAATGGAGAAAATTGTTAAAAGAAGAAGATTTAGATGTTTTTGTTGAAAACATTCCTTATGCTGAATCAAAGAATTACATTAAAAAAGTTTACAGAAGCCGTTATAATTATTCAAAAATTTATTAATCTTCTGAAATTATCCAACGTTCCAGCAAATTTTCATCTGCTCCGTCGGTAAATCGTGAGGGCTTTGAAAGAACCATTCCGGTTGCTCTGTCAAACATATCTGTAGGATACGTGATGTATAAATTTGTTTTTGCTCTGGTTATTGCGACATAAAACAACCTTAATTCTTCATCTGTTTCTTCGGGCGAATTAAATGAATAAATTGACGGTAATCTCCCATCAACCGCACCGATTAAAAATACTGTTTTGTATTCGGTTCCTTTTGCTCCGTGAATTGTTGATAAAGTCAGCATTTCATCTCTAACGGCACCTTCTTCGGTATCTGTTACTGATGATTCCGGAGGTTCAAGCGCCATATCACTCAAAAAATCTTCTAAATCACGGTATCTTGAAGATAAATATAAAATGTGGTCTAAATCCTTCATTCTTTTTTCAGAGTCGTCATAATGAGCGGATAAAATCGGTTCATAATATTCTAAAATTGTTTCTGCGGCAGATTTAGGATTATCAATTTTCCCTCTTGCATTTTCCAGAACTTTTATCAGTTCGATAACATTTGCTTTTTGTTGATTTTTAAGAGGAAGATTTTCAGTTTTAAAATTTGATGATAATACAGGCAAAAGTTTTGTTGCGGAAGATGTTCCTATACCTTCGGTTAAAAGTAGAATTCTGTTCAAACTTATTTCATCAGACGGGTTTAAAACAACTCTGAGATATGCCATTATATCTTTAATATGCGCAGTTTCCGTAAATTTTAATCCACCTATTTTTCTGTATGGAATTTTTTGTTTTATAAGTTCAGTTTCAACATCATACATAAGTGAACTGCTTCTTGAAAGAACGGCAATATCTTCTAAAGACATTCCTTCCTCGTTTATGTATTCTAAAATTCTTTGAACGACAAATTCTCCCTCGCAATTTGTATTTGCAGCACAAACAAGAGCGGGTTTTTCGGAACATACTATATCGGAAAACAATTTTTTGGAATACTTTTCTTTTGCCTTTTCAAGAACAAAATTTGCAAAATTCAATATGTTTTGCGAACTTCTGTAATTCTGTTCGAGCGTAATAATTTTACAGTTTTCATATTGTTTTGGAAAATCAAGAATATTTTTAAAATTTGCACCCCTAAAAGAATATATACTTTGAGAATCGTCACCTACTGCAGTTACATTGTTGTGTGTTGCAATTAATTTTACTATTTGTGCCTGTATGCTGTTTGTATCCTGATATTCGTCAATAAGAACATATTTATACCTGTTTGAAACATTTTGTCTTACTGTTTCATTCGACATAAGAAGAACTTTTAAGTATAAAAGCAAGTCATCATAATCAAGCATGGAATGACTTTTTTTGTATTCATTATATTGATGCGCAATTTCAATCAGTTTGTTCGTGCAATGCTCGAATTGTCGGAATTCTTTTATTACAAGTTCTTCAATATTTATATCTTTGTTAATTGTTTTCGAAAAAATTTCTAAAATCGTTCCTTTTCTCGGAAATCTTTTTTCTTTTTTATCAATAACTTTACCTCTTATGTGATTGATAATGTCCTCGGCATCTGCTCTGTCGAGAACAGTAAAGTTGTTTTTAAGGTCTGCAAATTTTGCATATTTTCTCAAAATCATATTTGCAAAAGAGTGAAAAGTTCCGCCTGTAATTTTCTTTAATCCCGAATTTAAAACTGTTTCTGCACGATTAATCATCTCTCTTGCAGCACGGCGAGTAAATGTTAAAAGTAAAATATTTTCCGGGTTAACACCGTCTTCAACAAGTCTTGCAACTTTATAAGACAAGGTTCTTGTCTTGCCCGAACCAGCACCGGCAATTATTAAAAGAGGTCCTTTATTATATTCAACCGCCTCAAGTTGCTCTTTGTTAAGTTCTTTTTCATAATTAATTTTGTATTCTTTTTTAGTTTGTTGAACCTTTTTGAGCGTATACTTTTTAATAGTCAAATTTTCCATATTTTAAATTATACACATTTTTTTTGTCGAGGGCAGATTTTTATTTATATTTTGTATTGGTATTTTATTTTTGTTATAATCATTAGTATTCTACTAGGGAGTTTTATTTTAATGAAAATTAAAGCAGAAAATCTTATTAAAATATACGGTGACAGAACTGTTGTAAACGACGTAAGTTTTGAGGTTAATAAGTCAGAAGTAGTCGGTCTTTTAGGACCTAACGGTGCCGGTAAAACAACAACATTTTACATGGTTGTAGGTCTTGTAAAACCCGAATCCGGACGAATATTTCTTGACGATATGGAATTAACCGAAAAAACTATGAATATCAGGGCTAAATACGGAATCGGATATCTTCCTCAAGAAGCATCTATATTCAGAAAATTGTCTGTTGAAGAAAATATAAGACTTGTTTTGGAAATTAACGATAAACTGACTCCCGATGAAAAAGAAAATAAACTCGAAGATTTATTGGAAGAATTTGGAGTTAAAAAACTCAGAAATGAAGCGGCAGTTTCATTGTCAGGTGGTGAAAGAAGACGGGTTGAACTTGCAAGAGCACTCGCAGCAAGTCCTGAATTTATACTTCTTGATGAACCTTTCACAGGTATTGACCCTATTGCAATCGGTGAAATTAAAGAAAATATAAGAAAATTATCGGAAGAAAAAGGTTTAGGTGTTTTAATTACGGACCACAACCCTAAAGCAACTTTGTCCATTACAGATAGGGCTTATGTAATATTTGACGGTAAAATAAAAATACACGGCAAAAGTGCAGATGTTGCGGAAGATCCTGTTGCTAAACAATTCTACCTTGGAAAGGATTTTACTCTCTAATGAAAGTAAAAATCATAGATAAATACATTTTTTCACAAGTTTTTTGGGCGACGATAGTTTGCATACTTCTTTTCTCAATCATTTGGATTGCTCCTGAAATACTCCTCAGAACAGTTCAGAGGGTTTTAGACGGAACATATACCCTTGAAAGGGGAATTTCGGCAATATTGTGTGAAATTCCGAAAATTTTGGGCAATGCACTTCCTGTTGGTGTCTTTCTCGGAACTCTTTTTGTTTTCGATAAATTAAGCAAAGATTCGGAAGTTGTTATTTTAAGAGCATGCGGTGCTTCTTTTTACAGAATCATTGCCTCTGTTCTCGTTTTTGGTGTTTTTATTTCTTGTTTTTCATTTTTTGTTTATGACAGATTAATACCATATGCTTCTGTTAAATATGATATCTATAAAGATTATTCTCCTCGTGTTCATTTTGTTTTTCCTGTAAAGACAGAAAACGAGATGATGAAAAAGGTTATTATTGTTCCCTCATTTTACAAAGAAATGATTCAAGATGTTGTCGTCCTCAATTTTGCTGATTTAGCCGATGAAAAAGGCAAAAGTGTATTAAAAAACATATACATGAGTGATTATGTCAAATATAATCCTCAAAAACAAACTTGGATTATTAATGAAGCAAAATCTTATGATGTTACTCCTGAAGGTGTTTACACTAATGTTGAAGTAAAAAAAGACATTGAAATTTTATCAGGTGAAAGAGCAAAAAATGCTTATGAACTGATGCGTTTCAGTATGAAACGTGACAGGGATTTAACAAACAGAGAACTAAAAAAATATATCTCTCTTTTAAAAGCCGAATCTATGGATGACGAATACCGATTTATGCTAAATAAATATCTTTCAAGATTTTCTCATTCAATCATAGCAATTTGTTTTGTAATTTTTGGCGCATTACTCGGATTTGCAAAGCCTCGTGACCAAAGATTAATTGGCTTTACTTTAGCGGTACTGACTGTATTTTTGTATTATATAACAATGCCTTTTCTTGATTTAATGGCTGAAAAAGGAATATTTCACCCTGTTATTACCTCTTTTATTGCACCTGTCGTTATGATTTTTGTCATTAGATTTCTCAGGAAGAAAAAGGATTTGTAAATGAAAAAATTTATTGCAATCTTTTGTACATTTTTTGCCATGAATTCGACTGTTTTTGCTGAATTTCTGGATACAAAAATATACGATGTTTCTATGACCAAAGATGGTGGCAATAATTTTATAAAAAATAGATGGAATTTAAATAACTCTTCAAAAAACAATAAAAATATTAAAAGAGAATATACTTTTAATGAATCTACAAATGAAATTCCTGATATAGAAGTTTCTGAAAATAACGGAATTTATGTTATTAAAATAAATACAAAAAAGGTCGGAGATTTATTTAAACCATATTATGTTTCAAGTTTAAAAACTAATAAAGAAGTCTTTGATGAAACTAACGCAAGATTGGTCGTAAATGCAGGCTTTTTTGACCCTAAAAATCATCAAACGGTTTCTTATTTAACATTAAACGGAAACTTAATTCTTGACCCTCACAACAACAAAAGCCTCATTGAAAATAAATATTTAAAGCCTTATATGGATAAAATCTTAAACAGGAGTGAACTTAGGGTATTAAAATCAAGGTTTGATGATTCTATTCTTTACGATATTGCACCGCACGATGAACCGGCACCTGCGGGATACACAATATTACACGCAATACAGGGTGGTCCTGCTCTTGCACCAATATTAAGACTTGAAGAGGAATTTTTTGTTCTTACCGATGCCGAAGGAAAAATAATTAGTCAATCTGCGTCGTCTCTTTCAAAATATGCAAGAACTCTCGTCGGAATTAAAAATAATGATGTTTATTTTGTTATTGCAACAAACTCTCACCCGATATCTTTAATTGAAGCATCAGAAATCATGAAAAAGGCAGGCTTCAAAAAAGCAATGGCATTTGATGGCGGCGGTTCTGTTTCTGTAGATTTCAGAGATACAAACCTACATATAATTTCCGATAAAAATGAAACTGCAAGAAAACTCAAATCTTTTTGGTTAGTAATGCCAAATTTAAATAAAACTGATAACCATAAAAAATATATTACAGAATAATATATATGATTTAAAAGAAACATTACAATCTTGTAAACTATTATAAATTTGAGTATAATTGAGTAGTAGTTAAGGAAATATGAAATGGGTTACCGTTTAATATCAAAAAAATTATTATGTACAAATCAATATGAATATGTAATTGATGCCCCGTTCGTTACAAGAAATGCAAAGGCAGGCCAGTTTGTAATATTGCGTGTCGAAGAAAACGGAGAACGTTTTCCTCTGACTATTGCAGATGTTGATTCTAAAAAAGGTGAATTAACCGTCGTTTTTATGGCTGTCGGATATTCAACAACAAAACTTGCTGAACTTGAACCCGGTGATGAAATTGTTGATGTAACAGGACCTTTAGGCAGACCAACTCATATTGAAAAATACGGTACTGTTGTTTGTATTGCAGGCGGTTACGGTGCGGCACCCTGCTATTTAATTTCAAAAGCATTTAAAGATGCAGGAAACAAAGTTTATATGATTTCAGGAGCAAGAAATAAAGACTTAATCTTTTGGCAAGACAAAATGAAATCTGCATCAACAGAACTTTTTATCACAACAGATGACGGTTCTTTGGGGATAAAAGGTTTTGGTACACAAGTTTTAAAAGATTTAATGCAAAAAGAAAAAATTGATTATGTAATTGCAGTAGGACCTATGCCCATGATGAAGGCAGTTGCAGATTTGACAAGAGAAGCCGATATCAAAACCGAAGCAAGCATGAATCCGATTATGGTTGACGGAACAGGCATGTGTGGTGCGTGCAGGGTTACCGTAGGCGGAAAAGTTAAATTTGCTTGCGTTGACGGGCCTGACTTTGATGCACACCAAATCGATTTTGATGAAGTAATTAACAGAAGTAAAATTTATAAAACAGAAGAACGAAAAAGACACGAAAATTGTAATTTATTCAGACAGCAAGAGGTAAAACATGATTAACAAACCCGGCAGGTATGTAGAAAAAAGAAAAGACAAAGAAGGCGGAACTCCAAGTTGCCCTTTATTGTCTATTGGTGCTGATACAGACAAATTATGTATGCAGGAATTTTGTGCTTGGTATGTAAAAAGTTTAAAAGCGTGTTCAATGTACTTATTGGGTCATGATGCTGCTTTAGATATTAAGTTAAAACAACAACAGCATAAGAGATAATAATTACCTGATTTTTCCATAAGCGGACAATAGATTTTTTACATCATTAACAGGTATTGCAAATCCTATACCGATATTGGAACGGTTGTTATCGGGATTATATATTGATTGGCTTATTCCTATAACTTCTCCGTCTGCGTTTACTATTGGTCCGCCTGAACTTCCGGGGTTAATTGCCGCATCTGTTTGAATTTTGTTTTTTACATAGTCTATTCTCGAAATTATTCCTGTTGTCAATGTTCCGCTAAATCCAAAGGGATTTCCAATCGCTAACACTTTTTGTCCCACTTTTAAAGAAGATGAATCACCTAATCTTACGGGTGTTGTTTTGTTCTTTATTTTTATTAACATCAAGTCGCTTTTATCTTTTGGTTTATATATTATCTTTGCTTTATGACTTGTCCCGTTTGACATTTTAACTTCAATATTTGAACCTTCCTCAATCACATGAGAACTTGTTAATATTTCTCCGTTTGTACCCACGATTATCCCCGTTCCTGTGGAAACTTCATCGCCTTTTACTGCCTCAATAAAGACAATTGACGGATTGATTTTTTCATAAACCGTGACATTAATAAGTTCATCGGGTGAATAATTTACTGCATAAGCAACTCCCGTTTCAAATCCCATAATACAAGATAACAAAATACTAACAATTATTCTTTTCAAAATTCTTACCTCTCTTACTTACTTTTTTATTGTAAAGTTTTGTTAATTGGATTTTATCCGACATATGGAACCACAAAAATCACGGTAAAAAATAATTAATAAATTGGCAATAAATATGAAACCGACTTATAATTAATATATTGTTTTTTATAGGAGATTTGTAAATGGGTTATTGTATTGTTAACTGTACTACTTCAAGCAAGGGTAACGCTCTTGAAATTGCATCTTTTTTGATTGAAAGCAAACTTGCTGCTTGTGTAAATATTGTTCCAAATATTGTTTCCGTCTATAAATGGGAAGGAAAAGTTGTTGAGGGACAAGAATTTTTGCTTGTTATAAAAACAAAGAAAAGTCTTTTCAGAAAGTTGGAAAAAGCAATTCGTGAAAGACACGAATATGAACTTCCCGAAATTGTTGCAATGCCAATAATTGCAGGAAACAGAGATTATCTCAAATGGCTCAAGAGCGAAACTGTGTAAATAAGAAAGATTTTATCAAATATTTAAAAAGTCTTGGAATTGATGTTCACAACAATACAAAAGCGAGAGGACATCACGGTTTTTGTTCCCAAAACAGGATTGACGTAGATAAAAATCTTGACGATGTTTCTGCATCAAAAGTTTTGATGCACGAATTTGCACATTATGTTCATTTTCAACTTGAACCGTCTTTGCTCTCAAATGGCGGTTCCCTTAAAGTTCTTTTTAAAACAGATGATACCGCATTGATTGAAAGTGAACTTTTTAAATTGTCTTTAAAAGTCTTTGACAGCAGAGTTTTAAACAAAATTGAAACGATGAAAGCAGATATTAATAATAAAATTAAAGAACATAAAAAGATAATCGTTGCATCTTTCCCTAATTTTAAAATCTGCTCTAAATTCAAAGAATTTAACAAGTTTATCAAACATTCCGATGCAAAATACCTCTTGAAATACGACAGGGTACAGATTAAAAAATTCTGGTTTTCAAAAAAAAGAATAATCAGTATAGATTCATTAAACAAAGATTTTCCTGATATGCCCGAAGCATTTTCGTCATACATAATCTTAAAATCACTTGAAAGACGGAGAAACCGTTTAAATTCAAGGCTTTATAAAATCAAAAAATACCTTAGAAAACCGACCGAACTTTTTGCAAGATTTGTCGAGTCTTATTATTCTGATTATAAAGAAACAAAATTAACTGCACCGTACAGTTTAAACCGTTTTGAAAATTTATTATCGGAAAATTATTATATGTACTTGAATGATGAAAAATTTATTTCTCTGATTGGTGACTGTGAACAGAAATTGTCATAAATACTTTATCTTTTATTTCTGATAAATTTGGAACATTTTCATTGACTGACAAATAACCGATTATAATCGTCATTAAAATGAAAAATACAGTAATGACAGCGGCTTTTACCAATAAATTGGAAAAATATTCGGGCTCATCTTCTCTTATTGTGTTTATGATGTCTTTTGATAAATCTTTTTCAAGGAAATTTTGCCCGCTGAAAACTTTTTGAAGTTGTTCTCTGAAAAACATCATTTCTTCAAGTTCTTTGTTTGCCTCAGGATTAGATGTTACATAAGAATTGAACTTAAAATAATCTTCTTTATTTAATTCATTGTCCATGTATGCAGAAAGGTTTTCGTTAAAGAATTTGTAATCATTGTCAAATTGTCTTTTGTCTATATTGTCAAATGCAGTTTTTATTTTTTCCGAAATTTCTTTTATTGATAAATATTTTTCTCTGCATTCGGCACAAATTTCCAAATGTTTCATTATTTCGTAAGTTTGTTCTTCTGTAGTTTTACCTTCTATGTATAGTGGAATAAGGTTCGATATATTTTGACAAGAAAGATTTTGCATATTTTCTCCTTAGTTATTATAAAGATATGGTTTTAAACACTCTCTCAATTTTGCCCTCGCTCTTGAAATACGAGATTTCACGGTTCCGATTTCTGTATTCGTAAATTTTGAAATTTCCTCATAACTCATACCGCCGATTTCTCTTAAAACAGTCACTAATCTGAAACTGTCAGGAAGTTTTATAATCATTTCTCTGATAATTTCGGAAACTTCATGGTTTATTGCCGTTTCATCGGGACACGGACACGGGTCACAAATTTCACAGGCTGCTTTATTTTCTTTTTCATCATCTGTTGAAAGGCAGTTTATACAGCGAGATTTTTTTCTTAAATTGTCATAAAAAATATTTGAAATAATTTTATTCAGCCAACCTCTAAAGGTGTTCGGATTTTTTAAATCCTTCAACCCTCGGCTCATTCTTAATAATGCTTCTTGCGTTAAATCGGATATATTGTCACAATCCGGGCAAAGATAATAAAACGTCAGATGAATTTTATTTTCTTCTCTTTGAATTATTTCTTTTAACGCTTTGTAATCGTTTTCTTTTGCTAAATTTATTAATTTTGTGAGCGGTGTATTTTTGTAATTATATTTTGTAAACACATATTTATCCTTTTGTTTTTTTTAGAATAAACAAAGGGAATAAATGTAAGTATGCCGTATCAGACTAAATTTGAGAGATAATTATTTTTTAATAAATAAAAAATAAAATATAAAAAATAATAAAAAATAAGTTGACAGTTAATTTTGCTTATCATATATTAGGAATACAAAGTTCTATGCCCCCATCGTCTAGTGGCCTAGGACACCTCCCTTTCACGGAGGCGACAGCGATTCGAATTCGCTTGGGGGTACCATTTATTAAAAACGACTTTGTTCGTTTAAAAGTTATTAGACTCCGCAAGGAGTTTTTTTTATGCTAAAAATGATATTTGAAAAATTTATGTAAATTTGTAACATGTCTCAAAAATTTTTAAAGAAAAATTTGTTAAAAAAAATTTTTGTAATAAACTCTTACCATAGGAATGAGTTATTAATTTATGATAAATCAAAAATTATATAAAAGTCTGGTTGTTCTCGGAATAATGATATTTTCATATATAGCACTGTTGTTTGTTTTAACAAGTGAAGGTTTAGAAAGTTCTTCAACAATGATAAAACACGATAAAGCGGACTTATCGACAACAATACCGGTACAAGAAGCAAAATTTGACGAAATGCAACTTAACCTTAATCTTCTTGATATGGAATAAATCCCAAAACAAAAACATTTGCCACATATTGATAAAGTAAGCAAAATTATAACTTGACCGAAAATTTTGAGATTAGATAATATTATTAAGGAATGCAGAAATTTCGGAAGGAGAAAGACGTGGCAATTCAAATTACAAAAGAAGTTCAAGACATGTGCTGCATTTGCAAAGGTGCAAAACATGAACCCGCTCCTATTCCTCAAGAAGGAGAATGGACAAAGGTTAAAAAGATAGAAGAAATCTCAGGTTTAACACACGGTTGCGGTTGTTGTGCTCCGCAACAAGGAACTTGTAAATTAACTTTAAACGTTAAAAACGGAATCATACAAGAAGCATTGATTGAAACTCTCGGCTGTTCGGGAATGACTCACTCTGCTGCAATGGCTGGTGAAATTCTTCCAGGAAAAACAATCCTTGAAGCATTGAATACAGACCTTGTATGTGACGCAATCAACGTTGCTATGAGAGAGTTATTTTTACAAATAGTTTACGGCAGAACACAAACTGCATTTTCAGAAAACGGATTACCGATTGGTGCAGGTCTTGAAGACTTAGGAAAAGGACTTAGATCACAAGTCGGAACAATTCATTCAACAAAAGAAAAAGGTGTAAGATACCTCGAACTTGCTGAAGGTTACATTTTGGAATTAGGATTAGACGCTAACAATGAAGTAATCGGTTACAAGTTTATACACCTCGGCAAATTTACCGCAGCACTCAAAAAAGGTGTTGACTACAAAACCGCTTTTGAAAGCAATGTAGGAACATACGGCAGATTTGCAGATGCAGTTAAAGTAATAGACCCCAGAAAAGAATAAGAGGTGTAAAATGGCAGAATTTGAAGGAAAAGACAGACGTGAGGCAACAATACAAGCCGCACTTAACGAATATGGTATCTCATCACTCGACGAAGCAAAGTCAATTTGTGATGAAAAAGGAATTAATGTAGAAGAAATCGTAAAAGGCATTCAGCCGATTGCATTTGAAAATGCTGTTTGGGCATATACTTTAGGTTGTGCAATTGCACTCAAAAAAGGTATTAAAAATGCCGCTGACGCCGCTGAAGCAATAGGTCTCGGTTTACAAGCATTTGCAGTTCCGGGTTCAGTCGGTGACACAAGAAAAGTAGGTCTCGGTCACGGTAACCTCGGCGCAATGTTACTCAGAGAAGAAACTAAATGTTTCTGCTTCCTCGCAGGTCACGAATCATTCGCAGCAGCAGAAGGTGCTATCGGTATCGCAAGAAACGCTAACAAAGTAAGAAAAGAACCTTTAAGAGTTATCTTAAACGGTCTCGGAAAAGATGCAGCATACATCATTTCAAGAATTAACGGATTTACTTCCGTTGAAACTTCTTATGACTATAAAACAGGCGAATTGAAAGTCCTTAAAGAAACACCTTTCTCAGACGGAGAAAGAGCAAAAGTAAAATGCTACGGCGCAGATGATGTATCCGAAGGTGTTGCAATTATGATAAAAGAAGGTGTTGATGTTTCAATCACAGGTAACTCAACTAACCCTACAAGATTCCAACACCCTGTTGCAGGCACATATAAAAAATGGTGCTGGGAAAACGGAAGAAAATACTTCTCGGTTGCATCAGGCGGCGGAACAGGAAGAACTCTTCACCCCGATAACGTAGCAGCAGGTCCCGCTTCATACGGTATGACTGATACTATGGGCAGAATGCACGGTGATGCACAATTTGCCGGTTCATCATCAGTTCCCGCTCACGTTGAAATGATGGGTGTTATCGGAATGGGCAACAATCCTATGGTCGGTGCAACAGTTGCAGTTGCAGTTGCCGTAGAAAACGCTCAAAAGTAATTGATTTTAAATCTATAATTTAAAGACCTTCTTTAAAAGAAGGTCTTTTTTATGTCTGTAATAAAAAAGGCGGAATAAATTCCGCCATCTTTATGTATTTGTTCTTAAATTATGCTGCAGTTTTTTCTTCGTTATCTTCGCCGTATAATTTTTCAATTTCTTGGCTTACGCTAACTTCTTTTCCTGCTTTTTTTGCATCTCTCAATTCTTGTATTTTTTCGGCATTAAGAACTTTGAGTTCAATAATACCGTTAGATTCTTTTGATAATGTCTTTTTAACATCAACACCCCAGCTGTCATACTTGCTGTCGATGTTGCCATCAACGATTTGTTGTTGGAACCATTCAACATGTTCTTGTGCTTTGTGAGGATATTCAGGGTGAATTTTTAACCATTGAGAATATGACATGTTTCCTCTGGGGTTATTACAATCTTTACATTCAGCGATAAAGTTTTCGGTTGCATTCGGGCCGCCGTGTGATTTCGGGTGAATGTGTTCAATAGTTTGAGTCGAAGGTTTCAAAAGTGATTTTGCAACATTTTTAGCATCACCTTTTGCACTCGCAAAAGCATCTGTTACGTCTTTGAAACTTGCAGGAATATCCATCGCTGCATCAAGTACGGCATGGTATGTTACGGGGTCAATTTTTTCTTCTAATTTTGTAAGTTTTTCCGTAAAAGGAATTCTTGCAATTTTACCTTCTGAAAGGTTTCCGATTTCATTTGCAATTAATTTTGACACGGGGTTATCTTCACCGTATGTTGCTTTAACAATTGCATCAGCACCTTTAAGTGAATTAATACAATATTCTTCGGTTTTTCCTTTTAAATTATTTCCTGCCGCTTTTTTTGCTCTTGTTAAATCATATCCGGGGTGTTTGCGTGCTTCTTCTGCAGCCAACATCATAACAACTCTTTGTGGTGTTCTGAAAAAATCTTTATCCGCTTCAATTTTATCTGCTAATGCTTCACCGTTAATTCCTGCAAATTCTCTTGCTTTGCTGTCTAATTGATTTGCACGAACCATTCTTCCTCCGCAGCAGCAGCATGGAACATCATCCATTTGTTTTGTTACGAAACCGCCTGTGCTTACACCAAAACCGAAAGATACGGCTTGACTGCCAAGAAAATATGATTTCAATGCACCGTTTTCAGGAGCAAATTCAGGTGCTTTTTTTTGTTCTGTTATAGGATTAGTAACTTTTTGGGATTCTTGGTTTCTTGTTAATGTTAAAGGGGTTACAGAATTTACCGCTGAAACTAACATATTCATCACACTTTCTTTTCACACACAATTCTTACAGTTTTAATAAGAACCCTGAAAAAAATAATTTACTTATTTGAATGAATTGTTACGATTAATTTACATAAAAAATTAAAAAATATACTTGATAATTAAATACTTTTAGTGTATAACTTACACGAAAAGTTTAGATAAAAGGAGATTTAAACATGGTAAAAGTAGCGATAAACGGATTCGGCAGAATCGGACGTAACACATTGAGAGCAGCAATTAAAGAAGGTATCTTTACAGAACTCGATTATGTTGCAATCAACGACCCGGGTTTGAAACCTGCTGATGCTGCAAGAATTTTTAAATATGACTCTGTAATGGGTAAATTTGACGGTGAAGTAGAAGCAACCGAAGACGGAATCATTGTTAACGGACACAAGATTTTATTCTTCGCTGAAAAAGATCCTGCTCAACTTCCTTGGGCAAAACTTGGCGTTGAAGTAGTTATCGAATCAACAGGCTTCTTCACAGACGGCGAAAAAGCAAAAGCTCACATTGCTGCAGGTGCTAAGAAAGTTATCATTTCTGCTCCCGCTACAAACGAAGACATTACAATCGTTCTCGGCGTTAACGAAGAAATGTATGATTCATCAAAACACAATGTAATTTCTATGGCATCTTGTACAACTAACTGTTTAGCACCTGTTGCTAAGGTTATTAAAGAAAAATTCGGTATCGTTAAAGGTTTAATGACAACAGTTCACTCATACACAGGTGACCAAAGAATTTTGGACGCAGGACACAAAGACCCCAGAAGAGCAAGAGCAGGCGCTTTGAACATTGTTCCTACAAAAACTGGTGCTGCTAAAGCAGTTGCTCTCGTTATTCCTGAATTAAAAGGAAAATTGGACGGTTTTGCAATGAGAGTTCCTACTCCGGACGTTTCATTGGTTGACGTTGTATTTGAAACTGAAAAGAAAGTAACTGTTGAAGAAGTTAACGCAGCATTAAAAGAAGGCGCTGACGGACACGTTCTTTGCTACACTGAAGAACCGCTCGTATCATCTGACTACATCGGTTCATCACAATCATCAACCGTTGATGCTTTATTAACAAGAGTTATGGGCGACAATATGGTTAAAATCATTTCTTGGTATGATAACGAAATGGGTTATTCAACAAGATTGGCTGAAACTCTTAAAATGGTTGCTGAAAAATTATAATTATTCGACACAATCGAGTAACTCGGAAGGTCACCCACAAGGTGACCTTCAATTTTTTATTTCTAAAACTAAATAAAAAAATCATTATACTTTTGTATAATGATTTTTTATTTATTAATTATTGGTGTTTATTCTTCAGAATCGGAATTTCCTTGTTCCATTCTTTCAGAATACAATTCGGGTCTTGCCTGCATATTTCTTGCTCTCTGATCAGCAAGTGCCTGTTGGCAAACCCTTATGTTTTCCATAACTTGACCGACGTTTGCGGCGAGGTCGTTAAATATTTTTTCTGCATAATCTTCTGAACCCAATTGCATTCTGCTTGCTTCTTTTATAGACATTAACTTAATTTCTTCCGCATTGCGTGCAGCTTGGCTTTGGATATTTTCACAATATTCTTCAACCTGTTGTTTTTGCTTTGTAGCGGCTTCTTGAACACGCATTAGTATTTCGTGCTCATTCACGAGTCTTGCTTGTTCGTTAATGCCTTCTTGAATAATTCTTTCCGCACGATTTTGTGCTTCTTGAATTATTTCCTCTTTTCTTGCAAGAACCAATTCTGCTTCATGAATATCAGAAGGAATACTTTTTGCAATTGCTTCAATTATTTCAATCATTTCATCTTTAGGAATAACAACTTTTCCAAAAAACGAATTTCCTTTTTCAAGTAATGCGTTTGCTTTTCCAAGCAGACTTTTTATTTGTATCTGAGCCATAATTTAATTTACTCCTTATTTGTTTCAAATTTATTCTTTAAGTATTCGGCAACCGGTGGAGGAACAAATTTTGAAATATCTCCTCCCATTGTTGCAACTTCTTTTACTGTACTTGATGATATAAAGTTATATTTTGGTTTGGTAATTAAAAAAACCGTGTTAATATCTTGCGCAAGTGCGTTATTAGTTTGAGATAATTGCATTTCGTATTCGAAATCAGAAACAGCTCTTAGTCCTCTTATTAATACATTTGCGCCCTTTAATCTTGCATAATCAATTGTTAAACCTTGAAATGAATCAACTTCGACATTATCAAGTTTATCGTATTCACAAGATAATTTTATTAAATGAAGTCTGTCTTCTATCGGAAGAAAAGAACGCTTTGAACTGTTTTTTAAGACGGCAATAATAACTTTATCAAAAATTCCGGCAGCACGCTTTAAGACATCTAAGTGTCCTTTTGTAACAGGGTCAAAACTTCCCGGATAAATTGCTATCTTCAAGACTAATATCTCCTGACATGCATACCTTTTATTATTCTAAGTAATTTTGACATTTTTTGCAGATTTTTAACATTTGTTTATGTTTTGCATATATAATTAATCCACAATTTCGGTAAAAAATTTACTATCAAATTTACCTTTTTGATATTGCCCGTTTCTGATTTCTTCTTGGACTTTCATGTTGTTATATTCGAATAGTTGAATTTCTTTTTTTACATAGTCCGGAGCATTATTATAATATACGGGTTGCATTTCCATTTTATTTTCATTCGTATTGTGATATTTATACCAATTTAAATATTCATCAGGAATTTTATTTTTATCAAGATAATTTTTTATAAGATTATTTTCATATCTTAACAGTTGTTCTATATTATTTTTATCTAATTTTAAGAATAAATCTTTTTCCGAAATGTTATCGTGAAAATATTTGAATATCTTCATTCCTAAAACTATATTAGGATGAGTATATTCAGCAAAAAGATATTTATTTTTTTTATAGTCAACAGTTGTATATTTGTTTATTATTGAAAAATCATAAAGACCGTTATCTGAAATTTTCACAATATGTCTTTTCAATTGGGCTATTGTTTCAGATGCATCTTTATTTAGATAAAGGAAAGACAAATATATAGAATGATAAGGTGGTATTATAATTTGATAATTAATATTGTTATTTTTTAAAAATAAAATAAGTTGATCCAGATAAAATAATTTTTCCGGAAGCATTTCTTTATACGAATTAATACTATTAAAATAAACAGGTGGCATATTAGGAAATGTAGTTGTCCAAAATCCTCTATCTTCTATAACATCTGTCGTTTTATATAATTCAGGACATTTTTGTTTTAAAAAATTTAATGTATTTCCATATAATTTTTTCAAACTTTCTAAAGTTGTTTGTTTAGATACCAAAATAAAAAATAATTCATTAAAAGTAAAATTCCGGTTTGAAAATTCAGGAATTTCCGTATATTTAGCACCTAAAATAGAATTATAACCAATAGAAATATATATATTTTTTGTTTCCGGGTGTAGTTTTATATAATTTTTAACTAAATGATATAAATCTTTTGGTGAAATATAGTCTATATCAATAGCATCAAAATATTTGTTAAAAACAATGTGATTAAATTGAAATAAATATCCGATTTCAGACCCGCCAATGAACAATGTATCATGCTTATCATCTTTATACGCTTTCAACATTGCATTTGCATATTTTTGACCAAGTTTGTTAATTTGTAAAGGACATTTTCTTAAAAAAATGTCATAAGGATCCATATAATAATTAAACAGCCCTATCAAGAATGTAAAAGAGCAAACAACTAAAATAAATATAATAATTTTAAATTTTATTCTGACCATATTTCAAAAAAAACACGCCTGGAGGGATTCGAACCCCCGACCTTTTGGTTCGTAGCCAAACGCTCTATCCAGCTGGGCTACAGGCGCATTTTCTATAATTTCGACATATATAATATCAAGAATACTTTTTATTTTCAAGATTTTTAATTTATAAGATATAAACTAATTAAAAATTATCAAAATTGAACCTATTATCATAATTACAGAACCCAATAACTTTCGACCAAAATTCTTTTCCCTGAAAAATTTTATTCCGAAAAATAGGGTTACTATTGTAGAAAGTTGAAAAAATGCTAAAGCATATCCGACATTCATTCTTTCAAAAACAAAATTAGTTGATAACTGCATTGTTGCAAGTCCTAAGCATATAATAATATAATGAGGAATTTGATTTTTTAAAATTGGTACGAATTCGTGCTTTGAAAAAATAATAAATAACAACGAGTAAAAACAACCCATAAAACACCACAAGAAAAACGAAACTTCAACACTTGAAAGTAAAATTATTTTCTTTAATATAACCGCTTCTATTCCTGTCATGGTTATTGATGCAAATCTGAGTTGAATATCTTTTCTTTTAAATACACTTAAAGAAAAACCTTTTCCTGCAGCATCAAAAATGAACCTGCTTCCGTATATGATTAAAAACATTCCGATTACACCCAAAACTGATGGAATTTCCTTTAAAAATAAAAATGCAATAATCAAACCAATTACAGATTTATATGAATTTATAGGACCTAATACGGATAACTCTCCTATTTGTATTGCTTTTATCGAACAAGCCGTACCTGCCGAACATAAAAATCCTGCTACAAATACATATATCCAAAATTCCGGAGCAAAATTATTCCACTCAACACTAAAAATAAAAGGAATACAGCCAATGGACATAAATAAATACGAATAAAAGTTTGTAAACAAGGCAGAAGAAGAAAGTTTCTTCTGAAACATATTAGCTATCGGATTTGAGAATATTCTAAGTATTACGGCAATTACTGTAGCAAACATATTAAAAAACCAAAAGCCCCTGATAGGATTCGAACCTACGACAATTTCCTTAGGACGGAACCGCTCTATCCAACTGAGCTACAGAGGCATTAAATTTTATAGTCTATTTTTTAAATATTAACGCATTCATAAGCATTTTTCAAGTGAGAATAAATAATTGAATACATAAATTATAAAAAAATAATATAATCAGATAATTTTTTGATAAAATTATCTAAGGAAAGAAATTATGGGCAAAATTGAGCAAAGACTTTTTTATTTTGTATTATTCCTTTTTATTCTTGCATTGTGTTTTGTTTTCAACAATGTTGATCCCGATTTTTTTGCAAGGGTAATGCAGGGCGATGCAGTTTTACAAACAGGACACGTTTTGTTTCAAGACCCTTTTTCTTATATACAAACTCATAAATGGATAGACCACGAATGGGGTTCCGGTGTTATTTTTGCATTAATTCAAAACACTTTTGGATACGGCGGACAGTTGTTTTTAAAAGGTATAATTCTTTTTCTAATAATTTATTTTATTATTGAAATTATTAACATAAATCCTAAAATGCAAAATAAACCGCTTAATTTTTTGTTCTTTGTTTTTGTGGTTTATTCATTCCAAACACTTTTAATTAACGGTATAAGATGCCATTTCTTCACTTTTTTGCATTTTACAATATTCCTGTATATTTTGGAACTTGTAAGAAAACAAGATAAAGACAAATTACTATATTTAATGCCTTTTATGATGATTTTCTGGGCGAATATTCATGGCGGCTGCGTTTCAGGAATTGGTTTACTTATTATGTATGCTATTGGTGAGGCTCTTAACAGAAAATCTTTTGTAAAATATCTAATTACTGCACTGGCGTGTTTATCTGTTATAATCATTAACCCTTACGGATTTGAATATATAAAATTCCTGCTTATGGCAACAACTATGCACCGTACTGGAATTAACGAATGGAATGCTCTTTTTTCCACACAACTTACCAACCTATTACCTGTTAAAATTTTTGTAATCGGTTCTATAATACTCTTTGTAGAAAAAATTTTTAGAGATATAAAGACAAAAATCGATTACACAGAGTATATAACACTATTAGTTGTTTTATATATAGGTTTGTTTCACATTAAACAAACACCATTTGTAGTTATAGTTGCAATGTCGTTTTTATACAGCGAACTTTCGTTCCTGAATGAATTAATTAAGTCAAAAACAAATAAAAATAACATAAATAGTAAAATTGGTAATATTGCAAAATATATAATGTATTCATTTTTTATTTTAATTTCACTTCTTACAATATCAACAGGAAGTTTTGTTCCGAAAAATATTTCATATTATCCGTATAAAGTTGTTGAATTTATAAAAGATAACGATCTCAAAGGTAAATTGTTAAATGAGTTTGGAATAGGAAGTTATTTAGCATATAAACTTTATCCTCAAATGTTGATATTTATGGACGGGAGATACGAGGAAGTTTATTACGATATTTCAGTTAAACAAAATGATGACTTTTATATTCCGACTGAAAATTGGGAAAACACACTAAAACTTGATGGCGGTGCAGATTATGTTTTAGTAAGACAAAAATTTATTGCATACGAAAATATGTTAAATCTTGCTACTGAAGGAATTTATAAAGAGATTTTCAGTGACGGAAATTTTGCCTTATTTTGCAAAAGAGAACTCTTAAAACCATCTTATATGAAAAAAAATCAATATGAAATCGAATACGGACAGAAATTTTTTGATAAAATATATAATTTTCATTCTATAACTCAACAACATTTTTAAAATATTTTAAAAATCGAATAAAGAGAGGTCTTTTGCTCAAAATTATTGTAATCAAGATTGACAAATATCGAAAATAAAATAATGTATAAAAATACAATCGATTTTATATTTTAAACTTAACAAAAATTTTCATAATATCTGTCAATTTTTGATTAGAAAAATACTTTATAAATACATATTGTAGATTTTAAACAGGAGGAATTATTTCAATGGGAACACCAATTACAAGAAGACGTGCTTACGGACCGATGAGAAAAGTTGACGACCAAAACACAAAACCGGAACAAAAAAAAGAGACTAAAAAGCCAAAACAAGATCCTTTATTTGGTAAAGATGCAAAAGGTAATCCAAAAATAACCAAAAAAGGCTCGAAAAAATTGGAACAAGGATTAGATGCGGCTCGTAAAGAAGCAGACAGAGATCATGATAAATTTATGAATGATATGTTTGGCGATTGCTTCTAAATTGAATTAAAAATTTCAAAAAGTCCCGAAGAATTCTTCGGGACTTTTTGTTTTAAATACTTAATTGTTGTTTTTGTTATTATAATATTGTTATGGCAACAAAAGAACTGACAACGGGAAATCCTTTTAAATTAATTATTCTGTTCATGTTTCCGATATTTATCGGAAACCTTTTTCAGCAATTTTATCATTTTGTAGATACTCTTATTGTCGGACGGGTTATCGGAATTGAGGCACTTGCCGCCGTTGGAGTAACCGGGCCTTTGATTTTCTTTGTCATAAGTTTTATATTTGCGGCAACACAAGGTTTTTCAGTCATTACCGCACAAAAATTCGGTGCAAAAGAATATGACCTTTTGAGAAAATCTTTTGCAGCATCAATAATTTTATCCGCACTCTTAACTATTGTAATAACACTTATTTCTGTACCTTTTACAAAACAAATGCTGATTTTTTTGCAAACACCAGAAAACATTTTACAAGGTGCGGACGATTATCTTTTTATTATGTTTGCGGGAATTATTGCAACAATTTTTTATAACCTGTCCTCTAATATTGTGAGAGCATTGGGGGACAGTAAAACACCTCTTTATTTTCTTATAGTTTCGACTATTTTGAATTTAATAATGGACGTACTTTTTGTAATAAAATTCGGTTGGGGAATTAAAGGCGTCGGTTGGGCAACTATTGTTGCTCAGGCAATTTCAACCATACTTTGCGTCTGGTATATGCTAAGGAAATTCCCGATACTTAAATTAAGCCGTGATGATTGGAAAATACCTTTTTCATTTCTTTACGAGCATTTAAGAGTCGGCATTCCGATGGGTATCCAGATGTCCGTTCTTTCACTCGGAATACTCGCCCTTCAATATGTTTTAAACACTTTTGGAGCAACTGCAATTGCAGCATTTACAACAGCCTGTCGTATTGAGCAGATATTTTTACAACTGTTTCTTGCATTGGGTGCAACAATGGCCGTTTATACGGCACAAAATTTCGGAGCAAAAAAACTTTCAAGAATAAAAGAAGGCGTGAAAAAGAGCATTTATATAGCGTTAATTATTTATGTCTTTTCAATGATTTGTATATGGGCTTTTTCTACAGAAATGGTATCGTGGTTTATCACAGAAACAAATGAAGAACTTATTTTTCTTGCAAATCAGTATCTTTACATTATTATGGGCTTTTTCATATTTTTGGGGCTTTTAATGATTTTCAGGAATGTATTGCAGGGAATGGGAAGTGTTATGGCTCCTCTATCATCAGGTATCGCAGAATTAATAGCAAGAACGGTTTGTGCCTTTTCACTGGGATACCTGTTCGGATATAAAGGTGTTTGTTATGCAACTCCGATGGCGTGGCTTGCAGCCGCTATTGTTCTATATGTAGGATATAAAATGAGTTTAAAAAAGCAATTAAGTATTTTAAAAAATAAATAATTTTATTTTTATTTATGTTCAAACATATACTCATCTATTGTTTTATAATCCAAAACAGGGTTATTTTGCTTATATTCCCAAGCACGAAGATATTCTCTTGCCGTATCAACGGAAGTAAAACAAGGTATATTAAATTTTGGCGAAAGATTTCTTATTTGAAAATCTTTTGTATTTTTATCGCCTTCTTTTTCTGGTAAATTGAATATTATTTTTATGTTATCCGATTTTATTTCTGCAGCAATTTTTTCCTTGTCCGAAATATCAATTCCCTGAACTGCAAGTCCGTTTGAAGTATAAAAATCAACATTTTCGAAAGAGGTTATAATATCAAAGCCGAGCGATAAGAATTTTGTAACAACAGGCAGAGATTTTTCCAAATCTTTTTCTGATACAAGAGTCAAAACATTTCCCTTATCGGCAAATTTTACACCCGCACTTATAAATGCCTTAATCAGGGCTTTTTCGTAGCAAGAATCAATACCTAAAACCTCACCTGTCGATTTCATTTCAGCGTTAAGACATATGTCTGCCTCGGGAAGTTTTTTAAACGAGAAAACAGGTGCCTTAACGGCAACAAGACTTGTTTTTGGAAGCAAGCCCGTATGGTAACCTTGAGATTTTAATGTTTTTGAAAACATTATATTTACCGCCGTTTTAACCATAGGAATTTTTGTAACCTTACTCATCATAGGAACGGTTCTTGATGCTCTCGGATTAACTTCAATAACATAAACATCATCATTTTTTGCGATAAATTGAATATTAACAAGACCGATAATTCTTAGGGCTTTCGCTATTTTTTTTGAAAATTCGATTGCTTTGTTTATTACCGTTTCACTCAAAGTTCTGTGTGGATATACACAGAAACTGTCACCCGAGTGAATTCCCGATGCTTCAATATGTTCCATAATCCCCGGAATAAGAATATCGTTTTTGTCACAAACCATATCAATTTCAAATTCTTTTCCTTCAATGTATTGGTCAATTGCGACGGGGTATTCCGGAGAAATTTGGACTGCCTCGTTCATATATTCAATAAGTTCTGCCTCATTAAATACAACTTTCATTGCACGGCCGCCCGTAACGTAAGACGGTCTTAAAAGAACTGGATAACCGATTTCTTCGGCAGTTTTTAACGCTTCTTCGGTGGTAGCCACAGCATCACTTTTGGGCTGTTTTATTTTTAGTTCCTTTAAAAGAATTTCAAATCGTTTTCTGTCTTCCGCAACATTAATTGATGAAACGGAAGTTCCGAGGATAGGAACGCCATGTTTATAAAGTTTTGGTGCAAGGTTTAAAGCCGTTTGACCGCCAAATTGTAAGATTACGCCTTTTGGAAGTTCTTGTCTTATAACGTTAGTTACGTCTTCTATAAACAGAGGTTCAAAATAAAGTTTATCTGCTATATCAAAGTCGGTACTTACAGTTTCGGGATTATTATTAATAATTATTGATTCACAACCGTTTTCTTTTATTCCTTGTATTGCCTGAACGGAACAATAATCAAATTCAATTCCCTGCCCTATTCGGATTGGTCCCGAACCTATTACGATAACCTTTTCTTTATCGGAAATTATATTTTCGTCAAATTCTTCGTAAGTTGAATAATAATATGGTGTTTGAGCCTCAAATTCTCCAGCACAGGTATCAACAATTTTGTGAACGGGATAAATTCCGTGTGCACGTCTTAAAGTATCAATCAAAGACTTTGACTTACCCGAAAGCGTACATATTTCGTCATCTGTAAAGCCCATTTTTTCGGCTTTTTTAAGTAATTCTGTCGAAAATTCTTTTTCTGATAATTCTTTTTCAGTCTTAATTATGTTTTCAAATTTATGTAAAAACCAATTGTCTATTCCCGATAAGTTATGGATTTCTTCAACACTTACCCCTTTTCTCAATGCGGAAGAAATAGCATAAATTCTTTCGTCGTCCGCATTTTTTATGATTGTTTTAAGTTCTTCGACAGACATTTCTTCGTGCTTTTTACTGTTAAAGCCTATAATATTTCCTTCTAAGCAGACAAGGGCTTTTAAAAGAGCGCTTTCAAAGGTTCTGTCGATAGCCATAACCTCGCCTGTTGCTTTCATTTGAGTTCCGAGTTTTCTGTTGGCATACCCGAATTTATCAAACGGCCATTTCGGAATTTTTATAACAATATAATCTAAAGCAGGCTCAAATGAGGCTTTGGTTTTACCCGTAACATAATTGTCAATTTCGTGAAGCATAAAACCTACTGCTATTTTAGTTGTAACTTTTGCAATAGGATAGCCCGCAGCCTTTGAGGCAAGCGCAGAAGAACGGCTCACTCTGGGGTTTACCTCAATTACAACATATTCACCGCTTTTGGGATTTAGAGCAAATTGAATATTACAACCGCCCTCAATTTTTAATGCTTTGATGATTTTTAAAGATGCAGTTCTGAGTTTTTGGTATTCGAAATCACTCAAGGTTTGAGATGGTGCAACAACAATACTGTCGCCCGTATGAATACCGATAGGATCAATATTTTCCATATTACATATCGTTATGGCAGTATCATTGGAATCTCTCATTACCTCGTATTCGATTTCTTTCCAGCCTGCAACCGATTCTTCAACCAAAACCTGTTCAATAGGGCTTTCTTCAAGGCCAACACTTATAATTGATTTAAGTTCTTCCTCGTTATTTGCAATACCGCCGCCTGTACCTGCAAGAGTATATGCGGGACGAAGAACAACAGGATATCCGATTTTTTTTGCAAAAGATATACCGTCTTCAACAGTATTGACGATTGTACTGTTTGCAACAGGTTCACCGATTTGAAGCATAAGGTTTTTAAAACTTTCCCTGTTTTCTGCATTTTTAATTGCAGTAATTGAAGTTCCCAGAACCTGTACACCATATTTTTCCAAAATACCTTTGTTATAGGCTTCTGAAACAAGATTTAACCCCGTTTGTCCGCCGATTGATGCAAGAATACCGTCAGGGCGTTCTCTTCTTATGATATATTCCAATGCATCAATCGTTAAAGGTTGTAAATAAACTCTGTCCGCAACATCTTCATCTGTCATAATGGTTGCGGGATTACTGTTTAAAAGAACAACTCTTATTCCTTCTTCTTTGAGTGCTTTACATGCCTGCGTTCCCGCATAATCAAATTCTGCCGCCTGTCCTATAATAATCGGTCCCGAACCTATAACCAAAACTTTATTTATCAGAGGATTTTTAGGCATTTGTCACCTCTTTTGTAACTGTTTTAATCCATCTGTTAAATATTTCAGAAGCATCATTTGGCCCCGGACCTGCTTCAGGGTGAAATTGTACTCCTTCAATCGGCAAGTCCTTGTGCTTAAAACCTTCAACCGTATTATCATTTATATTTTTGTATGTAATTTCAAGGCAATCGGGTATAGAATTTTCTTCAACCGCATAACCGTGATTTTGAGAAGTAATAATAACTTTACCTGTTTTTAAATTTATAACGGGGTGGTTTCCGCCTCGGTGACCGAATTTCATTTTATATGTATTTGCACCGAGAGAAAGTGCCAATATTTGGTGACCCAAACAAATTCCAAACAAACGAATTTTGCCCGTCAAACATTTAACCGTTTCAATAACAGTAGGAACATCTTTGGGATTTCCGGGGCCATTTGAGAGAATAACCGCATCGTGTTTTCCTTGTAAAATCGTTTCTGCATCAGTATTGTAAGGATAAACCGTAACATCTGAACCATCATTTGTTAAACACTTTATTATTCCTTCTTTTGCACCTAAATCAATAAGTGCAAAGTCTGATTTTTTAGTTTTGGTCGTTTTGATTTTTCTGATTTTATTCTCAGAAACCATTGGAACAATGTCCTTGGGAAAAAAATATTCTTCAAGCATTTTGTAATGTTTATCCTGAATTTCTTCCGTCGTCAAAAGACAGTTGTGGCAGCCTGACGAACGAATAATTCGTGTAAGATTTCTGGTATCAATATTACTTAAACACAATACGTTGTTTTCTGTTAAATAATCCGATAATTTTTTATTTTCTTCAATTTCGGAATTTTCTTTGATAATAAAGCCATTGACTTTGACAGATTTTGATTCGGTAAATTCCGGATTGATACCGTAATTGCCGATTAAAGGATATGTCATAACAACAATTTGAGAAGAATAAGAAGCATCGGTCAAAATTTCCTGATACCCTGTCATTGAAGTATTGAAAACCAATTCTCCCAATACAGTTTTTTCAATATTTGCATCTGCATCAAATATTGTACCGTCTTCTAATAATATGTGCGCCTTTATCATCAAAATTCCGAATTTATTACTCTGTCTTTTAAAAAACAATATCACGATAAAGCAATTATTTCAATTTGATAAATATAGTTTTATCTTGAATATGGTATTATAATTTTATGCAAAATAAATTTTCAAGAACTGAACTTTTAATAGGAAAAGAAGGAATAAATAAACTTCAAAACTCTAATGTTGCGGTTTTCGGAATAGGCGGAGTTGGCGGATATGTCGTTGAAGCCCTTGTTCGTTCAGGGTTAGGGAAAATAACAATTGTTGATAATGATACCATTGATATTTCTAATATAAATCGGCAAATTATTGCTACAACAAAAAACATAGGGCAATTTAAAGTTGATGTAATGAAAGAAAGAATTCTCGACATAAATCCTGAAGTTGAGGTTGAAACGTTAAAAACATTTTTTCTTCCCGAAAATTCTGAAACCTTTAATTTTTCAAAATATAACTACGTCGTTGATGCAATAGATACGGTAAAAGCGAAAATAGAAATTGTTGTTAAAGCAAATGAATTTAATATTCCGATAATAAGTGCAATGGGGGCAGGAAACAAACTCGATGCATCTAAATTTGAAGTTTCCGATATTTATAAAACGTCAGTTTGTCCGCTTGCAAAAGTTATGAGAATAGAATTAAAAAAGAGAAGAATAAAACATTTAAAAGTCGTTTATTCTAAAGAAACACCTATAAAGCCAGCATGTGAAAACATTGAAAAAAATGCGGATAATAAAAAACGAATTCCCGGAAGTTTTGCTCCAGCACCGGCAGTTATGGGGCTTATTATTGCGGGTGAAGTAGTTAAAGATTTAATAAATAAGACATAATTAAAAAATTATTGTAAAATTTATATAAAAGGAGTAAATAATGGAAAAGATTTCTGTAAAAGTATGTTTGGGGACAACGTGCTTTGTAATGGGCGGAAGTAACCTTCAGGAATTAAATGCAATAATCCCACAAAAATACGGAGAAAAAGTGGAGGTCTCGGGTGCAAATTGCTTAGGATTTTGTTCGATAAATTGGGAATATTCAAAAGCACCTTATGTGAAGGTTAACGACGAAGTCGTAGCGGAAGCAACCGTTGAAAAAGTATTAGAAGAAATAGACAGACAACTTTCAAAGCAATAGGAACTTATTTAGATGAATAATGCAGGGCAAACCAAACATATAAAAAGAGAAATACTAATAAGAATAATTAAAGCTTTCCTCTCTGATAATTTTGAACAGCAGGCAAGACTTATCCCTTACGATATGAGACCAAAAGGAATGGAAGTTCCGTACAGATGCTGCGTATATAAAGAACGTGCAATAATCAAAGACAGAACGATTGCAGGATTAGGTTTTCCGATAGAAGAAGATGACGAAACAGTTTCTCTTGCTGATTATGCAAGACAAGCAGCAAACAGAACCGAAATCAGCGATAAAAATTTGACTGTTCTTCAAGCCGCTTGCAAGGGTTGTGCAACAAACAGAATTTATGTAACCGACTTATGTCAAGGCTGCGTTGCTCGTCCTTGTTTATCAGGTTGCAAATTCGGTGCTGTATCAATTATAAACGGGCGTTCGGTAATTGACGAAACAAAATGTAAAAAATGCCAATTATGTATTAAGGCTTGCCCATATAATGCAATCGTAAAAGTTTCAGTTCCTTGTGAGGATTCTTGTCCCGTAGATGCTATTAAAAAAGATGAAACAGGTTTTGCAAGTATCGATTACGATAAATGTATAAATTGCGGTAAATGTACCGCTGCATGCCCGTTTGGAGCAGTTCACGAAAGAAGCCAAATCATTGATATTTTAAAAGCAATAAAATCAGATAAAAAAGTTATTGCAATGATTGCCCCATCTATTGTCGGACAATTTCTGGGGAACATCTATCAACTGAAAACCGCCATAATGAAATCAGGTTTTGACGATGTTTATGAAGTTGCTCAAGGGGCGGATATTACAGCCAATAACGAAGCAAAAGAATTTGAAGAAAGAATGAAGACCATCAAAGAAAGAGAAAACGATTGGCTTAACGATTGGGTGAACGAAGGCGGATACGGTGAAGTTGAAGAACAAGAATCCGAAACAACCGAATGCAGTTTTATGACAACTTCTTGCTGTGCAGGATATAACCAACTGATAAAGAAACATTTACACGAAATTAAACCTTTTGTGTCAGAAACAAAAACACCCTTATTTTACACCGCAGAAATTGTGAAAAAGGAATATCCCGATTCGGTGACGGTTTTTATAAGTCCTTGTGTTGCAAAGCGTGCGGAAGGCTTTGAAAATCCTAACATTAATTTTGTTATGAATTACGAAGAACTCGGTGCATTGTTTATTGCAAAGAAAATACAAATTAATGAACTAGAAGAAAGTAAATATTCTGTTGAAGCATCAAAACAAGGTCGTAATTTCGGATATGCAGGCGGAGTTGCGGAATCTGTCAAAAAATCGCTAAAAGATGAAAATTCGGTTAAACCTTATTATATTAACGGTTTAAATAAAGAAACCATAAAACAATTAAAGAAATATGCTCTTTCAAACGAGTGTGAACAAGGCTGCAATTTAGTCGAGGTTATGTGCTGCGAGGGCGGTTGTATCGGCGGAAACTCAACTTTAAACAGTCAAAAACTCGCAAAAAAACTGATAGATGATTTTACTAAAAACAGCGAAGATATTAAAAAAGCAGAATAATAATCAGATAGAAACACCTTAAAATAAAATTAAGGGGTTTTAATTAACTTTTTTATTAAATAAGTGTGTAATTATTCTTAACAAATGCCGAAAATTATGCAAATTTTATTTTCACGGTTTTTAATCCAGATATGAATATCG
>Ga0310695_10003598_pt1 | contig 30070 bp, 19 predicted proteins | sample RumenRJG_04DNA_FD_203882 | JGI IMG/M metagenome (GOLD analysis project Ga0310695, IMG submission 203882) | Bovine rumen microbial communities from Lethbridge, Alberta, Canada - RJG_04 (v2) (version 2) | ecosystem: Host-associated > Mammals > Digestive system > Stomach > Rumen | place: Canada...
AATATTACGCCAACTATAAAGACCGATTACAAGGCAGATTCTCATAGCGGCAAGCACACTTTCAGCGCGGGAATTTTGTACGGTCGTCAATTCGCAATCAAACACAATTACGATGTTGAAATCCGTAACACAGCCATTCCTCACGTTGATTTTCAGACGTGTTTTGCGCCGTATGCGTATTTTGCGGCGGAATTTGGAATTGTGGCTGGTGAAATGAGTTATCAATACAATTTCACAAAATTTTCCGTCGGGTTGAGGCTCTGCGGTTTTTTCTCGTCAGGCAGCCGAATTGACGATGCAAAATACGACAAATCAATCGGTTACAATTCTGTATGTTCGATGATAGACCCCGCCTTTGGCACTCACGACGAAAAATGGATTAACGCATCATTATTCATAAATTTTTGACAAAAACTAATACATAAAAAATGAAGAAAACCATAATTATTTTTGCGGTTGCCCTGATGTCTGCGGCATCGTGTAGCGACCCAAATATGCACAAAAACAGCGACGGCAGTTTTACTATTGTTACTACCGAATTGTGCAAGGATATTCGCGGCTACAACGGCAGAGTCCCCGCCGAAGTTACCATCAAAGACGGTGTGATTCAGGACGTTAAAATCCTCGAAAACAAAGAAACGCCGAGTTATTTGGAGAGAGTGGAGCGCGAAATGCTGCCAAAATTTCGCGGCATCAATCTCAGTGAAATCCCCTCCATTGACGCTGTGAGCGGTGCAACCTTCACAAGCCGCGCCCTGAGCAAAAACCTCGAAGCGGCAGCGGAATATTATGAGGAAAGGAAATGATTTAAGCGTTTGTCTTCTCGGAAAAACAAAACAGCGGCAGAATAAAATTTTAAAATTATTTTGCTGCTGTTTTGTTTTTAGAAAAAAAACTGTAATTTTGAACAATCAAATAAAGTAATATTAAAAAAATAGTATTATTAATATGAAAAAAATTACATTATTGCTTTTAGCAATGCTGACATTTTGCTTTGTGCAAAATGTTGTCGCACAAGTGCCTTACTGTACTTACGATGATGCGACAAGAACTTTGACTATCGGCTGTGCAGCCAAATTGCCCGAAGGCGCGTTTGATATTTCCACTCCCCAAAAGGACGGAATTTCTTTGCAAGATAGTATTACATGTTATAATGTGTTTATTTATGCTGCCAAAACTATCGTGATTGACAAGTCTTTTCTTAAGTTCAAACCCACTACATGTGAGGGTTGGTTCTCTTGTTTCGACGAAGTTACAACAATTACAGGGCTTGAAAACATCAACACAAAAAATGTTACCTCAATGCAAGATATGTTTTTAAGATGCGAAAAACTGACTTCTCTTGATCTCAGCAGTTTTGATACAAGAAAGGTTCAGAATATGGACGGAATGTTTGGCGGATGTAAAAAATTGGAAACTATTTATGTCGGAAACAAGTGGAATATTGCTAACGTAACATCCGACAATGATGGTTTGGGAGATGAATTTTCAAGCGGTACGTTTTTCAATAATTACAAACTTCGCGGCGGCAAAGGTACTTTGTTTGATTATAAAAAAGAAAATTATAATTATGCCGTAATTGACGGCGGTGATCAAAATCCCGGATTGCTCACCAAAAAAGGAGCTCCTGAGCTCAGCGGCGTACAGCCGTATGGCGTTTTCAACAACGGTACGCTTACGTTGTATTACGACGACAAACACAATTCAAACTCTATCGTTTTCGCATTGGAGCAAAGTTGCAAAAGATGTAAAAAAGGTGGTTTTCGACAAATCTTTTGCAAACTACAAGCCTAAAACCACAAGTCGCTGGTTTGAAAACTTTGTTGCTTTATCAGAAATCGCGGGCATCGAAAATTTAAACACTGAGGAAGTTATAGATATGACGCAAATGTTCAGAAATTGTATCAGTTTAACTTCTATTGATTTGAGCCGCTTTGATACCAAGAATGTCTGTCATTTAGAAGCGATGTTTGCTAATTGTATTAATCTTACCACGATTTTTGTAGAAGACAAGTGGACTCTCAAAAAAGCAATTGAAAAGAATGTTAAGCAAATTGAGATAGAAAATGAAGAAGGCGAAGAAGAAACAGAAATAATTACTGAGAATCCTATATGCGATATATTCAACAATTGTTTTAAATTGTGCGGCGGTAAAGGTTCAACATTTGTTTATAAAGACGAATACGATTACGCAAGTTTGGGATATGAATACGCCAAAATCGACGGCGGAGCATCTGAACCGGGACTTTTTACACGCAAGGGTGATAAACCCGTTGTATTGAACTATATATACGCCAATGTGCCTTACGTTGTATTTGATAACGGTGTATTGACATTTTTCTACGGAAACGAATTACCCCAAAACGCTTGTGCTAATTATGTTGCTGTGATCAGCGATCTAAATTGGACTGGTAATCTTTTTTCAGAGAATGTTACGAAAGTGGTTTTCGACAAATCGTTTAAGAAATACTATCCGAAATCATGCAATAATTGGTTTTACGGATTTAGAAAACTTACTGAAATTGTAGACATTCAATATTTGAATACGGATCAAGTTGAAAGTATGTATGCAATGTTTTGTGACTGTCAAAGCCTTAAAAGCCTTGATTTGAGTAATTTTAATACAGAAGGTGTAGAGATTATGCACTCTATGTTTGCAGGCTGTTATAGTTTAAAAGAAATATTTGTCGGCGACAAATGGACTACAAAATCAGTTACATCCTCAACACAGATGTTTTATGGTTGTACGCAGCTTTTGGGCGGCAAAGGTACAAAATATGACGTAGTAAAGCCGATTGATATGAAGCCGATTGATATGAGTTCCTCTAAAAATACCCATGAATTTGCCAGAATTGACGGCGGCGAAAATGCTCCGGGACTTTTGACGAAGAAATAATTAACGACAAAATACCTATAACCCGTGGAAATATATCAAAAAAAGTACGATTTCCACGGGTTAATTTTTTTACCGAAACAACTCTTCTGACGTAACTTCGTTTTGAACAATGCCGGAATGAATATTTTTCATTACGCCATAAACTGTTATGAAAGTTATTGCTAAGGCTTTGCGGGTTTTGGTCTGTGATTTAAAAATAGCATTCCGCAGTCTGAGTTTTGCTTCATAGTCTTTTGTGATGACATAAATATTTGCTAATGTCGCTTACGTTCAGATATTCAGTATGTTAATTTATTTTTGTTTAATTATCTTTGTCCAAATCGCATAAAAATTAGCATTTTGTTTTTCAAAACTTTTTGCGGCTTTTTTGTTTGCTTTTTTTTTATAAAAACACTATTTTTGCAAAAAAAATGTAAAATAAATGGTTAAGTATTGGATATTACCTTTGGTAATAAGCTTAGTATTGGCTGTTATAAATTATTTTTTGAGGACGTATATTCCCAAGAAGAAAAATTCAAAAAATGGCAATATAAAAAGAGTTGTCAAGGAAAAGTTTGTAGAGCAATTCCTTATTTCAGACAAATATCCATGATATATTGACGTTATTTCAAAAAAATAGCATACGTTTTTATTGAATTGAAAAAAATGTATAATTTTTGATTGAAAATATGTGGGATACAAAAAAATATATTAACTTTAACCGATTTTTTAAAAACCCTAAAATTAAAATATTATGATTTTTGATAGAAGTAAATTGACTGCAAGACAATACATGAACGGCTGGCTGATTATTTTCGGTCTTGTATCCGTCATTGTTATTGTATTTCCGTTAAGATGGTCTATAGAAAAACAACTCGGTGATAGTATTGAACAAACCGCAATTTCCGAACTCAAAGGTGCTACGGATAAAATTGAAATTATGACCGATTGGTGCGATGAGCGGCATAGGCATATAATCGGTGCTGCTGAATCATATTTTAAATTAAAAGGTGGTATAACAATCACTGATAATGTATGGCAAGTAGGCGGAGAGATTATTAACAACAATGTTGAACTGCTTAAAACTTGGGCAAATATTACTCCGGGCAACGATTTTGTCATTTATCAAAAAACTTCTTCTGGATATGTTATTATCGCATCAACAAGAAATTTTACCGATAATACGCTTTCTGACAGTCGAATTGCAGAAGCAATTGAAAAAAATACACTTTTCTACAATCACACGATGTTATGCGGTGTGCCTTATATCGTAACTGCGAAACCTTTGCATATCAATGGTGAATTAAAAGGAATACTTCTGACCGGTCGCGATGAAACAAAGATTCAGGAAAACAATGAGGCCATGACCTCTATGCGTTTTCTTTCAAACGGATTTATGATTTGGACAAAAGACCCGAATTTTTGTTTAGTTGTGCCCCAAGGTATGGAAAAAGATTGGGCAAAAATGCCCGATGACGTTTATCGCGAAATGACAGGCTGTAAAGATGGTAAAATTCGTACAATTGATTTTACGTATTTGGACACGGATTACGAAATGGTATTTTTGTATAGTGGAAAAATATATTCATACATACAATTGATTTATCCGATTTCTGATAAATATCTTACGGTTTCCTCTATTTTGGTTCCGATGATGATTGCTATTTTATTATTGCTCGGACTGCTTGTTTTTATTACGAACCGTTTTATTAATCGTGTTCTTTGGCATGTCGGTGGCGAACCGAAATTTGTGAAAGTTATTGTTGATGATATTGCAACCGGCGATATGAGCGGTGTTGCACGTGTAGATATCAATAAAACGAGCGGTATATTGCACTCTATCTGTACAATGGCGGATAGTTTAAGGACAGTTTTATCGGATATTCAGGGTGGAGCAAACCGTCTGCAAATTTCAAGTTCGGAAATTACGCGAACCACTCAAACACTTTCTGAAAACGCCAATCAACAAGCCGCAAACGCTGACAGCATTGTTCAATCGGTTGCTGAAATTACTGATGAGGTTGTCCGCAATGCGGAATTAGCGGTTCAGGCTGAAAAAATTACGCAAAAAGTTACCTCTGACGTTAATGAAATTAAAAAGGCTCAGGATTTGAGTTATAACGCAGTTAAAGACATCTCTGAAAAAATCAATATTATCAACGACATAGCATTTCAGACAAATATTTTGGCACTTAATGCGGCTGTTGAAGCGGCAAGAGCCGGTGAACATGGAAAAGGTTTTGCCGTTGTTGCCTCAGAAATCAGAAAACTCGCCGAAAAAAGCAAAAATTCCGCTAACGATATTATTGACGGAGCGCAAAAGAGCGTTAATGCGACAGCTATGTCTACACAACTTATTACCAATATTTTACCTGACATCAACGAATGTGTCGCCTTGATTGAAAGGGTTGAAAACTCGGCTGATAATCAGAAAAATACGGTTCAGATGATTGATATGTCTGTCAAACAACTTAATGAGGCTATTCAGGGCAATGCTTCGGCAAGTGAACAACTCGCAGGCAGCGCGCAAGAACTCAATTCTGAGGCTGAAAACTTTAAAAACAGCACAAGTGTGTTTAAATTTTAAGAAAAAAACGCTTTTTTTTCAAAAAAAATGCAATAAATGTTGCATTATAAAAATATTTGTGTACATTTGCAACGCTATAAGCAGATTTTTTAATTTTAAAACATCACAAAAATGGAAGAAGTAACAAAATTAGTAGCAGATTTGAAAGCTCAGTTTGAGGCTTTCTCTAAAGATGCAGATTTACTTGTTAATGCTAACAACAAAACCGCTGGTGCAAGAGCACGTAAGGTTTCTTTGGCAATTGACAAACTTACGAAAGAATTTCGCAAGAAATCTATCGAAGCAACGAAGTAAATCACTTTTTTTTAAAGATGAAAATAAAAAAGCGGCTGTTTGAAAAAAAATCAAGCAGTCGTTTTTTTTTATTTATTATGAAATATAGAATTCTTTTTTTGATATAAAAAAAACGGCGACTTCTTTTTTCGTTTTTAGAAGCCGCCGTTTTGTTGACCTATGAGGATTCGAACCTCAAATAACAGAACCAAAATCTGCTGTGTTACCGTTACACCATAGGTCAGTACCACATTATTAACCTTTTTTTTAAAAATTTATTCAATCTTAAAGAGCAACTTCTCGAGAGCAAAACCTTAAAACTTTCAACATGGCAACCGTCTGTAGTTTCAACGCTGTCCTTAAGATTTCGAGTGCAAAGGTAATATATTTTTTTATTATCTTCCAAATTTTTTTGAACTTTTTTTCAAAAAAAGTTTTTTTTTCTTTCTGCGGCTAAAAAAATTGTTATTTGAGAAAAACTTTTTGTAACTTTGCAAACTCAAAACATATCATTAATTAACATGAAAACTTTTAAATTTTATGACCGTATTACCGGTTGGGTAGTTTTCTTCGTGGCAGCACTTTGTTATCTGCTTACGGTGGAGCCTACGGCAAGTTGGTGGGATTGCGGTGAGTTTATAGCCACTTCTGTAAAATTGGAAGTAGGCCACCCTCCAGGAGCACCTCTTTGGATGATTATCGGCAGAGTTGCGGCTCTTTTTGCAATTGACGACTCTCACATGGCATTGATGATGAATGTAACTTCAGCTTTGGCGGCTGCATTTACTTCATTGTTTTTGTTTTGGTCGATAACGCACTTGGCAAGACGTATTGTCGAAAACATTAATTATAAGTCCGAACGCAAGGAAAATTATACTTTGGGCGAGATGATAGCCGTTTTAGCGAGCGGCGTTGTTGGTGCTCTTATTTATACGTATTGTGATACGGCATGGTTTTCGGCTGTTGAAGCCGAGGTTTATAGTATGAGTTCGCTTTTTACGGCGCTGGTTTTTTGGCTTGTGCTCCGTTGGGAGGAACATGCTGATGAGAAATATTCAAACCGTTGGCTTATACTTATTTGCTACTTGATGGGATTGTCAATCGGTGTTCACCTTCTTAATCTTTTGGTGATTCCGGCTATCGTTTTGGTGGTTTATTACAAAAAATATAAACCTACTAATTACGGTATTATTGCAGCTTTGGCATTATCGGTGGTAATTTTAGCTTTCGTGTTGTATTTTATAATACCGCAGACAGTAAACATTGCAGCGTATTTTGATTTGTTTTTCGTAAATACGTTGGGTTTGCCTTATTATTCGGGAATTATAACATTTTTGCTCCTTGTTATGACGGGTTTGGGATACCTTATTTGGTATTCGCACAAAAAAGGTAAAGCAGTTCTTAACTTTATAAGTTTAGGAATTTTTGTTATAATGATGGGTTATGGTTCGTTTGCGATGACGGTTATTCGTTCTTTTGCTAATACGCCTATCAACGAGAACTCGCCTTCTAACGGTTTTTCGCTTTTATCGTATCTTAACAGGGAACAATATGGTGATAATCCGTTGTTTTACGGTCCGTATTTTACGGCTGAGGTTATCGGAAGTGAGAAATCTGTAACTTATATTCCTGATAACGGAAAGTATTTGAAAATCAACAAACCTTCGTTGAAATACATTTATGATAAGGAGAATCAGGGACTATTCCCGAGAATGTATTCGTCATCTTCTCAGGCTCATATTCAGGCCTACAAATCGTGGGGCGGTCTTGAGAGTACGGAGGAGAAACCTTCTTTCGCACAGAACTTGAGGTTTTTCTTCACTTATCAGTTAGGACACATGTATTTCAGATACTTTATGTGGAATTTCTCGGGCAGGCAAAACGATATTCAAAACGGTGCGGGAAGTACGATTAACGGTAACTGGATTACGGGTATTGATTTTATTGACGGTTTGAAAGGAGCTTCTACCGAAAAATTGCCCGAAAAATATAAAAACAATTCCGCAAGGAATGTTTATTATATGTTGCCGTTGTTGTTGGGACTTTTAGGAATTTTTATAAGTCTTAATGCTGACTCCAAAAACTGTTTTGTGATTTTTATGTTTTTCCTTTTAACGGGCGTTGCTATTGTGGTTTATCTCAATCAAACTCCGTATCAGCCGCGTGAAAGGGATTATGCGTATGCCGGATCGTTTTATGCTTTCAGTATTTGGTGCGGTTTAGGCGTTTTGGCAATATGGCAGTTTTTGACGGGACTTTTCAAAAATAAGGAAAGTTTGATGCCGGCTGTTTTGTCATCGCTTGCGGTTTTTGTTCCGATTCAGATGGCATCTCAAAATTGGGACGACCATGACAGAAGCGGAAGATATACCTGTAGGGATTTTGCAATCAATTATTTGGAATCGTGCGCTAAAGATGCTATTTTGTTTACTTTCGGTGATAATGATACTTTCCCTCTCTGGTACGTTCAAGAGGTGGAAGGCGTAAGACGAGATGTAAGAATAGTAAATCTTTCGCTTGCTGGTTGTGATTGGTATCTTAAACAGTGTCAGGAGCGAAAATACGAGGGGCTTCCAGTTAAAATGACGATGGGTCCTCAAAAATACCGTCAGGATTTGAGAAATATCGTTATTTGCACCGATCAAAAAGGCATGATGGTTAATCAAAAATATTTGAGTCATAAGGCGGAAACGGATGCCGTTTACAAACCGCTTTACGAAGATTTTATGGCTTTGATTAACACTACGGATTTTGCTTCAAGATACGAGAAGGACTACAAAACGATTTCTGCGGGTTATGATTCGTTTTCGCCCGTTACTTTTGCAGCTCTTGTAAGTCAGTTGTCAAAACCAGAAATATCATCGCAGTTGTTTAAAAACAATCTTCAGGCTTTTGAAAATATTAAAAAGCGGACTGATGAAATGTTCAATAAGATTTGCGACGGATATTTGCCGATTTCAGATGCTTTGAAAGTTACCGCTGACGATAGCGAATTGGTAACTGTTTCAAACGGTGATAAATACAATTACATACCCTCTAAAAAGATTTCCATTCCTGTTAATAAGGAAAATTGTCTAAAGAGCGGCACGTTGAATGCTAAAAATCAAGACCGTGCTTTGGATGAGTTAAAATGGAATATCAGCAAAAATTATTTTACCAAATCTGATTTAGCCGTAATGGACATAATAGCTGCTAATAATTGGGAACGTCCAGTTTATTTTGCAGCGAGTGCTAGTGCTAACGATTTTATCGGTTTGGAAAAATATGTACGTCTTGAGGGTTTTGCATACCGTCTTGTGCCTTATAGTACTGAAGGTTCAGAGCCGGGTGAAATCGGTGAGGTAGATACCGATATTATGTACGACAACGTTATGAACAAAATGGTTTGGGGCAGAATGAACGCTCCTGATGTGATGATTGAGGAGAATAACCGTCGTCAAATCTCGATTATGGACATCAGAGGTACTTTGGCGCGCCTTGCCGATAACCTTTCTTATGAAAATAAAAAGGACAAGGCTCAGGAAGTTTTGAAAAAATGTCTTTCTCTTATGCCGAAGGAAAAAGTTCCTTATGACTATTCTATGTTGTCGGTTATCTCAGCTCTTTATAATTCTGGCATGACGACGACCGCCGAAAGTGTTTCGATGGAAATGGCTGACGAGTATCATTCAATTGCCGATTGGCTTGATTATCTTGATACTGAAGGATTTCAGGAGAAACGCGAACTCGGAATGTGCGTAAACGTTGTTGGATATTTGGCTCAGATGGCTGCACAATATAATTCTAACAAAACGGCAGATTATATTGACAATATTTACAGTCAAATTACCGGAACAGGAGTCTTTGAGCAGAAATAATTTTATCTCCCGCTGCTTTTTTAACGCCTTTGCGCTTTTTGGCACAAGGGCGTTAAAAAACGGTGCGGAGATATTTTTTTTGTTTTTTATCGTATTTTTCCCCTTTGAAATTTTTGCTCAAAAAGTAATTTCAGACATTCCGCTTGATGATTCATTAAAAAAAATTATAACAAAAATTCAGAAAAAAGAATTTTTGAGAGATAGTTCCGTTATTGTTTTGCGTTTGGAACCCTCTGAAATTCAAAAAAAAATTCTTGGGCTTTCTTTAGAAGAAACTCTTGAAGAAAAACAACCTTTCTTTTCTGACAGTATCCAAAAAAGCGGTTATATTTCGCAAAGTATCAATGGTGGCAACAATAAGGATTTTTCGCAAAATTCTTTAACTAATTTGGAAATTTCATCGCAAATGCCGCTTGGAATGAAAATTCGGGCAAAGGTTTATGACGGTGATATGCCCGTTGATGAAAACGGTTGTACGAATCAGATTTCTCAGCTCAGTAGTTTTAATATTTTGGTTTCTAAGGATTCTAATTTTCTTTCGTTTGGCGACACGACGGTTTTTAGCCGTTTTTCTTCGGTGAAATTTTCCAAAAAAATACGTGGAATGAGTTTTTTTTCCGTTAATGAAATTTTTGAAAACGATACGTTGGAGGTTTACGGTGATTTTGCCTCCTCGAAAGGGAAATTTTTAAGAATGGAATTTTTCGGCTCTGACAATTCCCAGGGTCCTTATTTTTTGAAAACGGCATCTGGAAACAATGTTATCGTCTTGATAAATTCCGAAAAAATTTATCTTGACGGAAACCTTTTGTTGCGTGATGAAGATTATTTAATTGATTATAATTCAGGCACTATTGAGTTTAATGTAAAACACGTTATCACCTCTCAAAGCAGAATAACGGCGGATTTTGAATACATTGAAAGTTATTTTTCAAATCTTTTTTTGTGCGGTGGTTTGTCGATAAAACATAATAAAAATATTTTCAAAGCGGGTTATTTGTGCGAGGAAGACCTTTTGAATTTCACCGAAACGCTTTCTGAGAATTGTATTTCGGTTATGAAAAATTCTTCTTTTAACACCGGGGAAATTTATTGCGGTGATACGCTTTTTCCGTGTCCGAAACGGAAGGATTTTTTTATGTTCGGCAGCGGTATTAATTCTGTTAAAAATACTTTTATCGGAATTGAGGGCTGTTTTTCGCAAAATTGTTTCAACCGATTGGCATCTCAAGGCGGCAACAATAAGAGTTTTTCTTGTTCGGCAGATTTTAAACGCGATTTTTTTCTGAAAGATACTTTAAAGAAATTTTCGGCGGTTTTTAATTCCGAATTTATTTCAAAAGGTTTTTCTCCTGTTAGTCTTGACAAAAATGTTAATTTTGTAAATGATTGGAATATAGAAAATTACGAAAGCGGCAACGAGGAAAAAACTTTTACTGCGGGTTTAAAATATTCTGACACAGTTTTTTTTGCGGATTACAAGTTTTTGTATTGTGGAATTTTGGATTTGATGAACGGTTATGCGAATGTTTTTAAAACCGGTTATAAGAGGAAAATTTTTTCGTTTTCTTTTAATTCGGATTATTACGCAAGTTATTTTTCTGACACGCTTTTCAGACATTTGAAAAACGTTTTTTCTTCGAGTTTTAATTTCAAAAAAATTGAAACGGGCTTTGGGGTTTCGCAGTTTTCTTCCGATAAGGGCGGTGAAAATTTCAATTTTACGGATTTTTCGTGTTATGCCCTAAAGAGAAAAGATTTGTGGAATTTTAAGATTACGGCTGTCAACAGAAAAATTTTCCCCGATTTCGGTTTTGAAAACTCTTGTGGTGGATTAAGGTATTTACTTTTAGAGTTTAACCGTCTGAAAAACAAGAATTTCGGTATTAAACTTACCGAGTGTTTAAAACAAAGTTCAACGTTGGAAAATCGGAAATTCAATTCTTTGACCGGCGGAGTTGAAAGTACTTTTTCGCTATTGAAAAATCAATTAAACTTCAAAATTAATTACCTTTCTTCGTGTGGTGTTACGGAAAAATTAGCGTATAAATTTATCAAAACCACGCCCGGCAACGGATATTTTACATGGATAGATTATAACGGCGATAATTTGGAGGATTTAAACGAATTTGAAAACGCATATTATAAAAGTGATGCTGATTATGTTAAATATTTTGTTCATACAGGACAGTATATCAACACGTTAGAAAATTCATTGGAGAGTTTTTTGAAATTTTCCGGCAAGAAAACCGACCGTGGGTTTTCAAAATTTTCATCAAGACTTTCCTTGGATATTTCTTATAATTATTCTTCTTATGAAAGTTTAAAAGGGAAAAACGCTTTTTTTTCGGGCGATTCCTTGATTGACAAATCGCAAATTCGTGATTACAAAATTAAAATTCGTACTTTTAAAACTTTTTTCTTGGGCGCGGAATTAATGAAAAACGAAACCGAAAAAACAACGTTTTACGGTTTGGAGCGGGCTTTTAACGGTTTGAAATTGGTTTTCGGCGAATTTACATTGGGAAACTTTACTTTTAAACAAGATTTTATGAAAGGTATTCAGGAGAATTTTTCCGAGTTTTTTTCTGACAAAAATTATAATTTTTTTTCATCTGGTTACAAAACGGGTTTAAAAGCGGATTTCGGGAAATTTTTGCCGGAGTTTTCCTATTCCGACAAATTAAAACACGACGAAAACTCTTTAAATCGTCTTTTTCAAAAATCTTTTATGCTTTCATTGAATTATTTAAGAAGCGAAAAATATTCGGCTATGGTTTCTACTTCGTTGGTTTTTAATAAGTTACGAAGTAGCGGTGATAATCCCTCTTTGAAATACAGACTTTTGGAAGGTTTACAAGAAGGTAGAAATTTGGTTTCCTTTTGTAATTTATCATGCTTTCTAAACCGTTATTTGCTTTTAACATTGGAATACGAATTAAGAAAATCACCTCAAAGCCGCTTTATTAATACGGGAAAACTCGAATTGAAAGTGGTATTGTGATAATTTGTTAAAAAGAGTTAAAATATTAAATTCTAAATTAAACCTTTTTCTGAAATTTTTCTCTAATACAACGGATAAGGAAAATTAGCAGTTTTTTAAGTAAAGACGGAATTAGTTAGTCTTAGGAATTGTAAAACGACTTAGTCCCGATTACGGCGTTGAGATATGAGTAAAAATGATAAAAAAGTGTGAAAAATATTTGGTTTTTAAAAAAGAATATATACATTTGCACTTTATTTATCCTTTAACAAACACTACATATACACACTCTTGATTAAGTATTTTTTTAGATTTATTTTTTTTATATTTTATTATTTTTTATTAATTCCCCTGGGTGAGGCGATGTGATATCGTCTCACTTTTTTATTGTACATTGTCGTAATAAAACCAATAATTGTTTTTTGTTCCTTTTGAGAGATATTCTTTATAGCGTTCTGTAAGATTGTTGTTGTCTGACATTCCTTTTTGGAAATCATTAGGACGGTACATTTTTAAATACAACAAAATGCCTTCGTAAACGTGTGTTCCAATTTGATTTGCCTGCTCTTGTTCCAGTAGGTTGCTTTGCATTATGAAATTATACAATGTATTAATATCCTTTTCCAAAAGTAAATGGCAAACGTAATAATTGAAAAGTTTGCGGTTATGTGGTTCGTTTCCGAAAAGATAATAAAACAATTCTGATTTATACGAGGGACTGAAAAAGAAATCGTATTTAATTTCAAGCGGTTTAATTTTCCAATCAGAAAGTCCTTCGTTTTTTTCGGGATTGTTGATGTATTTCAACGCCTTCAATGCCCAGGCTCTATAAAAAGTGGTTGCTTGAAGTTTTTTTAAATATCTGATTGCTAAAGGTTTATCATTTTTTATGATTGCAATTTCGGCTAAACGTTTGTATTGACGTGCGCTTTTTTGAAAGGTATTGCAACTTTCCATAGCATCAATCGACAATCTTTCGGCAATGTTTACAAGTCCGAGACGGAAATAAATTTCGCAATTGACAATGCTTTTGTTTTGAGCGTTGATTTCGCTTGAGGTCAATCCTTGAGGACCTATTTGTGGAAAATTAAACATTTTGGAATCCATAATGCCTTTTTCGTTCAGCGCGAGGTTGAGATAGCATAATGTTAGCGGTGATGAAAAATTTTGTTTTTCTGCCGATTTTATAATAGAATCCCATTGTTTGTATCTGACCATTTTGTCAATTTTGTAAAACAACATCGTTGCTGAATCGTATTGCATTATCATAACTATTGATAGGCAGATAGTTGTGATACCATAAACGGCATATTGAAGAATTTTTTTTATGTTTTTTATAACGACCGATAATCCGAAACTCAGAAGCACCAAAAAAACTTGAGAAAACCATACTGTACATTGATTTTCCGGGTATCGGTTGAAGTCTACACCGAAGAATGTATTTGTAAGGCTGTCGTCCTGCATTATGTTTTTGACAAAAAGAACGCTGAAAGTCAATACAAGAGCATTGACGGCTAAAAAAACTCCGCTTTTTTTCAAAGAAAAACCAATAGTAACTCCTGTTATGTAAATCACTGCGCCAAAACCGCCCGTTATGAAATAAACTATCGGCGTTAAGCTTGTTAGTAGAATTATATTTTTGGAATATTTAGTAAATTTTACGGCTGTTGTGGCGAGCAAAATTGAAATCAGACCTGAAAAAAGCACGTTGAAATTTGTTGCGGCTGCTATCATGCCCGCAGCACAAACTACGCTTAAAACATCTGCAAAGCCGTTTTCTACACCGTTAGCCTTAAAAATACTTTTGGTTAAGGCTAAAAATCCTACAATTAGCAGCGTTAAAATTATTACGAGCCAATGCGTGTACATGAAAAACTGTACCAAAAAGCATCCGATATAATCGCTCAAACCGCCCGGTCTTAAACATGTATCAGAAAAAAACTCACTGTTGAGCATAAAAATTTGTAACCCTTCCTGATACGCAAACATCGGAGCATAAAAAAATAATATTGCGGCAATTACAATAACTGCCGCAATAATAGAAGATATGTTTTTCTTAAAAAACTCCATTTTAGATTATTTATCCATAGAAAAAGCAATACCTGTTTGTAAGCCGTCAATTTCAGCAAGACCTCTTAATCGTCCGATAAGCGGATAGCCGGCGTTGTAAATGTCGTTGTCCATATCGGTTAACATTCTGATTCCGTGGTCGGGACGGAAAGGCATACGCAAATCTTTGCGGCCTTCTTGTTGTCTGCGGCGTTGTTCTTTTAAGAATTCCGAAACAATGCCCGGCATATTCAAACTTCCGTAAAGATGTCCTGATTCGTAGAAACTTCTTTCTGTAAGGTGTTGAGTATTACGCAGATGGATAAAATGAACCCACGGCGAAAATTCTCTTGCGATTTCTACCAAATTATTATCTGTTCTGCCCGAAAGACTTCCCGTGCAGAATGTTATGCCATTTCTAACGCTTTGATTTGAGGCTCTGAGTTTTCTTAAATCATCAGCGCAGCCGCAAATTCTCGGCATTCCGAGTACGGGATAAGGCGGGTCGTCTGGATGAATGCAAAGATTAACGTTAGCCTCCTCGCAAGTTGGAATTACGGCGTCTAAGAAATCTTTTAAGTTTTGACGGTATTGTGCCTCTGAAATATTGTCGTAATGAGAAATGTATTCCAAGAAAAGTTTTTTCGGGTCTTTGACAGTGCCGTCAATAACGCCGTTTACAAATCCTTGAGTTACGACGATAATGTTATAAACGAGTTTTTCCTGTTCTTCGATAGGCATTTTTTTGAAGATTTCTTCCGCTTGACGTAAAATTTCTGGCGGAAAATCTTTGTCGGCATCTTTGCGTTTTAGGATAAAGACATCAAAAGCTGCGAATGTCGGATAATCGAAATAAAGACCTTCGCCGCCGCCTTTGTGTTTGAATCTCAAATCAGTACGAGTCCAGTCCAAGACCGGCATAAAATTATAACAAACGGTATCAACACCACATTCTCCGAGATTTTTTAGAGATATTTTATAGTTTTCGATGTGTTGAGCGTAGTTTTTGCCTTTGGTTTTGATGTCTTCGCTAACGGGTAATGATTCTACGACAGACCATCTTAAACCTTTTGCTTCGATTTGATTTTTGAGTTTAAGGATTTCTTCTTTTGTCCAAACAACGCCTATCGGTAAATGGTGAAGAGCGGTTACAACGCCTTCAACGCCCATTTGGACTAACATATCGAGCGTTATTTTGTCCTGAGGACCGAACCAACGCCATGTTTTTTCTAATTTTAACATAATAATTTTTTCAGTTTAAGTTATTTTGAGGTTGTCTAAAAAGTTGGAGTGCGGGCTTCCAGCCCGCCTTTACAAGTACTTGCAGGCAGGGATGCCTGCGTTCCAATCCACCTTTTTAGACAGCCTCATGTATTTATTATACGTATTTCAAAAGGTCTTTTCCTATATCGCGTCTGAAGTACGAGTCTTGGAAAGAGATTTTTTTGATTTCAGTTAATGATTTTTCCAAAGCTGAATTTATGTCAGCACCGAGAGAAGATACTGTTAAAACTCTACCGCCGTCAGTTACGAGTTTTTCTCCTAAGAGGAGGGTTCCGGCATGAAAAACCTCTGCGCCGCAAACTTTATCTAAACCGCTTATTTCCAATCCTTTTTTGTAAGCCTCGGGATAACCACCGGAGGCGAGGACAACGGTAGCTGCTGTTTTTTGGCTGATTTCGATTTTTTGACCTTTGAGATTACCTTCAGCGGCAAATTTCATCAGTTGCAAGAGGTCGGAGTCTATTCTTAACATAACGGATTCTGTTTCGGGGTCGCCCATTCTTACGTTGTATTCGATAACGAAAGGTTCACCTTCAACGTTAATCAAACCGAAGAATATAAAACCTTTGTAATCAATTTTTTCTTCTAAAAGTCCGTTGATAGTCGGTTTTATGATTTTTTCTTCGATTTTTTGCATAAATTCTTGTTTAGCAAAGGGAACGGGAGAAATGCTGCCCATGCCGCCGGTGTTGAGACCTTCATCGTTTTCTCCGATTCTTTTGTAATCTTTTGCCTCAGGCAGGATAACGTAACCTCCGTTGCCGTCAGTTAAAACAAAAACAGAGAGTTCTATTCCCGACAAAAATTCTTCTATAACGACTTCAGAAGATGATTTGCCGAATTTGCCTGAAAACATTTCTTCTAATTCTTTGCACGCAATAGAAAAATCGTTTTCGATTATAACGCCTTTTCCTGCGGCTGGTCCGTCGGCTTTTAGAACGTAAGGCGGATTGAGTGTTTTTAAGAAATCAACTGCTTGAGAATAAGTTTCTTTCTTAAAAGTTTTGTATTTAGCGGTCGGAATATTATGACGGAACATAAACTGTTTTGCAAAATCTTTGCTGCCTTCGAGTTGTGCGCCGTCTTTTTTAGGTCCTACGACGAGGGTTTTAGGGCTTTCGCTTAAAATTTTATCCGTTAAACCATCAATGAGCGGAATTTCAGGACCTACAACAACCAAATCAATTTGTTTTTCTTTGATTGTAGAAACTATTGCCTCGAAGTCTGAAACTTTAACGGGGAGATTTTCAGCGATATTCTTAATACCCGGATTCCCGGGAGCTGCATATAATTTTTTGAGTAACGGGCTTTGTGAAATTTTCCACGCTAATGCGCTTTCCCTTCCGCCCGAGCCGATAAGTAATACGTTCATGTTTTTTTACTTTTGTTATATAAAATTTCGGCGGTAAAGGTAGCGATTTTTTTTGTAATTTTTATATCCGTCACAAAAAATAAGCATTTTTATTCACTGATTTCTAAATCCACCCGTCGGTTTTTTCTTCGTATAAAAACACGATATTTTTTTTAAAAATAGTTTTTAGTTACCGTATCTCTTTTATTACAAGCGGAGAAATTTTTGCACCGACTTCACCGGCAATTGGTGTGGGGTATACATATTCACACTCACCATAGCGAATCTTGGTAATTTTATAAATTCCCGGAATATTGGTAAGCGGAAAAACACCATTGGAGATGTTGTTCAGTTCGCTTACGTTGCCATTACCGTCAATCAATTCTATTGAACAAGATTCTTTGGAAGAAAATACGATGTTAAGACTTTCCCCGTAACAAACATAAGAATTTTCAAAATATAATTCCGGCACGGGTGTGTTATCACAAATATTTTTTGAATCTGTTTCAGGACATTGATTGTCCATATACCACGAAGAAACAAATTTTAAAGGATACGAACCCGCCCCGATATGTCTAAAGTTATAAATTTCTTCATACTTGGTTTCTCCATTTGCATCAAGACTCAATGTAGAAAGAAATTTTGTTGAATTTTCAAATACATATATTTTGCCATCAATAGAATAATACATTAAGCTAAAAACAAAGGCATTGATTTTCTTTTCCACAACAAGTTTCATTTTATCAAACTGAGGAATATTATTTTCGATAGGATACTCTACTATTTTGTAACTTCTAGCGTCATTATGTAGTGCTAAAACACAATATAGACGGGAATTGTCAGGGGCAATAATAGCCCCTTGCACCACGTTGTAATCTTCAAAAATCTGATTTGTTACTATTTCAAATTCTCCGGTTTCCCTATCAAAATTACCGTAGGTAACGCCGGATTTGTTTTTCCAGTCGATAAAATATGATGCAACGTAATGTTGGCAATCTTTGGATAAACTGATATAGCAACGTGGAAACTCTGGCGGATAGATTTGATGCAGCTGTATTTCGCCAACTTTTTCAATACCTTCGGAAGTTAAAAGATACTTTGCAATGACTTCATTTTGTTCAACAAACATCCACATCTTGTCGCACTGCGAGTGATGTACTATTACATTGATGTCGTATATTTGAGTAAAATATGGTCCTTCTCCGCTCCCAATTGCTGATTTGGTTTTCAAGTCGATAATGGTGTACTTGTTAGGCTCAAAATAAAACACTAAATTATTGTTGTATGGACTCGGTACAAAAAAACCATAGGTGCAATTCTCAACAATAGCATTGGAATTCTCGTCGTAAATTTTTCCGTCCGAATAGGTAAGAACATGTTTTCCATTTGAATCAACATACCATTCTGCATATTCTTTATGAGGGATAATTTTAACCGGACTTTGTGAAAAATCGTATTCATATCCATTTACATACCAATACATCGCGTGTTTGCTTTGTGCCATTACATGTGTTGGAAAAATGATGTGGATTATTAAAATCCACATCATATAAAATGCCTTTTTTCTGAATTTTACCATTGCTCAAGTGTTAAATCTCTGATTTTGTGAATTCACAATGCAAATTTAAAACTATTGAAAATAATTTCCCAATAAAAAACGACAAGTTTTTGCATTTTTATTCACTGATTTCTAAATCCACCCGTCGGTTTTTGGCGCGTCCCTGTTCTGTTGTATTATCAGCGGCGGGGCGGTTTGAGCCGAATCCTTCCGTAGTTATTTTATCTCTTGCAACACCTTGTTTTACAAGATATTCCATTACGACTTTTGCACGATTGCGGGAGAGATTTATGTTGAAACCGTACGAACCTATATTGTCCGTATGCCCGATTAATTTTATGTGCGCACCTGAATTCTTGAGCATTTGAGCGATGCTGTCCAAATATGCGCAAGTTTTAGGTGTGAGAGTTGTGCTTTTGTATGCAAATTCTACTGGGGTAAATGTTGTTTTTTTATCCGCAACTTCAATCTCGTTTTTGTTTTTGATATTGTTGTTTTTGTTTTCAACACTATCTTTATTTGTTGTTACGGTGGGTATTTCGTTTGTTTTTTCTACAAGATTTTCTGTTTTAACATTGTCATTATTCTCTGTTATAACATTATCTTGTTTATTTTCAGAGTCTTTTTCTTCTACTGCTTTTGGTTTATCAGTATTGGCAGTTGTTTTGTTTTGAGACTGATTGTCTTTTTTCGTGGTTTGTGATTCACCTTTTAAATCGTTTTTGTCTTTGTTTTTCCCTATCGGAATACCTACAATCGCTTGAAATTCAAGACCTTTTAATAGCCTTTTCCCTTTAAGCGGATCGTGTTCGTAATCTATTATTTTTCCGACATTATTTACATCACCTTTTTTTTCTTTTTGGCTATAAGTGTCTGTCAAACCGTGGTCGTACATGGCTTCTAACCCGATAAAAAAGTTGCGACGTTTTACGTTTATGTTGTATCTTAATCCTAATGCAGCTCCGATTCCGAAGTAATATTCGGCAATGTTTGCTTTTGTGAGTTTTATTGACGGCGTTTGGGCATCGTATGAGGATGCAATATGCCCTCCTGTTACCATTGAGAAAATTGGTGTTAAATAAGCGTAAGGCTGTAATCTGTCGCTTCGATATTCCGTAAAATTAAAAATTATCGGCAATCTGAAATCTGCGCATTTAGCATATAGATTGTATCCGTAGTAATCGTCTTTTAGTCTGTAAAAAACATACCTTGCTCCGCGTTTTAAATAAGAGAATTGTGCACGCAACGCGAAATGTCCGCTTTCTTGGAATTCTTTATATACGAAACCTGAAACTACAAAATCATTACGATAATCGGGAACTGTCCAAAAAAACGACGGATCTGTTTTGGTAAATTTCATAAAGTTAATGCGGTAACCTCCACCGATGCCGAATGTAAAATTGTTATGAGACACCCTGCCTCTTTTTTGTGCACATATTTGTAGTGGCAACAAAACGGCTGATAATAGGATAATTAAACGAAAAATTTTCATTTTTTTTATATTTTTAATTATTCCACGGTTATTTTATGAACAAGTTTTATTTTGTGTTCGTGTGTTTGATCTTTCAAATCAGTGCGTTCGTCATAAAGAATAACGGTTATTGTGAAATTTATGTCATCTACCTTTTCTTTATCACTATTATTTACTACATAAATTTGGTATTCACCTAAACCGGGTTCTTTCCAATATATGTTTTCTTGAGGGTGTTCTGGGAAAACATCAAAATTGGCGTCAATATCTAATTTCCCGACATGACCGTTGCATTCATATTCCGGCTGATAGAAATATATCGTATCTCCGCACGGAGTTTTTACATACAAATCAAGGTCATCTTTTGTGTCCCACTGAAGGTTTACTCTCAATTTACCGTTTTCTCCTTTAAGTTCATTATTGTTTTGAGCCTCAGATTCAGGGTCTATAGTTTTTTTCGGTTTTTCCACGATAATTGTATCATTACCGTCTTCGAGGCATGAAACCAAAGCTGATGCTAAAAGTATTGAACAAATTATTGCAAGCAATAATATTTTTCTTGTTTTTTCCATAACTTAATTAAAAAAAAGGAGGTTGTCTAAAAAGTTGGAGTGCGGGCTTCCAGCCCGCCTTTACAAGCATTTGCAGGCAAGGATGCCTGCGTTCCAATACCACTTTTTAGACAACCTCTTTTTTTAAAAAATAAAAGATGCTATTTGAATTTTATCGAACTTAAAAATGCGCCGACGTATTTTTCACATTCAGCGGCTTTTTCTTTCGGGTATGTGATTTCACCCATAAGAGAGATTTTGTCTTCTTTCATAACGCAGTATGACCATTTTACTAAATTGCCGGCATCACATTTTATAACGTATGAATTGCCTTTAACAATCGGAGTCTCAGGAGTATCGCCTGCGGCTTTGATAGCAACAGCCATGTTTTCAGCAAAACTGCCGAGTTCGCTTACAGCTACACCTTCGGTGTTGAAAGTTCCGCTGATAGTGATTAAACCTTCGCTGTCAGCAGCATAAAAATCAGAACCGAGCATTTCTTGAACAGTAATAATTCCGGGATAGCTCAATGAAAATTTTGCGTGATCAAAAGTTTTGTCTAATTTTACACTTGCATCAACTGCAACGGGAAGTTCACATTTTACATCAGAACTGTTGTTAGCTGCGGAGTTTGAGTTCGCATTGTTGTTGCCAGAACAAGCAGCAAATGTTACAGCTGCTGCCATAGCTAATGTAGGTATTACCTTTTTCATAATAAAATTCTTTTGCCTGTTATATACCGTCGGCTCGTCGGTTCTAATAGTTATTTAAGTTAAAAAATATTTCAATTTAATAAAAAACTATAAAAAATACATCGGTAAAGGTAAAAAAATAAAAACGAATAAACAATGATATTATAATAAAAAAAATGTATAATTTTGCAATCGTTTTTTAATGGGAATTCAATTATGGAACTTAGCATAAAAGAACTTGCCTTAGCGGTAGATGCGATTTCCGTTACGGGTAATGAAGATTTAAAAGCTCAAAGCATTATATTAAGGTCGGCTTGTACGGCGGCCATGAAAAATCCGGTTTTTTTCGATTTGAGAAAATTTAAAGACCCAAAAAATCCGATTCAAAGGATGTACGGTTTGGGTGTTAGGATTTTTGTCGTAAAAGAATTTGAAGTAAATCCTATGGATTATCCTGATGCGGTTTTCCTAAAGGTTAAAAATATTCCTCAAGCGATAAATAATTATATTCTTGAAGTTTACAAAAGGTTTAAAGGCAGAGTTATCGCTGTGCCGGACAGAGACAAAAATTGTCCCGTAAAGGATTGGATGTATACTTTACTAAAGACGCGTTACAAAGTTTTTACAACGTTAAGATATATTAGTGAACTTGACTTTTTGGAAAATGCAGCCGAAATTTCAGACGGTTTTGATATTGCAATTCTTCAGATTCCTGATAAATATGAATTTACTTGCATTTCCGAATTGGAAAAACTTGACGATGTATTTTTCCGTGACGGAGAGTTTTCTTTGGAGAGTAGTTTCAACGAGAAAAATAGTTTTATAACCGTAAAAGGCTGTTCTCAAGAGGCGAAAATTACGATTCCTTATTGTGATAAAATCCATGCTGAAGATGCGGCACATTGCGTATCGTATCTTATTAAAAGCGGACTTTATGAAAAAGAAATCCACGACAAGATTTTTGAGAATTTAACCCTTCCCGACGACCAAATCAAAATGCGGGACGCAGAATATGGAATAGGTTTAATTTCTTGTTTTTCAACGGTTAATAATCTTTATTCGATTTGTAAGACTTTTGACTTTTTGACAAGACAAAACCAGTTCAAAAGTCGTGTAGCCGTTATAATGAATCCCGATTTTGAAAATCTCACCCCTCAAGAGTTCTTTTCAAGATTGTTTTTTACTGCTGAAAGTGCCGGTATCAAGAAAATAGTTTTTATCGGATATTTCTCGCAAATACCTCATTCCGAAGCAATTAGAATTACGAAATATGATACCGTTCAGGATTATATAGATAATTTTGACATGGAGGATTACAAGGATTGCGGTATAATATTCAAAGGTGCTAAATATGAGGATTTTGCTGATGTTTTCGACTTTTTTAATATCGGAAACCATGACACCGTCTTGGAGGTAAGTCTTACGGCTCTAAAACATAATCTTAACTATTACCGCTCGTTGCTTAATCCTCAGACCAAAATGATTGCCATGGTAAAGGCTAATTGTTACGGTTCGGGGTCGTATCAGATTGCTAACACGTTGGAAAACAATGCTGTGGATTATCTTTGTGTGGCATTTGCCGAGGAAGGTATCGCTTTGAGGTTAAGGAACATAACCTTGCCGATTATAGTTATGAATTATGATTTCAAAAACTATAAACAGCTTGCCAATTACCGTTTGGAGCCGGTTTTGTTTTCTACGGAGCGCACCGAAAAATTTATTGAAATCCTCAAAAAACGTAATATGAAACATTATCCCGTTCATATAAAACTTGATACGGGAATGCACCGTTCGGGTTTTATGCCGGAAGAATTGGACGAGTTTTGTAATCTTGTTAACAAAAACAAGGATATAATCGACATAAAATCATGTTTTACGCATTTTGTGGCGGCTGACGATGATACTGAAGACGATTTTTCAAAGCTTCAGACCTCAAGATTTACCTCTATGGCTGATACTATTTGTCAGAAAACGGGCTTAAATCCTTTAAGACATATTTGTAACTCGGTTGGTATCGAAAGGTTAAGACAATATCAGTTCGATATGGTAAGGCTCGGAATAGGTCTTTACGGTGTGGCTTATCAGGCAACCGACAATCTTATGGGTATTTCTAAATGGAAAACCAATATTGTTCAGATAAAACATATTTCTAAAACCGAAACCGTAGGTTATAACCGTAGAGGAAAAGTTACCGAAGATTCCCGTATTGCACTTATTCCCGTGGGATACGCCGACGGTCTTAACAGAAAATTCGGAAACGGCAACCTTTATGTTGAAATAAATTCCAAACGCGCACCTATTATCGGAAATATATGTATGGATATGTGTATGGTTAATATCACGGGAATAGATTGCAAAGTAGGCGATGAGGTGGTTATTTTCGGCTCCAACCATAAACTTATCGAAATGGCAAACGCCATTGAAACAATTCCTTATGAAATTTTAACAGGAATTAGTCAAAGAGTTAAAAGAGTTTATGTGGAGTAAAAAAAAATTTTTTATTCTTCTTTTAATAATTATCTTTGCAAGGACGGTTATTTTTTGATTTTTAGATTTTAAGAATATGAAAACGTTTTTATATACAATATTACCTTTGGTGATATTGCTTATTGCTTGTTCTAATCCTAATGATAATAGTTCAGGCAAGGACAGAGCCATGAAAGAATATAATTCTATGATGGAGCTTTATAATCATAGAATTAGCAGAGGAGATTATCAAGGGGCGTTTGAATATGTTAATAGGGCTAACCGTCTTGCTGACTCTATGGGCAATGCTCGTGATTTGGCGTATACATATACTTGTATCGCTTTTATATCTGCTAAAATGAATAATTTCTCAATAGCGAGTAAAAATTATTATTTAGCGTATCAGAATTATCTCCCGCTTTCCGATTCTGTATCATTTGCACGGCTTTGGAGAGAGTGGGGACGCTCCTCTTACGAAAACGGCGTATATGATTCAGCTACGGTTTTCTTTGAAAGAGCTTTTGAAATGGATAGTCTTATTGTCGATAATTTCGGTTTGAAAAGCGATTTGATTTTTCAGGGGCACATGTTTTTGGATATTTACAGAAGCAATCCCGCTTTTCCTAATCATGAAATGTTGGTATCGGCTTATAATAATTTTTTAAGGGCAAGAGCCTACGGTGTTTCGATAAACGAAACCGAAATTCATAATTATCTTACAATAGGTCTTTGCGAGGTTTTCTTTCAGCTTTCGGAGTCCGAAAGACGTAACAAAGGAAACAAATGTTGTTCTTATGCCGATAGTTGTATGAATTATTATCCTGATGCTTTAAGGATAGTTCAACGTAGCGGCAATTTTGACGATTTAGTCCGTTTCGACTTGATGAAAGTCAGATTAAAATTAACCCAAAAAGATGTTAAAGGTGCTGAATCTTTAGCTGATTCTTTGTACAAACAAGCTCAGCATGAGATTTTAACATACCATCACGAAACGGCTATGACGGCATACGCAATGATTGCCCTTTATAAAGGCGAATACAAAAAAGCCGTAGAACATATCATTGAGGCTGCCGATTATAAAACCACTAACGCGAGTTACGGTCAGGGTTATAATCTAACGCAGCAGCTTGCACGTGGTCAGATGGAAAGCGAACAGATGAAAGCCTTCGGACGCGAACAGGCTCTGATGGGAAAAATCCGTGCAAGACGTATGGCTATGATTGTAGCCGGCACAGTCATAACGTTTTTGGTCGTAATCCTTATAATGAGCGTAAGACACGCCCGCCGTTATAAAAGGCTTAATAAAATAATTACCGCTCAAAACGAGGAAATCAAAGCCAAGAACGAGGAAATCACTGCTTATAACGAGGAGATAACCGCTTATAACGAGGAGATAACCGAAAGTATTAATTATGCGAGCCGTATTCAACAAGCTGTTTTGCCCTCTATGGAGGATATGAAAAAACTTTTCGGTGATAATCTTTTGATTTATAGTCCCAGAAATATTGTTTCGGGAGATTTCTTTTGGGCATTATCCTCGGGCGGTCTAAAATTTATCGTAGCAGGCGATTGTACGGGACACGGTGTCCCGGGTGCATTGCTTAGTATGCTCGGTATGTCGTGTCTTGATTCCATTACCCGAAACCTCAACCTTGAAAATGTTTCAGCCAGTGAAATCTTGGATAAAATGCGTATTATCCTAAAAGGCACTCTAAAACACAACTCATACGACGATTCCAAAACTAATGACGCAATGGATTTAGCGTTGGTGATTATCGATGCTTCCAACATGAAATTACAATTCTCCGGTGCATACAGACCTTTGGTTATAATACGCGGTGATGAAATCCTTAGAACTAAGGGCGATAATATGCCTATCGGTGCGCATTTAATAGAAAAAGAACATTTCACGAATCATGTTATTGACATTTTCCCCGATGATGTGATTTATCTGTTTTCAGACGGATTAACCGATCAGTTTGGTTACCGCTCGGCCAAACGTCCTTCCGAGGTCTTTAACATGACTCAATTCTGTAAACTTCTTTTGGAGGTTCACAAAGAAGATTTTCAGATACAAAGACAAAAAATCCTTGATAGGATTGAGCAGTGGAAAAAACCTAAACAAATCCATCAACAGCTTTGTGGTCAAACCGATGATAATCTGTTGATAGGATTGTCGGTTAAGAATATATGCGCTTTGGAAAAAGACTAATTGTTTAATTATTAAGAAAATATGAAAACCTTTATTAATGATGATTTTTTGTTGAAATCGGATTTTGCGAAATCTCTTTACCATGATTTTGCTAAAAAACAGCCGGTTATTGATTATCATTCACATCTTATTCCTCAGCAAATCGCTGAAAATAAACGTTTTGATAATATTACACAGATTTGGCTTTACGGCGACCATTATAAATGGCGTGCAATGAGAGCCAACGGTATTGACGAAAAGTATATCACGGGAAACGGTTCCGACAAAGAGAAATTTTTAGCGTGGGCTAAAACCGTTCCTGCCTCTTTAAGAAATCCTCTTTATCATTGGACTCATCTTGAACTTTTAAGATATTTCGGTATTGACGAACTTTTGGATGAAAGTTCAGCCGAAAGAATTTACGATAAAACCTCCGATATGCTAAAAAACGGAGAGTTGAGAGTTTGGGATATTTTCAAGAAGATGAACGTTGAAACTCTTTGTACGACCGATGACCCTGTTGATTCATTGGAGTATCACGAAAAAATTTTAAAGAGCGATTGTCCTGCCAAAGTTTTACCGTCATGGCGGCCTGACAAAGCCTCTGCTGCCGGCGATGCTAAAGCTTATAATGCTTATCTTGACAAATTATCTGAGGTTTCTAATACCGAAATTAATAGTTTCGATACCCTTTTTGACGCATTAGATAAGAGAATTAACCATTTTGCTTCGTTAGGTTGCAGACTTGCAGACTTTGGTTTGGATTATCTTTACGCAGAGGATTTCACTGAGAAAGAGGTTAATGAGATATTCTTGAAAGTACGCTCTGGCAAAGAATTAACTAATTTGGAACTCAAAAAACTTCAATCGGCAGCGCTTTATAGATTTGCATTGCAGGTTAAGAAGTTGAATTGGGTTCAACAATTCCATGCGGGTCCTATTAGAAACAATAATTCGAGGTTGCTGAAAAAACTCGGTCCCGATACAGGATTCGATTCTATTTGCGATTATCCTCAAGCCGAACAAATGAGCCGCTTCTTGAATCGTTTGGATAGCCACGACAACTTGGCTAAAACCATACTTTATAATATTAACCCCGCAGATAATGAAGTATTTGCTACAATGATAGGTAATTTTCAGGACGGAAGTGTTCCGGGCAAAATGCAATGGGGTGCGGCATGGTGGTTTTTAGACCAGAAAGACGGTATCGAAAAACAGATTAACTGCTTGAGTAATCACGGATTGTTGAGCCGTTTTGTGGGAATGTTGACCGATAGTCGCAGTTTCTTGTCATATCCGCGACATGAATATTTCCGCAGAATACTTTGTAATATTTTCGCTCAAGATGTTGTTAATGGTGAATTGCCCGAAGATATTAATCTTATTGGTAATACGGTTAGCAATATTTGTTATTTTAACGCAAAGGAATATTTTAAATTTTAATAAATAAAAAGAGGTTGTCTAAAAAGGTGGAATGCGGACGGCTCGTCCGCTTTACAAGTACTTGCAGGCGAGCCGCCTGCGTTCCAAAAGAGCCTTTTTGGACAATCTCTTTGTTAATTTTCTTAGAGTGATAAAGTTAATTTTCTTAGGTATATATAAAAAAATATGACTCCGAATGATAATTTCAGCAGAGTGAGAAAAAAATAATATGACTCCGAATGATAATTTCAGCAGAGTGATGAAATAGTAATATGACCCCGAATGATAATTTCAGCAGAGTGATGAAATAGTAATATGACCCCGAATGATAATTTCAGCAGAGTGATGAAATAATAATATGACTCCGAATGATAATTTCAGCAGAGTGAGAAAAAAATAATATGACTCCGAATGATAATTTCATCCAAAGGAGAAAATAGTAATATGGAGTCATATTATAATTTTCTCCATTTTGGAAAATTACAAAAATAAAGTGTATCAGTCTTTTTTACCTTCTTGGTTGTTCTTTTGACGGCTCTTTTTCATGGAAAAATAAATGCCGGAAGTGATTTTCTCGTCATTAGTAACGGTTTTGGTTAAGAGGTAAGTGCCGTGCGAAATAGAATCAGCGTTAGTTATTTTGTATTCGATGTCCCAACCGCGTTTGCTCATGTAGTTTAATGCAGCGACGGGGGAATGAAAAATTATTTTTTCACCGTTTTCGTCGCCGATAACATCATCACGGTAATAGGTGTTAGAATATTTCGCCCCTAAATCTACACGGGCTTCAACTCCACCGTTAAAGGTGTGGAACAGTTTTAGTTCACAATAAACTTTGTAGCCGTTGGTTTGTGAATAACCAATTAGACTTGTTAATGTTATTAATAATGCAAAAAATAATGTTTTCATCTTCTTTTAAAGTTTTTATTATTAATTGACGGTTTTTTATTAGGGATTTGAATTTTTTTCTTACCGTTTTTTTCTCTTTAAATGAAAAAACGATATAACCTTAAAAAAAATATATAAAAAGATATAAAATAGTCCGATTTTTGTTTTATATTTGTCATGTCATATAACACCTTATAATATTTAAAAGAGTATGAATCAGCCAATTGATTTTATATACCGGCATTTTAGTGATATTGAGAAAGATGACATGGAATACATTTATAGGGGTGAGATAACACCTGTTATAGTCATGGACATTCTTGATTTCGCAAAAAACAATCTTGCTAAAGCCGAGGATACTAAAAAGCTCAAAACCCGTATTTATTATATTATGGGAGAGGGTTTGCAGAATATTACACGTCATCAAGCCGATTCTTCCGACGGGGATACCGATAAGGAGGCGATAATAGTAATTCACAAGAAAGCGCGGAAATATATTATAGCCACGGGAAACTTGATGTTGAAATCTGAGGAAGCAGCCCTAAGGCGTAAACTCGAGTATATCAATCATTTGGATGCTTCGGGTCTGAAGGAGTTTTCCCAAAAAATCCGTAACAATACGGAAATCACAGCCAAAGGCGGAGCAAGTCTCGGACTTATTGAGATGGCAAAACGTTCAGGAAACAAGCTTGATTACTTGATTCAGAGCGTAGATGAGAATCTTTCGTATTTTTATCTGACTACCGAGATCGAAACCTCTGGCACGAATGAGCAAAAATCTCAAGAAGGAGGCTATTCTATTAAGCAATTAATAGAGGATCATGAAAATTTTAACAAAAATAATTATACTCTTTCGTTCAAAGGTGATTTTAATCAAGAAAATTTATTATCTTTGCTTTCGATTTTAAAGAGTGGGATGAACGAGACTCCTACACGTATAAAGCTTTATGCGGTGATGGTTGAATTGCTTCAGAACATAGTAAAGCACGCCGATAATATTGACGGTACGGCTGATTGGAGAGCCGGAGTGTTTTATATTTGTGAATCTGAAGAAAATTTTGCACTTTTGGCAGGAAATTATATCCGTAAGAAATATTCTGAGGCACTTGCTGAGAGGATAAACCGTCTTAACGCGATGGATTACAAGGCTTTGACGAAGGAATATAACAAAATATTGTTGAATTCTGAGGCGAACGATCCTGTTTCAACGGGCTTGGGATTTATAGATATACGCAGAAAAACAGGCACTCAGATTGAGTTCTCTATGAGAGAGGTTAATTCTGACACTGATTTTTTTATTATAAAAACAACCGTTAATAAAATAAATTAAGAAAAATACAAAAGTTAAGTATATGGAACCGTTAATTAAAGAAGCTACCGTAGATACACCAAAAGTGGTATTGGACGCGGAAAAGGGAATTTTTATGTTAGCCCAGATGTCGCTGCCGGAGGATGCTGTGGATTTTTATACGCCGGTAATCAATTGGATTACCGAGTATGCACACAATCCTAATAAGAAGACTGTATTTGATATGAAATTGGATTATTTCAATACGGCTTCGAGCAAACAGT
>Ga0310695_10003599_pt1 | contig 30060 bp, 23 predicted proteins | sample RumenRJG_04DNA_FD_203882 | JGI IMG/M metagenome (GOLD analysis project Ga0310695, IMG submission 203882) | Bovine rumen microbial communities from Lethbridge, Alberta, Canada - RJG_04 (v2) (version 2) | ecosystem: Host-associated > Mammals > Digestive system > Stomach > Rumen | place: Canada...
TTATTTGGATTTTTCGAAATAAAAGGGTAAAAATCTCATAAGTTTTTGTATATTTGCAGCAAAATAATCATTGAATTATGTCGAACAATCAACAGAACGTGATGCTAAATAGGCTAAAAGCAGCCTTGGCAGAGCAAGGGAAGACCAATCGCTGGCTATCAGAGCAGCTTGGCAAGTCAGAGAACACCATTTCCAGATGGTGTGCTAATAAGGTGCAACCATCCATCGCTCAATTGAATGAAATTGCAATCATTTTGGATGTGGATGTGAAAGATTTGTTGAATTCAAATAAGTAACAATTATGAAGATTAATACTCCACTAGAATCACTCAATAAACTCTATAAAAAACAACCTGTAGATGAGAGCGATTTTTCTGTTTTTAAGGAATCGCTTAAAGAACTTTTTGACAATATAGAAGATGGCCAAGTAGAGCCTACTCAAAGAAAGTTCTTTACAACGTTTATGGAAGAAATCTTCCCTAAAGACTATCTGGTGACTCATGAGGAGGATAGTATAGATGTTGTTCTACATACTGGGGATAAAACAACATCTCCAAAAGGTGTACTTATTGAATTGAAAAGTACTACCAACAAGGAAGAGATGGTAACAAAGGAGGATATCAACCGTAAGGCGCTCCATGAACTGCTCTTTTATTATTTGAATGAACGTGTAGGCAAGCAAAACAATTCTATAAAATATTTAGTTGCGTGCAACATATATGAGTGTTTCGTGTGGGACGCTCAAATCTTCGAAAAAGCATTTAATAAGAATAAACCTCTATTAAAAGAATACGATGATTTCGTTAATAAAAGACTAGACTTTACAACTAGAGACAAATTTTATGAGCAAATTGCGAAAAAGTATATTGATGAAGTAAAAGATCATCTTGATTACACTTACATTAATATACAGTATTGTTATCACCAATATCTTCATAATAACGAAAAGGCTCTGATTCCATTATTTAAGTTATTAAGTGCAACTTTTTTAATGAAGCTATCTGTCAGAAATGATAGTAATGATTTAAATAATGATTTCTATCGTGAATTGCTATATATCATGGGGGTTGAAGAATGGGTTGATAAGGAAACCCATAAGATTCGACGTATAAAGAGTGGTGCACAGAAATTTTCGCTCATGGAGCAAACATGGTCGAGGCTTGATGACTATGGAGTAAGTGATAAAGAGCAGCATTTCGAGATTGCTATGGGATTGCTTATTACTTGGATTAATCGTATTCTTTTTCTAAAGCTACTCGAATCTCAGTTGATTAGTTTTGGTAATGGTGAGAAGGCTAAGTTCTTGACTTTTGGAATAATCCCAGACTATGATGTGCTGCATGATCTGTTTATGAAGGTGCTTGCCAAACCTTTTGGGGAACGTGATGATGAAATAAAAGAGAAGTTCCCATTGGTTCCATATCTTAATAGCTCTCTTTTCGAGATGTCTTCATTAGAGCAGAAGTATTTCCCGATAGGTATGCTTCGTCTTGGCGAAATGGAAGTTTACAAAAAAACTGTTCTTAAGGACTCACATGGAAAAAAAGTAAAGGGCAATATTTCTACACTTAAATATCTGTTTGACTTTCTTGATGCCTATGATTTTGGCGCATCAGAAGTCGTTGATGGGATCAAAACGGAGAAGAAAACACTTATAAACGCTTCTGTGCTTGGACTTATTTTTGAGAAAATCAATGGTTATAAAGATGGTTCATTCTTCACGCCTGGTTATATAACAGAATATATCTGCCATAAGACTTTGCGACGTGCTGTTTTGGATAAGTTCAATGAGATAAAGAACTGGGATTGTAAAGATTTTAGCGATTTGAAGGAATATATTGGGAGAAAGAGTGACGCACGAACTGAGGCCAATGAGATTGTAAATTCGTTGAAGATTTGTGATCCAGCTGTAGGCAGTGGCCATTTCTTAGTTTCTGCACTTAATGAATTAATCGCAATAAAAAGTGAGTTGGGAGTCTTGCAAGATAGACAAGAGAGACCTATGTGTATTGACGACTATGATGTGCGAGTAGAGAATGACGAACTCACAATTACAAACGAGTTTGATGAGCGTTTTTCGTATAAACCTTCAGAAAAGCGTAGCAGACAAATACAAGAGGCCCTTTTCGAAGAGAAACGAACAATCATTGAAAATTGTCTTTTTGGCGTGGACCTGAATGCCAAAAGTGTTGAAATTTGCCGATTAAGGCTTTGGATAGAGTTACTAAAAAATGCCTATTATTATCGTACTGAGACAGGAGAAAGAGTTTTGCAGACTTTACCCAATATTGACATTAATATAAAATGTGGTAATTCGTTGGCTTCCAACCAACCTGTTTGTATCGGTAGGAAGATAACGATCAGGGAAGGTCTGAAGAAGCTTGTGACCGAGTATAAACAGAATGTAAGGGAATACAAGAATTGCCATTCAAAAGCAGTTAAACGAAAACTGAATCAGGATATACAAGACATTAAGCGCAAATTGATGCCTCCAGTTCAATTAGACGCTTTTGCAAATAACAAGAACATTGTTAGCAGAAATAAAACCATGCAACAGGCGTTGGAATGGATGATTGAATTTCCTGAAGTGCTTGATGAGGAAGGAACTTTCAGGGGATTTGATGTAATAGTGGGTAATCCGCCTTATATTAGTTTGGAGAAGTTGAAGGATGATTCGATTACATACAAAACTATGCAGCGTAGAAATGAGGACAATATACAAGAAAAAACGTTTCTTACTCACGAATCGAGAGGCGATATTTATACACTTTTTGTAGAAAGGGGATTACATCTGTTGCGTCGTGGTGGGCACCTTTCCTATATTTTGCCCAATAAATGGGAGAAAGTAATATATGGACGTCCGTTGCGTAAGTTGTTCTTGCAAAACAATCTCACTCATCTTATTGACTTCCGTGATATTCAGATATTCGATGATGCCACTACCTATACATGCATTATCCGATTGAAGAAAGAAAAAGCAGACGCATGTCTCAATGTTTCAACTATGAAAGCTGTTAATAAAGACACTTTAGCACAAGATATTGATGCTGAATGTGAAAAGTTTGACAAAGCCGACATGAATTATAAGATTTGGGTAACATCAAGCCTTGCAAAGTTCAAGTTAATGCAAAAGATTAAAGAGCCTGGTAATACTTGTTCCCTTAATACCTTTATTAAGGGAGAAGCATACCGCGGTATTCTTTCTGGCTTGTCAGATGCTTTTGTCGTGTCTACAGAAAAATATGAAGATCTTTTAGCTAAAGATAATCATTCATGTGAAATCCTACGTCCGTTTTTACAAGGTCGTGGATTAATTGCTTATGGAGATACCAAGGCAGAATCTTATCTCCTATTTATCCCTAAAGGTTTTACAATAAATGGAATGGGAATAGAAATTGACGAGGAAGAATTAAAGAAACAGAAAAAGAAAAAAAACGAAGTCATTCCTTCTGAGGAAGAAGCATGGAAGTGGTTTAATACAAATTATCCTGCTGTGGCAGAATGGCTTATTTCTTTCCGTCAGAAAGCCAAAGCTCGAACTGATAAAGGTGATTATTGGTGGGAGCTAAGAGCTTGTGATTACTATGACAGGTTTGAAGAGCCCAAAATATTCTATCAGACATTTCAGGTTAAACCTTGTTTTATTTATGATGAAGCTAATTCTTTCTTTAATAACTCCATGTGGTTTTTGTCTGTATCCGATAAAGCCCTCCTTGCTCTATTATGCTCTAAGTTGGGCTGGTGGCTTATTTCCGAGCATTGCCCACGAATACAAAATGGCTACCAACTTATTTGGGATAACTTAAGTCAGATCCCCATACCGATGAAATTACCAGAAGAATTAAGCGCTTTAGCAACCAAAGCTGAGAATGCAACCGCAGAGGGCGATAAAAATAAGTTAGAGCAAGTAAAGCGCGATATAGATAAAACCATTTATCACCTCTATCATCTGACCTATGATGAAATTCTCATCATAGACCCAGAGACTCCAATCAAAAGAGAAGAATACGTATACAAATCAAAATAATACAAGTTATGGATACATTGAAAGTAGAACAAATTAGACAAGTTGTAATAGACTCAGTCAAATATGTGAGGAGCAGTGATGTCTCTGCATTTTATGCAGATTTAGCAGATAAACAAGCTACACAATTCACAATACTCATTTCAGTTCTTTGTGGAATTATTGTAATTGTTATTGGAGCAACATGGTGGTGGAATTATAGAGGTGCAAAACAGCAAATTAAAGATGAAGTTGATAATCTTAAGATGTCTTTAGTTCGTATGTTACGTTTACAAGTTAGAGACTTTGAGAAACAACAGCAGGCCTTTAATCAAAGATATGATACTGATAAGATTACATTGGAAGAATCACTTAAGAAATATGTTGAAGAAAAATCAAAAGAAATTGAGGAGAGGTCGAAAAGGCAGATTGACAATTATGAAGCAGACCATAATAAGGCATTATCAGATTTACAAAAAAATACAGAATCTAAAATTAAAATGGATCGGGCTGAACTAAGTCGACTTTTTGCATTATATACTACATCACAGCAAAATTATAGGGCCAGCATCTCTTGGCTCTTGAATGCCGCAAAATTATATAAAGAACTTGAAGAAGAAGAAATACTTGGACATGTAATTAGAGCCCTGAGGAATAATATCGAAGAAGTGGATACTATTAGTAAAGAAGATATAGATAATCTTATAAAGGATGTAAAGGAAACCATTCCACCACTTATGCAAACAGAAAAAGACGAGATACTAAGTAAGTTGAAAGAATTAAAGAAAAAGCAAGAACAAGATTACAATTCGAAGTAACGAAAGATGGGTAAGACAGTAACAACATATCTAATAGATGGAGATCCTAAGGGGATCCAGTATGTGTTTATCAGCAATAAGATTTGCCAGATGTATGTGATTCCTCGTTCAAATCTCTCTATTCTGAATGAGCGACAGGAGTTGCAGACACCAGCATTTTATATCTTGTTGGGTGAAGATGAGGCTACAAAGCCAAAGGCATATATTGGTGAGACAGAGAACTTTCGTGAACGGGTGAAAGACCACGATAGCAAGAAAGCTTTTTGGCAAAAGGCGTTGCTGTTTATCTCGAAAGATGCTGCGATGACAAAGGCTGATGTGCAATACTTGGAACATCGAGCCATCACAGAGGCAAAGGTATCAAATACGTTTGTACTGAATGAGAACAAGCAAACACCAAAGGCACCTAATCTTCCTGAATACAGAAAGGATGATATGGAGGGATTTTTTGAGGATGTGAAGTTCCTTACATCCTTTATTGGCTGCAACATCTTTGATATAGCAAAGCCAAAGGAAGAGCACTTGTTCTATACTAAAGGGCGTGGGTGTGATGCAAAAGGCTTTTATCAGACAAGTGGCTTCACCGTCTTAAAGGGTAGTATTATTGCCAAGTCTTCCGTTCCTTCATTCACGTGGAAAGAGAAGCGTGAGAAGCTGTTGAAAGAATATACCGTCAGCAATGGTGACAAGTTGAAATTAGAGTCTGACAAGACTTTCTCCAGTCCCAGCACTGCAGCTGATTTCTGCATCGGAAGCAGCAACAATGGTTGGCTCGTCTGGAAAGACAAAGATGGCCAAACACTGGATGCTGTATATAGAAAGCAATTGGAATAGATTCGTTATTCTTTATGGTAATGTGTGTTATGAACAAGATGTAGGACTATTTTTAATATAAGGATAAATATGGCAAATTTTATAATAGCGCTATTAACAGCGTTAATAGGTGGATTAATTGGTACATATTTTGGCGCACGTTTTCTGAATATGCGAGAAGAAAACAAAATGCAAAGAGTACGTGATATTGCCATAAAAGCATTGAATGTGATTAAAAAGTATGCAAAGCAGTCATATAGAAATGCAGAGAATGATTTTAACACCTCGTTGAGCATTACAGAGAAACGTATGGTAATAGTAGCCTTACACAAATTAGGTGTACCAATAGGTGTGCCTTCTAACGAGGTGTTTAATATCCGAAAGGTCTTTTTTGTCAATACGATAATAGAAGAGGATGAAATAAATGGCATTATTCTTCAAATTAACAAAGGCTTTTGTGACAACCTGTTTTATATTGATCCTGATACTTATTTTGCTGCAAATTATACTCAATTTGCGATGAGAAATGCTGGTAAAAAATATGTTTCTGAAGTATTGGCAAAAAGTAGGGTAAATGTTGCAACTAACCAGTTGATTGAACCAATAGATTTAGGAACGATTTTTAGTTTGGGAGAGTTCAAGGCGATTCAAGTGTTAAGAGACCAAGTAAAAGATCATATGTATTTTGACAAAAATGGTCTTCCAATAAAAGAAAGGATAGAATCTTTATTGAAAGATATTGATTTGGGATTATGGGACATGTATTTGATGTGGAATTTTGAAGCATACCAAAATGTTAAGACTCAAAATCAAATGGGACAGTTTATCTCCAATTTGCCTCGTTTAGGAACATTCCCTAAGAGTAATTCCTCTGAAGCAAAATCTTTGTTAGATAAGCAATGTGACAAAAGAAGCAACAAGAAACTTCTGAAAAACAAGAATAAAGTATATTAAGGAATCCCAGAATTGAGGAACTTTTCTGTAATTATTGGGAATAATTTGATTAACTTTGCAAAAAGAATAGATTATGGCACTAGCAATAAACATAGACGACTTGCTGAATAAACAGAAGATTGAGTCCAATAGGATTGAGTTCAAGAAGGGTTGGAATCCTGCGAGCATATACCATAGCGTGTGTGCTTTCGCTAAAGTCAACAACGCCCCAACTCCTAGCACGTATCTACTTCAGCATCTTTCCAATCAAAACATTAAAATAGGACAGCTGCCATACTCTATGCGAAATACAATACTCCCCTCGATACCACCCTTATCGAGACAATGATGCCCCATATGGTATTAGTGGCTTTATAGTATAACCTTCTTTAAAAAAAATTCTAATGACTAATTATATTATTCCACAAATAATAAAATATCAGAACATTGACGACCTGTTAGAAAATAACAATCAGGCCCGTTCCTTGTTTGATACTGGTGAGAACTTGTCATTAGACAAATTACTTCAGGAGAATTTCGTCTGCATTGTAGGCGAGCCTGGTATTGGTAAGAGTAGACTCGTTGAAGAGATAAGAAACCATTCTTCAAAAAAAACATTATACCATTGTTCTGCTTCTCTTTTTGAGTCCAAATCCGTTCCAAAAGTTTCTGAATATTGCATTATAGATGCATTAGATGAAGTTGAAGGGAATTTATTCTTTAGTACGCTGCAAACAATCAAGGAATTTAAAGCGGAGAATCCTGATACCAAGGTATTGTTTACTTGTAGAAAACACTACGTGGCATCTTATGCAAAACATTTTGCTTCCTGTACCGATTTAATTTACGTAGAACTATGTAGATTAAAAGATGAGGATGTTATGAGAGTGGTTGACAAATGTTCTGAAACAACAAAGGCTAATGTCACTAAGAGTGCGAAACTAAAGGATATCCTGGCAATTCCCAGATATTTGACATTCCTTTTAGAATATGAAGAGCAAAAAGGTGATATCTCAAATATCGGTGATCTTTTTGAGTTTATAGTCGGTAAATCTATTCGAAATGCTGTAAATGCTCGTCACGAAAAAAATGATAATGAAAGCATTAAAATTCTTATACAAAGAGTTTTAGAAAAAGTTGCTTTCATTATGGAGATAAGTCGTAAAGACCTAATCTCAAAAGATGAGTTATATACGATTCTTGATGGGGTAAAAGGCAATATGACTCAAATGCTCGTAACCAATTTTGACCTGCTTTTCTTTGAGAGTCGTATTCTGAAAGATACAAATGGAACATTGCAGTTTGAAAACACGGAATTACAGGAATACCTCGCTGCTAAAGAGCTGGGCAGACAAGATAATATAGAAAGCGTTCTCTATGATGTCGCAGTACAGAAAGACTTAAAGCATATTTATCCTAATTGGTATGATGTTATTCCTCATATATCTTATTCAGAAAATAGGATTCACACTTTCATTAATGTCATTAAACTCATTGTTTCATACGAGTCCAGCCTTGAGAACGATTCATTTGAATCTCTTTTGAGATATATCGATCCCTCAATTCTATTACTTCAACAAAAAGAAGAACTATTTTCAATTATACTGGATCATTATCTACGTGTACCTGCATATATTTACTGGAGAGCACCAATTCTCAAATTAATGCAAGAGTGCTACACATCCAATTGTAATAGTGACTTAAAACCATTCGTTGAACATGTCAATTACTTCAATAAAATACAATTGGCAAATATCTGTGCCATACTTGAGGTGATTGTTGAAGAGGATAAACTCGACAAAGAGTTATATGACTATTGGACATATGCAGCAGATAATCTTATCCAAGAGGAAGATGAAGAAAAAAAATTGGCTGCCTTAAATATATATAAAGCACTGAAAGCCTGGGATAATCTTACTCGCCTTTCAAAAGGGTATAGTGTTTTTTCACAAAAGCTTAAAGAAAGGTATTGTGAAGTTACTGGCTATGGAAAGATTACGGATAATGCTGTTGTGGATTGCTGGTTAAATGGTTGCTTTGAGAGTAATCCTTATGCGATTAATGCTGTATTATGTATTGAGGCCCCTACAACAATAGCTTATGCATATAACATTATTATTGAAGCCAATAAACTTAACGCGTTTTTCGAGCCCAAAGGAGAAAGGACTGTTTTCTATGAACCTTATCTAAATAAACAATTTGCTATTATTTGGAATGAAGATCCTGAAAAGAAAAAACTCATAACAAAAATCATTGCAAATTATGTCATAAAAGAGTCCTACTCTATTCTTCATGAGATTGATGGTACTATTAAACAAATAATACTTGATAATGAAACAGGGAAGGTATTTATAAAATGCTTTGATAGAGGATGGTATTTAGAAGATGTATTTAGACACTTTGATGTGAAATTAGTTGATGCAGAATTAGTTTCGGCTTTAGACAGGTTGTTGAATGAGACAAAGGTGGATAAATTGCATATAGATATTATTATCACTACTCTTATTAATAAAATCAGGAATGATGAAACCAAGAGTCTTTCTGTGTCCAAATACATATCACGTTATGCTGAAACATTTGCCCAATGGGACAAAAATTCAGAAGAAAATGCAAAAAGGAAAGATAATAATTCATCATCCATATTGGATTATCAGAGTCTTACAGAATCTAACGTGTCAAAGTATGAAAAATATAATGCAGCATATAGATTATCAAAAAACATTAACTACTTACAGGAACAGAATGCACAGCCATTTGTGAATGTGATCGAAACATTTATAGATGAGATGAATCTGGACAAATTGAAGTTGGAAAAGAAAGAGAACAATTCTTTCAGTATTTCTACGATGCTGGTTATGCTCCCATTTTTTGTTAGAGCAATGTATCATCTAAACTTTATTGACTTATTGATAAAACACAGGATTGTCTTGGCAAAGACTCTGCCATTTATTCGCTGCGTCCCATTTCATGATTACAACGAAATACGAAACATCTATAAGTCTATCATTGGGAATCTCAGCGATGATGAGAAAAAAGAGCTAATTGTTTGGTGGAAATCAAGAAAAGATGATCTTATGAATATCAGTCCAGACAGTGTATTAACTTGTATTGCTGATTATGATTTTGATGCATTATCCTATAAACTAGAGGACTACATAGAAGAATACATACAAAACCAAGATTCAGAGCACTATTTTGCAGCATCGAAAGCTTTGGAGTTATTATCAACAGGCTACGGAAACTGGAATATTGAGAAATATTGGAATCTCTTCAATTTATTAAAAGATGACAATATTGAAAGTGTAAAAATGCAATGTAATGCAATAATGATTGAAAAGTATCAAGATGCAGAAGCAATTACATGGAGAATTGAATATTTAAAAAATCATACTGTACCGTCTCTTCATAACAATACAGGCCATGCTCGTTTTATTTCTATAGAAGAATCTGAAATGACTAACCCTAATCCGCATATGTTCAGATGCTTTATGAACATAAAAGCGAATGAAAAATTAGACAATCAAATGCTTGGTTTGTTTGATACAGGCCTGTCATTGTGTAATAATCCTAACACACAGGAATATGCGAGTTATCTTCTTAAACAAATATACAATTACTTTTTAGATACTGATAATAGTTACATTTCAGAATTGAGGAAGAAAGTGGAGGCGTTCAATACTACAAATGTAAGTTTTCTCGCTAACGACATCATGAACAATGCTGAAATGATGTTCTTAAGAAAGGAAAAGATTTCGATTGAAAAGGCTATCAAGCTATATAATAAATGCATAGAGGAATCTCATTTGGAAATACGTAATGATAGTGATTTGAGACGATATTTCACATATATACATTCCGAAGTTCAGAAAGAGATACAGGATCAGGGTATATACTCTTTGATAAACCAAGACATGTTAAGTGAAGATTTCATACAGAGAGAGTTAAAGAACACCATTTTAAACAAATGTAGTAAATTGGGCTTAAATGCAATTCAGGTAGATAGAGAAGTTGCACTTCAAGATAACAAGCGTACAGATTTTCTCATTAGGTACGGTTTCTGCAATCCTATTATGGTAGAATTGAAGTTACTTCATAATGACGAAATTCAAGACAAGAATGAACGTCATGAATACAAGAAGAAGTTTATTAAATACAAAAATGCCACCAATGCCTGCCTGTCTGTTTTTTGGGTGTTTAATGTTCATAAAGATAGAAGCGACACAACAAAATTCAAGAATCTAGAAGAAGAATACAAAGATCTCGATAACACTAGGGTACTATTAACTGATTGCAAATGTAGCAGTGGTATTGATACTGGCAAATCTATTAATAAACGAACTTCAGGGTTAAAGAAAGAGAGTAATGGGAGAAAAGGTAAAAAATGAAACTGTGGAACAATGGGATATCGTAAGAACACTATGTTCTTTTCGAAAATAATGATTATCTTTGCAAACGAAATATGGCAAAAAAAACAGAGACTAAAAGACCTAGAAGAACAGAAATATGAGAATTATTAACAAGATAGGAAATGAGGAACTTTTGAACAGAGAAAAATCACTCTTTCTTTGTTCAAAACATGCGCCATATTCTGTCTATGACAAGGTGTTCGGGTGGGTAGATTCTCTTACTGCTGACGATTGCATTATATGCTTTAACTCCTCAGAGTTAGAAGATGAAGTAATGAGAGCTTTACTCGTCAATCAAGTTCCTACGATTCTTGTAGTAATGAATCGTTTTACTGATAGGTACAACATACAAATTGAGAAGGCTTTGACTGAAGAACGCATGCTCATTCTTGTTCTTCAACGTGACGAACCTTATGGTGCAGGAAAGACACCAAGGCTGAGAAATCAGTATATGTTGCAGAAGGCTGAGCATATAGTCTGCGGCTATATCAACAAAAATGGCAGTATTTTTCCCCTCTTGGCTGGTGTAAAAAATGTACGTTACTTGGAACAAGAATCTGTCATGATGGCTGCAGAGCCACTTGATCCGCCTACCCATCAGCGATGGACAGTTTGGCAGGACAAGATTCTTCTACGGATGTTTTATGAAGACATGGGGCTTCATGCTATCAAGAAAAAGCTCCGCAGAACTTATATCTCTGTAAGAAATAGAATCAAAGCTATCACGCTACCTGAAGAGGTCCTAAAGGGACGCGAATTTGAGGACTTTGTATTAGAGCTCTTCGACCTGAATGAAACAAAGAGCTATTCATTATTGGAATGGAGAGGTGACAAATCCTTAGGAGAAATTAGTCCTGCTAGCAACACCTATCCTGACTTTGTTCTTGAATATAATGGAGGGGAATGGAAAAAGAAAATCGCTGTAGAATGTAAATGGCGAGCAAGCATCCCCAGACATTTATCTCAACCTCTGTTCATGTCTGAGCAAATTGCTCGTTATCAGGAATATGCCCAGGAAAAGGCTATAGATGCATCTATTATATTAGGTGTAGGAGGAGAACCTTCTATGCCTGAGGAGCTCTATTTAATTCCTATTAATTCCGTCTCTCAAATACAATCAAAGCCCTCAATGCTTAAACAGTTCAAGAGAAAAATTGTAAACAAGTGGTTATCAATAGACGAGTTTAAAGAAAAGAACGTTCCCTAATTTGTGATTAGTTGGAATATAATTTGTAACTTTGCAAATGAAATATGAACATGGACGAGAAAACGATAAAGGATGCACTGTTGAAAGGCGAACGTGTAACGCTGGAGTGCAAGAAGGCGCAGTCTGAAGTTCCCAAAGAACTTTGGAATACGTACTCTGCCTTTGCAAATACAATAGGTGGGCTGATACTGCTTGGCGTAGAGGAACATAGGAAAGAAACTGATCCCGCCAAACGCTTTGAGATAATTGGTGTTGACAATTATCAGAAGCTTCTGACGGACTTCTGGAACACCATCAACAGCGACAAGGTGAATGAAAACATTCTTGTTGAGAAGGACGTTGAAGTTGTTGATCTGGATGGAAAGAAGATTATTTGTATCCATGTGCCAATGGCAGATTTCCGAATGAAGCCAATCTACCTGAACGGCAACGTTTATAAGGGAACGTATAGACGTAACCATGAAGGTGATTACCATTGCACAGAGCGGCAGGTGAGAGCCATGATACGTGACTCTTTCGAGGATGGAAATGATGGCATCCTGATTGAGCATTACAACATGGATGATATTGACCTCGACACGCTGCATCGTTATCGTACATTGTTCCGGGTATGGAACAATGACCATGTGTGGAACGAAGTTGATGACAAAACGTTCCTCAGGAATCTCGGAGGCTATATCGTCAATAGAGAAGAAGGGAAAGAGGGCTTGTCGATGGCTGGTTTGATGATGTTTGGAAAGGGGTTGCCTATACGGGAACGCTTCGATAATTTCCGCATGGATTACCTCAACTTCTGCAACCTTATAGGGGAGGAACGCTATAGCGACCGTCTGACTTATGATGGGCGTTGGGAAAACAACTTGTATCAGTTCTTCAGCATCGTATTGCCCAAAATGACTTTCGACTTGCCGAGACCGTTCCGTATGGAAGGTTTGCAGCGAGTGGATGACACACCTCAACACAAAGCTGTACGTGAAGCCTTTACCAACTCAATAATTCATGCAGACCTGATGATGGATGCTGGTATCTTACGGATAGAGAAGCATGATGACCGTCTCTGCTTCCGTAATCCTGGATTGCTGAGATTGCCTATAGAGCAGATTTACGAAGGCGGCAACTCCAAGGCTCGTAACCCTCGCATCCAGAATATGCTTCGCATGGTGGGCTTTGGCGAGAACATTGGCTCTGGTTTCCCCAAGATCATTGCCGCTTGGAAAGAGACTGGTTGGGGCGAGCCTGAGTTGAAAAACAAGATAGAGGTGGACGAGGTGGAGTTGGTTCTGCCAGTGTCTGCAACAGCTAATGGCATAAAGGATTCACAGAAAAGTTCACAGAAAAGTTCACAGAAAAGTTCACAGAAAAGTTCACAGAAAATAATAGAGTTAATTCAAGAGAATCCGAACGTAACGACATCGGAAATGGCAGAGAAAATAGGCGTGACAAGACGTGCTATCGCAAAAATCACAGGTTCTCTTCAGGCTGAAGGCATCATTCGTCGTGTTGGTCCAGACAAAGGTGGACATTGGGAAATAATAAAATAAGATGTCGTAAAAGGTGTCGCATAAAGTGTCGTAAAAGACACTGGTGAAATGAACGAAAAGGACATCATAAAGCGAATTGTTAAAAGTTAGGTTGTTATATCATTTTTATTGGTTTTCTTATCTCAGATTGGGAAGAAATTAGTACCTTTGCCACTGGTTATTAGATGTTTGCTACAAGGATGCTTTTAAGCATTTTGCAACATTGAAACGCCAAGCTCACGCAAGTAGTTGTAAATCAATGAATGTCTCATTTGAGGAGATCAAATAAGTCGTTGACTTACAACCACATAGAAAGAGGTGCAGACGTTGAATCTGCACCTCTTTTTTTATTTTATTGCTACCCAAACCTTATGCGAATGGCTACCGCGAGTGGTGATACCTGAATCAGCATCAGCCACCAGCCGCTTGAGATCGTTCGAAGCTGCTGATCTCGACTGCTCAGTTGCCAAAGCATAGTCGGTAAGAGTCATGTATCCATACGCGCAGATAATACTGCTGAAATTCATCCAGAAGATAAGGAACAAGTTGAGGAATTAGATAGAATTCGTGCAGACCTGTGGTGGTCTGCACGAATTATAATGATCGACAGAGTTTCCTGAAGTCTGACTCCTTGCCGTAACACACCAGCACGTCGCTAGCTTCCATTATCAGATCGTTTTCTGTGGTGTTGACAACGATGGAGTTGTTATACTCGATGCCTGTGAAGTTCAGCACCCTCTCGCTTTTCCTAATGGCGATGATTTTCAAACGAAAGTTCTCGTAGAGATGAAGCTCATTGGCACGGAGTCCGACGAATTTCTCAGGAATATGGAATTTATAGACGCAATACGTGTCATCTACACGAAAGAGATCGGTCTTCACCCCCAACTCCATCTGACGCACCAGCGAACGGGCTGCACGCTCTTCAGGAATCAATATCTTCTCAATATCAAACGCCTGTAAGATGCTCTTATGCACATAGTCGTTGGCACGTGCATAGATGTGCTCCACTCCTAGTTTCTTCAATAGCGCCACGACGCGGACGGAGGCCCCCAGATTACTGCCAATTGCCACTATGGTCACGTCGACTTTCTTTAATGGCAGCACGTTAAGGGCCAGTTCGTCACAGGCATCAATCTGAAACGCGGCATCACAGATGTCTTTTACTCTCTCTACACGGCTGGCGTCGCTGTCAGCGGCTATGACCTCATGGCCCAGGGCAGACATTTCGTCTGCCAGTACTCTGCCGTAGGTTCCTAATCCGATAATAATACACTTCATGATATGGTAATATTGTCTTGAGGTAATTTATAATTCTGGTTCTTATACTGTTTCAATAGTCCCTGTGCCAACGTTACCACGCCCACACGACCTATGAACATCAGCATCACTATCAGTATTTTGCTGGTATCATGCAGTTCAGAAGTAATGCCTAATGATGAACCTACCGTTCCGAAGGCTGATACACACTCGAAGACGATGGCTTTCAAGGGCAATTGCGGATCGCTAAGAGTAACGAAGAATACGAAGAAAGCCAGCACGATGATGCTGGTGATGACTGCCGCATTGGCACGACGGATGGAGTCGGTGGACAATTCACGTCCTGCAAATTCCACACGTGTGGTGCCACGAAGGATGGAACGGATGTTGAGGATGGCTACTGCAAAGGCGTTGACCTTCACGCCACCAGCCGTTGACTGAGACGCACCACCTATCCACATCAGTATCGTATAGATAAAGATGGACTGGATGCACATATTGTTCAGGTTCACACTGATGAAACCAGCCGTACGAGGACTGACGGCATTGAAAAAGGCCTGAACCAGTTTTTCATGTATCCGCATACCACCAAACGTATTGTTCCACTCAAAATAAGCAATGAGCGCTGTACCAAGCACTATCAGTACAGCAGTAGTTCGCAGCACTATCTTCGTGTTCAGGTCAAACAGGTTTGGAATGCTAAGACTGGCATAGTGCTGCCCTCTTATCCACTTCCATACTACTTTCACATGTTTAAGCACTGCACCCTTCAAGTTTACCAACACAGGATAGCCTATACCTCCTAATATTATCAGGAACGCAAGAATGACGTACAGCCAACAGTGGCCTGTCATCAGAACGTGGGCACCCACACCCTCCTGATAGTTGGAGAAGCCAGCATTACAGAATGCCGATACAGAATGGAACACGCTGAAGAACAACTCATGGCGAACGTCCAAACCTATGGTGTCGTGTATGTTTAAAAAGATGCCCACCGCACCTGCCAGTTCCAGAAATGCGGTGAAGCCAAAGATATTAAGCAAAGTAGACCATAGCGAGGCCAGCGACTTAGAGCTCACCATGTCTTGCACCTGCATCTGGTTGTAGATGCTCGTGTTTCCCATAAAGAAGAGGGCGAAGAAACTGGTGATGGTCATCACGCCCAGTCCTCCCACCTGGATAAGCAACATGACAACCAATTGTCCTAAATAGGTAAACGTACTGGGCACGTCAATGGTAGTGAGACCTGTCACACAAACAGCACTGGTAGCCGTGAACAGCGAGTCAATCCAAGAGAGGTGGACTCCTGGTTGGACACAACGGGGCATCAGTAGTACACCTGAGCCCACTAAGATGATGAACATGAAACTGACAGCCATCATCAGGGCTGGATTAGATTTTTTTCCTAGCGAGGTAATGACCGCGTCGGAAAGTTCAATGACAGAAATCAGGAACAGCACCAACAGATGAAACGTCCTGTTGCCCAATATCCTCATCACACCGATACTATCGTCAATAGCAAAGAATTCAATAAAAATAGGAATCAGTGTCAGCGTCAATAGCCCATTGATAGTCCATCCCAAGAAGCTATATGCTGTTCTTCTTCGTCCACGTTTAGTCAGAAGCAGATGACTGACACGCTCTATCAGAAACATGTTCCATGCCCAGAAATAGACAAGGTTTAACTCATTTACCAGTTTTTCCGACAAATCAAAGCCAAATTCCAGGATGGCACCTACAAATATACACAGGGCAGCAACATCAGCCATAAAGGAAAACACCTTTAAGGCCATGTTGATACACGGTGCCACATACTTCTTATGATAGAGAGTATAGTGCCTAGGCCATGATTTCTTCATATTGTTGATATCTATAGTTTGACGGCAAAGATACAAAAAATATTTTAAATGCTATACTTTATCATGAATTTATTATGGATAATCCTATAGAAAAAGGTATAATCGACAATGATGACTTTTGTCATTGTTATGCGTCTTTATAATAAATAATGTATACGAATCAAAAATAATAGAGACTTATGAATAATAGCCAGTATCGCGGCGTGGTGGTGCCAATGGTTACCCCCGTCACTCAGGATGGACGACTGGACACTGAGGCCGTTCAGCGTATCATTGATTTCTTTGCACAGAATAAAGTATCGCCCCTGCTAATGGGAACCACAGGTGAGGGCAACAGCGTTAGCCAGGCTGACGGACAGTTGTTTGTGGAAACGGCTGTCAAAGCTGCCAACGGACGTATTCTGATTTATGCAGGTCTGACGGGCAACTGCTTCGCTGAGCAGGTGCGCCAAGCTGAGATTTACACGGCATTGGGTGCAGATGTCATTGTAGCAACATTGCCCACCTACTATGCACTGACCCCAGACCAGATGTACGAGTATTACAAGACACTGGCAGATTGCATCACAGGTCCGCTGATGCTCTATAACATCTTGGCAACCACCCACATGTCTATTCCTGTGGATATCATCAAGAAATTGGCTGATCATCCCAATATTGTAGGATTGAAGGATTCTGAACGCGACTTGGAGCGTATGGCCCAGTGTATTGAGATCACCAAGACACATGATGACTTCGCTTACTTCTGCGGATGGGCAGCACAGTCGGCTCACTCTCTGGAACTGGGTGGCAACGGCATTGTGCCTTCTACGGGCAACTTCGTGCCTGAGATGTTCCAGCAATTATTCGATGCTGCTGTGGCTGGCGATATGGCAACAGCCAACCGTTTGCAGGATGAGACTAACGAGATTGCGAAGATATACCAAAAAGACCGTACCCTCGGACAGAGCCTTACAGCGTTGAAGGTGATGATGCAGACCAAGGGACTTTGTGAGCCATGGATGTTGATGCCACTGACACGGTTGTCAGCAGAAGAGGAACAGGCGATAGTCCAAAAATGTAAATTGTAAATCGTCAAATTGTAAATTAACAAGATGCATGTAATTGATTATATCATCGTATTGTTGTCCATCCTGGCAGCTATCGGCACGGGTGTTTACTTTGCCCACAAGCAGAAGGACACGTCGCAATACTTTGCAGGAGGCGGAAAAATTCCTGCCTGGGCAGTGGGCATCTCGATTTTCGCCACACTGATTTCGAGTGTGACGTTTCTTGCCTACCCTGGCGCCGCCTATGCAGACAACTGGATTCTGTTGGTACAAGGACTGATGGTGCCTATCGTACTGCTGGCTCTTATTGGTATTATCGTTCCCTTGTTCCGTAAGGTTATCCGATTGAGCACGTACGAATACTTCGAGCGCCGTTTCGGACTCTTTGCCCGTCTGTACAGCTCGTTTGCCTTTACCCTAGGCCATTTCTCCAAGGCAGGAACGGTATTTTTCCTTGTCTCTATGGCTTTGGCGACATTCCTCAACATCAATATCTATAGCATCGTGCTTGTGTTGGGCATCACCATCATTATCCTGACACTGTTTGGTGGTATGGAGGCTATTGTCTGGATGGATGTAGCCCAAGGATTCCTGCTCATCGGTGGTGGCATTATCTGCATCGGCATCCTACTGTTCGGCATTGATGGTGGTCCTGCAGAAACCTTCCGTATTGCCTCAGAATACAGCAAGATTAGCTTTGGACCCTACGACTGGGACTTGACGCAACTAACGTTTATCGTGATGGTACTCAACGGTATCTTCTATGCCTTGCAGAAGTATGGTACTGACCAGACCATCGTACAGCGCTATCTAGCAGCCAAGAACGACCACGAGGCCAAGAAGGCAGCATATATTGGTGTATTAATGTCTGTTCCCATCTGGGCACTGTTCATGTTCATCGGCACAGCCCTATTTGCCTATTATCATGCTCAAGGTGCCCCCTTATTGCCTGAAGGTATCAAAGCCGACGAGGTATTCCCCTATTTCATCGCTCACGAACTACCTGTTGGCATTCGCGGACTCATCATAGCAGCCTTGGCAGCAGCAGCTATCTCGTCGTTGGACTCAGACCTAAACTGCCTCTCTGCCATTGCCGTACAAGATTACTACAAGCGTTTCCGCAAAGATGCCACTGACCAACAGCAGTTGCGCTTTGGCAAATGGATGGTGGTTTTGGCTGGCATTGGAGCCATTGGTGTGGCTTGCCTTTATATTTTCTGGGGAGGCGAAGGTGTGCTAGGTGCCCTGTTCTCACTCTATGCCATCTTCTCGGCAGGCATCGTGGGCATCTTTATCCTCGGTCTGTTCAGTCGCCGTGCCAACAAACAGGGTCTGTATATCGGTATTGCTGCAGCGGTACTCTATACCGCCTATGCTGTTCTGACCTCCACAAAGGTTGACATTCATGGAACTGGAATCAAGGAAACATTGCTCGACTTGGGCGACTGGAACTTTACCCACCATAAATATATGTTAGGTGTATATAGCCATCTCATCGTCCTTGTGGTAGGCTATGTAGCCAGCTACTTCTTCAAGACCCCGCTGGCTGACAAGGAGTTAACGATTTACGGATATTTAGAAGATAAGAAAAAAGCACAATAAGGATATGAAACAAATCACACTCTTGCAGCCACAGATAATTGTGTTTGGCACAGGCTGCATCCAGACATTAGTAGAAGATTACAAGAAAATGGGACTCCAGCGCCTCTTCGTACTGACAGCCCCCCCTATCCGTCCACTCATAGAAGACACATTGGCAGAACTGAAAAGTGCTGGCATCAACATTGAGGTATTCCAGGACATTGTGGCAGAGCCTACCGTCAACGATTTCAAGAAGATTTTGGAGGTGGCTCGACAATTCAAGGCTGACAGTGTAGTTGGCGTAGGAGGTGGTTCCGTACTCGATGTGACGAAGTTGATTGCCGCTTTCATCGATAGCGACCAGCAGGTGGAAGACTGCTTTGGTACAGGATTCATCAAGCAGAAAGGACTCTGGTTTGCCTGTCTGCCCACCACAGCAGGAACGGGCAGCGAGGTGTCGCCTAATGCCATCCTCCTGGACGAGCGCGACCATCTCAAGAAGGGTATTGTGTCGCCTTTCCTCATCGCCGACGTGGCTTATGTTGACCCCAAACTGACGTGGACTGTTCCTGCTAAGGTGACAGCAGATACGGGTATGGATGCCCTGACCCACTGTATTGAAGCTTATACCAACAAGTTTGCACATCCCTCTGTGGATATCTATGCCCTGCAAGGCATCCGTCTGATTGCAGCTAATTTGGAGAAAGCCGTGAAGAACGGACAAGACCAGGAGGCTCGTGAGGCATTAGCCTTTGGTTCACTCTATGGCGGACTCTGCCTGGGTCCAGTCAATACGGCAGCTGTTCATGCACTGAGCTATCCGTTGGGGGGCGAGTTCCACATTCCCCATGGACTGTCGAATGCCATACTCTTGCCCAGCGTCATGAAATTTAATATGCCCGCTAACATCAAGCGCCATGCTGAGGTAGCTATTGCCTTAGGATGTCAGCCAGGTAAGAATGACGAGGAGACCGCCCAGCGTGGTGTAGATTTCATCTATCAATTGGCTGATGCTGTCGGCATTCCCAAGAAGTTGACCGACTTAGGCATTCCCCAGACAGCTGTCGATGGTATGGCCAAAGCCGCTATGCAGGTACAGCGTCTGCTGAAGAACAATCCGAGAGAAGTAACTGAGCAAGATGCTCGCGATATATACAACTCGCTCTATTAAGTAATCATAAAGTTCAAAATTCAAAGATCAAAGTTCAAATGAAACCAATATTGGCTATCACAATGGGCGACCCTGCAGGCATTGGTCCTGAGATCACCGTTCGCGCCCTGAATCGAAAAGAGACCTACGAAAAATGTCGCCCTATTGTTACTGGCGATGCGGCCATCATGCAGGAGGCCGTAAAGTTGCTAGGATTTGACCTAAAGATTAATGCTGTTCAAAACGTGAAAGAGGCCAAATTTGAGTTTGGCACCATTGATGTACTCGACTTGAAATGCGTCGATCTTTCAACCTTCGAGTTTGGCAAAGTTCAGGCACAATGTGGCAACGCTGCTTTCCAATACATTAAGAAAGCCATCGAACTGGCTATGGCTAACGAGGTAGATGGCACCGTTACGGCTCCTTTGAACAAAGAGGCGCTGAACCTGGCTGGTCACCATTACGACGGACATACAGAGATCTATGCCACCTTCACCAATACCAAGAAATATGCTATGATGTTGGCAGATGAAAACATCCGCGTCATCCACGTGTCAACACATGTTCCCTTGCGTAAGGCCTGCGACTTGGTGAAGAAAGCTCGTGTCATTGAATGTGTGGAACTGATTGACGATGCCTGCAAGCAGTTTGGCATTGAGAAGCCCCATATCGGTGTGGCAGGACTGAATCCTCACTCTAGTGAAAATGGAATGTTCGGCTACGAAGAGGCCCAGGAGATTATTCCTGCCATTGAGGAGTTGCAACATCGTGGTTTCGATGTGGAGGGTCCTGTACCACCCGACAGCATCTTCGCTAAAGCCAAATGCGGAAAGTTTGATGGTTGCGTAGCTATGTATCATGATCAAGGACACATCCCCTTGAAGGTATGTGCCTTCAACTGGAACAAGGAAACGGGCAAGATGGAGAGTGCCTCTGGAGTGAACATTACTTTAGGTCTGCCCATCATCCGCGTCAGTGTGGATCATGGCACAGCTTTCGATGTGGCAGGCAAGGGCATTGCCAACGATAGTGCTATGACCTTGTCGATAGACTATGCAACAAGAATGGCAAAATACCGTTTAGGCATCAAGGAATGATTGTCATAGCTGATGACATAACGGGAGCTGCAGAGATAGCGGGCATCGCTTTTTCTCATGGTGCTGACGTCCGATTAGTTTGCAGTAGTTCTGTGAGTTGCTGTAATGTGGCAACGGACGGAACCACCGTCATTGCTACGGATACTCGTTCCATGAGCGAGGCGGAGGCTATTGCTGAAACCCACCGCATCGCCTCAGCTCTCAGCCATCAGCCATCAGCCATTTTCAAAAAGACCGATTCAGCCCTTCGCGGACATGTTGTTGCAGAATTGCAGGCACTGATGGAGGCAACGGGGGCTCTGCGTTGTGTATACTTGCCTGCTAACCCATCAAAGGGTCGCACCATTCGCAATGGAGTATATTATATTAATAATGTACCCATCCATGAGACAGACTTCTCGTTCGACCCAGAGTTCCCTGCCAAGACCTCTGTACTTAGGGAACGTTTCCCTGATGCAGAGGGAAAAAACATCATCATGCCTGATGCAGAGAGTGAGGATGATATCCGTAAGGTCATTCAGCAATACAACGATGGCAAGACCATCTTCGCTGGAGCAGCTGATCTGTTTAGTGGGATGATAGGTATGGGGTGTGGGCGATTAAAAAAATCCATCGCCAAACACCCCACACCTATCATCCATCGTGAGAAGAGCAGCACCCTCATCCTCTGTGGTTCTACCCAAAGCAAAGCATTGAACATCGGCATTCCTATTTCGCCTATGCCTCGCGACATCTATGACGGTTCCGATAATCTCAATCTTTGGAATACGGAAGCTTATTCCCAGCAACACAGCATCATCCTCACCATCCCCCACACCCATCGTACGGGAAAAGAGGTTGCTGTCCACCTACGCTCTGTAATGGCTCAGATGGCTAAGCGATTAGTTAGCGAGCATCGCCCTGACCACCTTATCATAGAAGGTGGTGCTACTGCATGGGCCACATTGCAAGCACTTAATTGGACAGAATTTCAGATAGAACGACAGATTGCTCCTGGAGTGGTACAAATGAGCGCCACGAATGGAACACTCGTGACGCTCAAACCTGGCAGTTACCCTTGGGGAAACCTGTTTTAATCCTTTAGTGAATAAGTAACCGTTGTTACTACGCGCAATTTCTTTATGTAAGGAGTGTTCTCGTCGCGGTTGTCAATGGAAAACACCCCTTGATCAGCTGTCAGAATACTACCAAGATCAGCATTGCTTGCCTCAGCAAACTGTTCAGCAGTTTTTTGGGCATTCTTAATAGCTTCCGCCATCATCTCAGGCTTCATCTGCTGGAAGGAGGCATATTCATACATGGGCGTATTCTCACCAAGAGCAACACCTTGTTTCAGAAGTTCGGCTTGTTTGGAAATGGCCTTGTTCACCTGATCCACTTTATTAGTAGCTACGGTAATGGTAGTGTTGACAATATAGCGGAATCCACGGTTGTTATCCCCCCATTCACGAGCCTCCAAGTCTGTAATAGACGGAGGATTAACGGTAATCTCCCCCTCAGGCAGTCCATATTTCAAGAGGAACTGCTTGATTTTTTGAGTCTGCACACTAATGTTCTCATAGAGTAGTGGCAGGTCGTTGCCCGTTACCTTCGTACCAATGCTCCACGTCACCTTGTCAGCAGGAACCTCACGTTCTGCCAAACCTTTCACTGTCACCTTTCGGTCCTTCTCGGCAAAGTCATCAATACCGGCCTTGACAAACCAGCCCAGGCAAACCAAACCTATTGCTATCAGGGCTGCACCCAATACATTTTTCTCTTTCATATACATTCAATACTTAATTGTTTGACGTTGCAAAAGTAGGAAGCTTTCTGATGATTTCAAAAGGATTTTCCCTATTCTTTTGGATATTTTCCCTAATTTTCGTAATTTTGCAGGCAAATTATAATCGATTATACAATAATGGCAGAAAAGAAATTCAAAAGAACGACGGTGACGTCAGCATTGCCTTATGCCAATGGTGGCGTACATATCGGCCATTTAGCTGGTGTGTATGTGCCTGCTGACATCTACGTACGTTATCTGAGACTGAAGAAGGAGGATGTGATGTTTATTGGTGGCAGCGACGAGCATGGTGTGCCCATCACTGTTCGTGCCCGTAAGGAAGGTATCACCCCTCAGGATGTGGTAGACCGCTATCATAAGATGATTAAAGACTCTTTCGAAGAGTTTGGCATCTCGTTTGACATCTATAGCCGTACCACCTCAAAGACACACCATAAGTTTGCTGCGGAGTGGTTCAAGAAACTCTATGACGAAGGTAAGCTAGTGGAAAAGACTACTGCCCAGCTTTATGACGAGGAGGCAAAGCAGTTCCTGGCAGACCGCTATGTGGTGGGCGAGTGTCCTCATTGCCATAATGAGGGTGCATACGGTGACCAGTGTGAGAAGTGTGGACGCGACCTGAGTCCTACGGAACTGATTAATCCAAAGTCCACCATTAGTGGTTCTACCCCTGTGATGAAAGAAACCAAGAACTGGTATCTGCCCTTGAACGAGTATCAGGACTGGCTGAAACAGTGGATACTGGAAGGTCACAAGGAGTGGCGCTCAAATGTCTATGGTCAGTGCAAGAGCTGGTTGGACATGGACTTGCAGCCTCGTGCAATGACTCGCGACTTGGACTGGGGTATCCCCGTTCCTGTTGAGGGTGCTGAGGGTAAAGTGCTCTATGTATGGTTCGATGCCCCTATCGGCTATGTATCTAACACCGTTGAACTCTGCGAAAAGGAGCCTGAGAAGTGGGGTTCTTGGGAGAAATGGTGGCAGGATGAGGACACTCGTCTGGTTCACTTTATCGGCAAGGACAATATCGTGTTCCACTGCATCATCTTCCCTGTGATGATGAAGGCACACGGCAAGTACATTATGCCTGACAATGTACCCAGCAACGAGTTCCTGAATCTGGAGAACGACAAGATTTCCACCTCACGCAACTGGGCTGTATGGTTGCACGAATATCTCGTAGATATGCCTGGCAAGCAGGACGTATTAAGATATGTGTTGACAGCCAATGCTCCAGAGACAAAGGACAACAACTTCACTTGGAAGGATTTCCAGGACCGCAATAACAATGAGCTCGTAGCCGTTTATGGCAACTTCGTGAATCGTGCCCTGCAGTTGACTAAGAAATACTGGAATGGAGTTGTTCCTGCTTGTGGCGAACTGCTGGACGTTGACAAGGCAGCTCTGGAGGAATTCAAAGACGTAAAGCAGAAGGTGGAAGCCATGCTCGATCAGTTCAAGTTCCGCGATGCCCAGTTCGAGGCCATGAATCTGGCTCGTATTGGTAACCGTTATATCACGGAGTGCGAACCTTGGAAGGTTTGGAAGACCGACCCCAAGCGTTGCGAAACCATCCTGAACATCTGTTTGCAATTGACAGCCAATCTGGCTATTGCCTTCGAGCCGTTCCTTCCCTTCTCCAGCAAGAAACTGCGTGAGATGCTGAACCTTGAGACCTTCGAGTGGGACGAGTTGGGTTCTACAGAATTGCTGAAAGCTGGACATCAGCTGGGCGAACCTGCCCTGTTGTTCGAGAAGATCGAGGACGAGGTTATCCAGAAACAGCTCGACAAGTTGGAAGCTACCAAGAAAGCTAACCAAGCAGCACAATACAAGGCTGCACCTATCAAGGATACCGTTTCGTTCGACGACTTCGAAAAGCTCGACATCCGTGTAGGTCTTATCAAGGCTTGCGAGAAGGTGAAAAAGTCGAAGAAGCTGTTGCAGTTCACCATCGACGATGGTTCTGGCATAGATCGTACCATCCTCAGCGGTATTGCTGCATTCTACGATGATCCTTCAGTCCTCGTAGGCAAGCGCATCCTCTTCGTTGCCAACTTCGAGCCTCGCAAGATGATGGGCATCGAGAGTCAGGGTATGATTCTCTCTGCTGTCGACTTTGACGAGAGCCTCAGCGTGGTGACAACCACCAAGGATGTGAAACCTGGAAGTCAGGTAGGATAAGAATAAAGGCGCTCTTGTTGGAGCGCCTTTAATTATGCCTTTATTTTTCCCTACCAAACAACCATTTCTTGAAGAACGGACTCACGCGTAGGATATTCGATGTGATGATGCTGAAGCCAATGACCAGCAACGCCAGAAATACAGACACCGTTGTATCCAAAATGAAGTTGTGGCGATACTGGCTGAAAAACGAGCCTAACGTGGGCAGGTTGGGCATGAACAAATAATGGATTAGATAGATATCCAATGTTCGACGTCCAATATACTGCAAGCTACGTCCCATCACTGTGAATCGAGTGAAGTACTGATGGTAGTGACGGAAATACATAAAAACAATGGTCAACAGCATGAAACGAGCCAACGTTAAAGGAATGATGGCCCATGTCATACGGAGAGTATGCCACTGTAAAGCATCCAAAGCCGAGAAAATCACCACCACAATCATAATAGGATAAAACCAGCGACTATCCATGAGACGCTGGGCTTGGTCCCAATAGCGACGCACCATGTTGCCATAGAGGAAAAAGGGGAAATACATGAACAACTGGTTGATACTGGAGGTATTCATAAACTCATTAGGAGTTCCTCGCCATCCGAAAGCCCAGGAAAAATATTTGGGTTGATAGCATGTCTCGTAAAAGCACAAGGAGATGATGAACAGCATGGTAATAGGTATCCACGACTTTACCTTCAGCTTACTCTCAAAATAACAGAAGAGGTAATAAATGATGAACATGTAAAGCAACACAATGGTAAACCAATAACCACCCTTCAAAGGGCGTGACAACCATTCCACCACCTGATCGCCAAAAGCCATATCTCCTAAGATGACTGCACCAAAAAGGAAGAACACTACCGTTGGAATAGTCTGCACACGTATCTTCTTCAACAAAAGGGTACCCAAAGTCTTGCCATTCCACAAAAGACCAGCCTTATAAGCAAGGAAGCCACTGACAAAGAAGAACAAGGGCATACGGAACATGACAAGGAACTGCATAGATGACGAAACCTTGGGAGACATACCAAGACCCAGGCCCAGCACATGGTTAGCCACGACCAGAATCATGGTGAATCCACGAAGGGCGTCAAGCCATTCCAAACGGGGTTTCTTTTGTACACTCTGACTTACTGATGTTTCCATAATAATCATATTTTCGATGCAAAATTACATCTTTTTATTTTGAACTTCAAATATTTATCTGTATTTTTGCACAAAAATAGTATGAAAAAGAGTGATGCAGCTATACAATGGTGTCGACAAGCCTTCAGTCGTCTGTGGGAAATGCTCCCTCAGAAGTCCGTGAAGGCTTCTGATGAACCTATTGATGTTGTCATACCTATTATCAGCAAAGATTTAGCCATTCTGCCACTTTGTTTGCAAGGTGTTAGAAAGAACATATGTCATCCGATAAAAGCCATCTACATCGTAGCTCCCAACGATCAAGAAATCGTTGATTTCTGTAAAAAAGAGCAACTTATCTTCGTTGAGGAATCTACTATCTTCCATTTTCCACCTAAGCATTTAGGACTTGTTGTCACTCGCCCTGACGGACGAGTTGTGGACAGAAGCGGATGGTTGTTTCAGCAATTAGTGAAACTTTCAGGAGCAGTAGGAACATGCGAACATTTCCTGTGTATTGACGCAGATCACATACTCATTAGTCCCCACGTTTTTCTGGACAAACAGGGTACACCTATTTTCTATATGAGCGAGGAGTGCCATACCGCCTACTATAAGAACATCCGCAGGTTGATGGGCAAGCCTTATCATTCGTTGCTGAGCTATATAGACCATAAGATGCTCTTCTCAAAGAAAGAGTTAGCCAAGCTCAGAAAAGAGATAGAAAAGGCCAACCACCAACAGGAATGGAAAGAGGCTATCGTGTCGTCCTACGATCGCACTGACACCTCCGGTTTCTCTGAGTTCGAACTATATGGTAGTTTTGTCAGCAAGAAACGACAATTGCCTTGGAGACAGAAAAAGCTGGCCTATAAGGATATGGCTGATTTTGACACGCTGACCCAGAAATATTCAGGAAAATACCTTTCCATCACATTTCCGTGTTACCTAAAATGAAAGAAGGATTAAAGGAGCGTACAGCCAAAGGACTCATGTGGGGAGCCATTAACAACTTGACATCGCAGTTGTTAATGGCTTTGATAGGCATTATCCTTGGGCGACTGCTCACCCCTGCCGACTATGGCATGGTGGGAATGCTAGCCATTTTCACTGCCATAACAGGCTCACTGCAAGAAAGTGGTTTCACTGCAGCACTGACTAATCTAAAGGAAGCTACACACAGGGAATACAATGCCGTTTTTTGGACCAGCACGGGCATTTCGATACTTCTTTATTTGGTGCTTTATATTTCCGCACCCTTAATTGCCGACTATTTCCATCAGCCTGGACTGATTCCTCTATCCAGACTGGTCTTTGCCTCGTTACTATTAGCTGGTATTGGTATCGCTCATGCTGCCTATATGTTTAGGAATATGATGAATCGCGAGAAAGCCATCACAGGATTCTTCGCACTGGTGGGTAGTGGCATCATCGGTATCACATTGGCTCTCAACGGTTATTCATATTGGAGTTTGGCCTGGCAACAGTTCGCTTATATTTGCATCATCAACATCGGTCGTTTGTATTATGTAAGATGGATGCCTTCATTCCATATAGACCTTTCGCCTATTCGCGAGATGATTGGTTTCAGTAGCAAGATATTGATTACCAACATCATCAATCAAGTGAACAATAACATATTATCGTTTATTTTCGGACGATTGTTTACTGCTGGTGCTGTGGGTAACTACACACAAGCTGCCAAATGGAACACAATGGGGCATTCACTGATTTCGGGCACCATGCAACAAGTGGCTCAGCCCGTACTGGCTTCTATCAATGAGGAAGAAAACAGACAACTGAACGTATTCCGCAAGATGTTGCGCTTTACAGCATTCCTGTCTATGCCTGCCATGTTAGGACTGGCTTTCATTGCCGACTTCATTGTAGTATTGTTGGGCGAGCAATGGACAGATAGTGTACCCCTATTGCGTATGCTATGCATCAGCGGAGCCTTCCTACCCATTCACACCTTATATCAGAACCTGTTCATTAGTCATGGGCGTTCTGACACCTATATGTGGTGTTCTGTCGCACTCGTCATCACACAAATTGTCGTAGTAATGGTGTTTGCCACTTGGGGCATTGAAATCATGATAGCAGCCTATGTGATTACACTCATCTTATGGACGGGGATTTGGCAGGTATTGGCCTACAGATTGATACAACTTCGTTTTACAGACTTGCTAAAAGACGTATGTCCGTTCCTATTGACAACCATCGGTTGTATCGGTGTAGCCTACTATGCCACCCTGTTCATCACCAATGTCATAGCACTTATCCTATCAAAAATCATTATAACTTCCTTACTTTATATGGCAATCATGAAGATTGCCCATGTGAAGATATTCATGGAGTGTATACTATTTATATTCAAACGTCATGAGATTAATCATTGAGAAAATCAAACTGGCTCTGTTTAAAAGGACAGGAGCCGTTCAACAGAAGAAGAACCATGCTTCATGGGAGGCAAAGGGCTATCGCAACGAGCCTGCCGTAAGCTTTATTATCCAGTCGCACAATAAGAGTCTGCAGATTTGTCATATCCTACCCAAGCTTCGTCAATTCAAGGACGCAGAAATCATTGTGATAGACGACGGGTCGAGCATGGAACATACCAAAAGATTGACAGAAGCACTGACAGGTGCCAACGAATTTATGCTTCGTGCTAACGACCTTTTTGAGAATGTGACATACGACAAGGCCATCCGACTGGCTAACGGCAAGTTTCTGGCCTTGATGCAAGATGATGACGACTTCGAAGATGTCAGTTGGGTTACGGAAGCCATTGAACTCTTTAATAAGTATCCCAAGATGGTTATTCTGGGAGGCAAATGGGCACTGAACGTGAAGTTTCACCCAGAACAGGAAAAGGGATGTGGCACCAAGCGCGAGATGGGCGATGCCAAGTTCCAGTTTGTTGATGCTGTGAACAGGGCACCCATGTGGATTCGTAAGGACCTTTATGAGCAGCATCTGCATCATATTGACTTCCGTTTTGCACCATTCCAATACGATGACGACGAGATTTGTCTTCGCTCTTGGCAGCTGGGACTACAAGTGGGATGGTACGATGCCAAGTTCCGCTCACTGACAGCTGGTGGCATGCGTCTATGGAATTCCGAATTCACCAAAGAACAAATGGAACGTAACGGGAAACTACTCTACCAGTTATATGCTGACAAGATGAACAACATCGCTATACAAGTAGAAAAAAGCAATCAGGAATTATGATTATGAGTACAAAGACGGTTTCAGTTGTCATGACAACCTA
>Ga0310695_10003600_pt1 | contig 30054 bp, 21 predicted proteins | sample RumenRJG_04DNA_FD_203882 | JGI IMG/M metagenome (GOLD analysis project Ga0310695, IMG submission 203882) | Bovine rumen microbial communities from Lethbridge, Alberta, Canada - RJG_04 (v2) (version 2) | ecosystem: Host-associated > Mammals > Digestive system > Stomach > Rumen | place: Canada...
CAGCTCCATGACATGGGTTATTATTTGAGGTCAATAAACCGCCAGGGAATTTCATCACTGAGCCCTGTAGCTATGCGGTTTTATAAAAAATCGATAAGTTATAAACATACTAGGGAATTAGAGGTAACAGCTCTGGGGATCTTTCTGGGGGCCGGAGCCGTCGTGTTTGTTTCGGCATATATCGCTGACAAAATCCGCATCAGCATTCATGACCGCCGGCTCAGACAGAAGGCCGCCGACATGGAAATGAAGGACTTTTATGAAACTCCGGAATGGCAAAATGCCTTACGGAATTACCTCTCTCACCATCCCTTTAAAACAGTTTCCCGGGGCGGTGTTACATCCCTGGTGAAAAGATTCTTTCAGTTTTCCGGCATGAATTTCCGGGCTGCAGGCTTTTTAACCATTATCGCCGCAGGCTATTACCTGCTGGTGGGGGCAACCGACGCGGAAAGCTGGCAGTCTCATCTCCGGAACACCTTTATGGTGGCAGCGGTGTTTTACGGTATTGTCTTTTTTCCGGTGCTTTTCATTACCACCGTGCCCTTCAAGTCCTGGCGGAAGCAGTACCGGAAAAAGAACCCGAACGGTGCCGCAGTCCTGGAAAAGATGTTTGACGGAGCAAAATATGTTTCCTCCGGGGAATCCCTGATGGTGCTGGGAGATACCCATGTGCTTCTTGCCAACCTGAACGGCGTCATGACGCTGCCCTGGGACAGTATCAGATCGGTATCCCGGACGATCTGGATCTATCCCCGGCGCCTGATGTTCGGAAGCAAAAATCCGCAGAGTCGCTATTATACCGGGCTGATTTTCAAAACGGGACTCTGCGTTTCCGTGGTTCCCGGAGTCACTGATGATCCCGTTCCTCTTAACTGGGGCACTCCTGACAGCTTCGTGCATCTTTATGAGACCAATATTGATCACGGGGATATTTATGGCAGTGAGGGAATAACTCTTCAGTTTACGTTTAACGAGTATCAGATGGCACTTCTGGAATCGGAAATCAGAAAACGCATCGGGCAGTCCGAGGAGGATTCCAGGGTACGGCTGATTGAGAAGGCCCAGAGAAGACTGGATTTCGGGAATTACAATCTTTCGGACTATGTGTAGGGATCCTGTTTCCGGGGCCCGGAACCGAAATCTCGGAGAATGATCCTTTTCCGGGGATGCTTTCGGGGGTTTTAAGGGGCGGGATTCTGATCCGGCGGGACGTTTCGGTGCGGCCGGGAACTTGTTTTCAGGGGTAATGCAGTGGAAAAGGAGACAACATGAAAAAACTGAAAACCGGAATACTGCTGTCGACAGCGATGGCGCTTGTTTTTCCGATAACTGCCGCTGCCGCCTGGACGGCCCATGACTATGCCGGCGGCACCCGCAGCATCTATCTTGACGACGAGATCGGGGCGGCGGTGAGTCTGGCAGTCATCGGCAGGACGGGAGAGATGTCCCCTGGAAACACGGCGGCGTTACTGGCGTCCCGCTGCTCCTGCGGCGCCCCGGTATTCCGGGAGATCTTCGGAGTTCCGGGGTATCTTCTGGAATGCCCGGCGGCGGTGACCGAGTATCTTTTTGATGACGGGGAACGGCTCCTTCTGGCTGCCACCCGCTGTCAGGGCGAGGCGGTATGTCCGCATCTTGGCAGCTTCGTTTCGGAATTCGGAAGAAAGGGCGCTCCGCTGCCGGAACCGGAAAAACCGGCACTTCCCGAAATCCGGGCCCGGATGGATGCGGCTCTGAAGGCGGCAGGCAACGGAGAAAGCAGCGGAGACAGTAACGGCACCGGGGAAGGTGCGGGGAAGTAAGGTTCCTTTCCGCCCGGGACCCCGGAGTTTCGGGATTCTTCGGATATTCGGAACCGGGCGGAAAGAGTTCGGAAAACAGAGAGCTGTCAGGAGCAGGAAGGAGAAGAGGGCCCGGCTGAAGGCAGGGCAGAAGGATCGGAAAGCAGGTCACTCAGCTTTTTGCCGTAAAAAAAATTTCTTACCAGATTGTCGTATTCCTGCCACATGGGGAGGGTTTTGCATTTGTCACGCCGGGGGCAGACGTAGTTTTTGTTGGCCAGACAGGCTACGGTGGAAAGGGACCCCTCCATGAGCTCGACAATCTCTCCAATCGTATATTCCTCGGGCTTCCGGGCCAGCCGGTAGCCGCCCCCCTTGCCGCTGACTCCGATAATCAGGCCTCCGGTGACGAGACATCTGACAATGATCTCCAGATACTTTTTGGATATTTCCTGACGTTCGGAAATGTCCCGGAGGGGGATGTATTCGCCATGCGCCTGTTCGGCGAGATCAATCATAACCCGTATTGCATAACGGCCGCGTGTTGAAATCATATGATGTTTTCCCGTTTTGATGACAGATTATTCTTGTTATTTTCAAAAAAACAGCCGAGAACACTGCTGATTTTTTAGTCGGTATCTATTCCTATTATACTTAAGGGTTTTCCGGATGATCAAGTTCGGGGCCGGCTGTTTTCCGGAGTATCTTGACCGGAACGGCTTTTTTTTTCTGTTTCTCAGTCTCAGTTTCAGTTTCAGCCTCCCGAATCTTTATTTTCTTTCATTCCTTGCAAATAAAGGCCTGTTGCCAGTTTTGGGTGGCTTTCTGAAAATTTTTTTGTAAAAAAATCCTTAACACCTATTGATATAGTAGGTAATTGGCTTTAAGATAGCACCATCCTTCGGGGAACAGGGATGGATATCAGAAAATCAGCGTTCCCGGACTTCGGAAACGGAGTCTCCTGAAGGGAATGACGGAGAAATGAAAATTCCGGCGGCGGTTCTTAAAATCAATGCCGCATTTCTCTGCCTCGGCCCGGATTGTTTTGGCATCCGGATTTGAAACTTTGTCAGACAGGGAGGACGGCATGAAAATTTCCGGAGTTACCGGTTTCTCGTACTATAAAAACGGCAATATCACTGCCTGCTGTCCCCGCCTTTGCTTCCGGCGAATGCCGGAGAACTGTCAGGTTCGGCCCGGAAGAGCGCTCCTCTTTTCGGGAAACTGAAAGGTTCCGTTTTACGTCCTTATTCCCGAATCTGACTCACTGATTTTCAGGAAAACGGTTCGGGCTTTTTATCCCGGAATTCCCGGGCTGAGGACAGCTTCTTCCGATCCTGAAAGACAGCGGAAACAGTAACAGGCAATATCATTCGGCAAAGATTTTTTTTGGAGAAAAAAGAAATGAGCAATTACAGATTTGAAACTCTTCAGCTTCACGTAGGTCAGGAAACGGCGGATCCCGCCACCGATGCCCGGGCGGTACCCATTTACCAGACCACCTCCTATGTGTTTCATAACAGCCAGCACGCTGCCGACCGTTTTGGTCTTCGTGATGCCGGCAACATCTACGGTCGTCTTACCAATCCTACCGAGGATGTTCTGGAACGCCGCATTGCAGCTCTTGAAGGCGGTACCGGCGCTCTTGCGGTAGCTTCCGGAGCAGCTGCCATTACCTATGTCATTCAGGCTCTGGCGGCCTCCGGCGGTCATGTGGTGGCTCAGAAGACCATTTACGGCGGCAGCTACAACCTTTTGGCCCATACCCTGCCGCAGTACGGGATTTCCACTTCCTTTGTGGATATTCACAATCTCCGGGAGGTGGAGGATTCCATTACCGAAAACACCCGTCTTATCTATATAGAAACGCTGGGCAACCCCAACAGTGATATTCCTGATATCGAAGCCCTGGCCGAAATCGCCCATCGCCACGGCTTGCCGCTCGTTACCGATAACACCTTCGGCACCCCTTATCTTATAAGACCGATTGAGCACGGAGCCGACGTGGTGGTGCATTCCGCCACCAAGTTCCTGGGCGGCCATGGCACCACTCTGGGCGGCGTGATTGTGGATTCCGGCAAGTTTGACTGGAGCGCTTCAGGCAGGTATCCGGGAATTGCCGACCCCAATCCCAGCTATCACGGGGTATCCTTCCAGCAGGCTGCAGGTCCCAATGCCCTGACTGTCTATATCCGTGCCATTCTGCTCAGGGACACCGGTGCCGCCATTTCTCCCTTTAACGCCTTCCTGCTTCTTCAGGGCGTGGAGACTTTGTCCCTGCGTCTTGAGAGACATGCGGAAAATACCGCGAAGGTGGTGGAATATCTGGTCCGTCATCCTAAGGTGGCAAAGGTTAATCATCCTTCCCTTCCGGAGCACCCCGATCATGAGCTTTACAAAAAGTATTTCCCGAACGGCGGCGCTTCGATCTTCACCTTTGAGATTAAGGGCGGTCAGGAGGCGGCCTGGAAGTTTATTGACAATCTCAGGATTTTCTCGCTTCTGGCCAACGTGGCCGACGTGAAGAGCCTGGTGATTCATCCGGCCTCCACCACCCATTCCCAGCTTTCGGAAGAGGAACTCCGGAATGCGGGCATTACCCCGGGCACCATTCGGCTGTCCGTCGGCACGGAACACATCGATGACATAATCGCCGACCTGGAAAACGGTTTTCAGGCAGTTAAGTGATTTTGGATTAGCAACGGATATCTGAGGAGAACATATTATGTCCGGTATTCATAAGAGCATTGCCGATCTTATTGGCGGCACCCCGCTTCTTGAAGTGACCAATATTGAAAAGGAACTGGATCTCAGGGCCACGGTTCTTGTCAAGCTGGAGTATTTCAATCCGGCCGGGAGCGTTAAGGATCGCATCGCCCGTGCCATGATTGAGGATGCCGAGGCCCGCGGCGCCCTGAAGCCCGGATCGGTTATAATTGAGCCCACCAGCGGCAACACCGGCATCGGCCTTGCAGCCATTGCCGCCTCCCGGGGCTATCGCATCATTCTTACCATGCCCGAAACCATGAGTGTTGAAAGACGCAATATTCTGAAGTTTTACGGCGCCGAGCTGGTGCTTACCGAAGGCAGCAAGGGCATGAAGGGGGCCATTGCCAAAGCCGAGGAGCTTCACAGGGAAATTCCGAACAGCTTTATTCCGGGGCAGTTTGTGAATCCGGCAAATCCGAAGGTGCATCGCGAGACCACCGGCCCGGAGATCTGGAAGGATACCGACGGAAAGGTTGACATCTTCATTGCCGGCGTCGGCACCGGCGGTACCGTTACCGGTACCGGAGAGTACCTGAAGCAGCAGAATCCCAATGTGAAGGTGGTGGCACTGGAGCCCAATGATTCACCGGTGCTGTCCGAAGGCAGAGCCGGTCCGCACAAGATTCAGGGCATCGGCGCCGGTTTTGTGCCCGATGTTCTTAATACCGGTGTTTATGACGAGGTGTTCCGCGCTTCCAATGAGGATGCCTTCAAAACCTCCCGTCTTCTGGCCAGAAAGGAGGGCATATCCGTGGGAATTTCCTCCGGAGCCGCTCTGTTCGGGGCCATTGAGCTGGCAAAGCGTCCGGAAAATGCCGGCAAGGTGATTGTGGCTTTGCTTCCGGACAGCGGTGACAGATACTATTCGACCCCGCTTTTTGCCGGAGAGTGATTTTCGGATACGGGAACTCTTTATGGTCGGGAATGCCCGCTGAGCCTCCGCGTGGCAGGAGGGCATATCCCGGTTTCGTTCCCTTCCGGCATCTTAAGATGAGCCCCGGAAGGGTTTTTTAATTTCGGAATCCCGGCGTGCCGGGTTCCGGACACTCCGGGTTCCCTGCAGAATAACCGGAAAGGATCCCGCTTTGCCGGGACAGGTCAATCAGATTACAGGATATGCCATGACTGCAAGAGTGCTTTGTTTCGGAGATTCCAATACCTGGGGGTATATTCCGGGAAATTATCCATCCAGAATGGATTTCGGCACGCGCTGGCCCGGAGTTATGGCCCGGCTTTCCGGATTCCATCCGGTGGAGGCCGGACTCTGCGGCCGTACCGCCTGGTTTGATGATCCCCGGGTGCCCGGGAGGAACGGTCTTGCCGCACTGCCCGGAATTCTTGACGAGGCCGGATATCCGGATCTCGCGGTGGTCATGCTGGGAACCAATGACTGCAAGGCCTGCTACCGCGCAACCCCCGATCTTATCGGAGACGGTCTGGAGCGCTGCCTTGATCTGATTCAGGAACGGGTACCGGCCCCGGGGATTCTTCTGGTGTCCCCCGTGTTTCTGGGAGAAGACGTCTGGCTTCCGGAAAACGATCCGGAATTCAGTCCCGAATCCGTGGCACTTTCCCGGAAGCTTCCGGAGACATACCGTGCCATTGCCGAAAGAAGGGGACACCGTTTTCTGGCTGCCTCCGACTATACGGCACCCGAGGCCGGGGACGAGGAGCATCTGGATCCGGCCGGGCACCTGAGACTGGGAGAGGCAATTTCCCGGGAGCTTAAGCTCATGCTTTCGGAAATCCGGAAGGTCTGAGGAGCCGTTTCCTTTCCCGATTTCTCTCCCTTCGCATTTTATCTTTTTTCCGCGGCGGGGGAGCTTTTTGGTTTTATGCTCCGCACGGGACATACTTGCCGGAAGCCTCCGGCTTTCACTGTTTTTTCCGTGTCCTGTAATTCCGGTTTTTCTGTGCCGTTTTCCCGCATTTTTCGGTTGGATCTTCGCCTGGGGGAAACAACCTTTATTTTGTTATTGACAACGTTCACCTGAAACATTCTTTTCGCAAGCATCTCAGTCATGACTTTTTTTCATGGCGTTCTTTGCAGGCTTTATACAGGTTTTGTTAGCGGGAGATTGCTTTTTGAAAGACAGTTTTGACATAGCTCCGCAGGTCCGTTTTACTTAAGGGAGTAACATTATTTTCGGGAAAGCTCTATGTCCGGCACCAGACTCAACTTATCCTTTCTTTCCAGGCTTAAAAACACCGTTCTTAACAAATCCGGCAGTCTCCCTGACATTACCGGAAAAACGCTGGGAGAATTCCATGCGGACAGGAGGATGGATCTCCCCTCCGGCGAAGCCGATATCTACCTCTGTTCCGGTACCGGAAGTCATGCGGGAGCGAGGTTTGTCCTGAAATATTACCGCAGGGAAAATGCCGTTAAGCAGGAGGTGCTGGAAAAGCTCAGCGGCATCAGAAGCTCCTCTGTTGCTCCGGTGGCAGGTTATGGTTCTTATGAGGGGCATCAGTATACTGTTCGGCCCTATTATGAATTGCCGGCTCTGTCAGAGGTGCTGGCCTCCGGAACCACCATCACGGAAGAGGAACTGAAAGCCCTGGTAATCCCCTCTGTTATTGAGGGCCTCAAAGCCGTGCATGATGCCGGTATCCTCCACAAGGATCTCAAGCCGGCCAATCTGATTCCTGATGACACCGGTGAGCATATCATCCTGATCGATTTCGGTATCAGCTCCGATGCGGGGAAGAACACCTTTGTGGTAACAGAGACCGGCATGACTCCCTTCTACGCCGCTCCCGAAGCCATGCAGGGGCTTTTCCATAAGGAAACCGACTACTACGCTCTCGGCATCACCGTTTTCGAACTTTTTACCGGCTTCACTCCCTTTCAGAATCCCGGACTCTCTCCGGAAGAGGCGGCGAGACTCGCCTCCGTGAGCAAAATCGAGTTCCCGGAAAACTTCCCGGAAGACCTTAAAAAGCTGGTTTTAGGGCTTACTTACAAGGATATCTCCCACCGTAACGAAAAGGACAATCCCAACCGCCGCTGGGGCTATGACGAGGTCAGGCGATGGCTTAACGGCGAAGATGTGCCGGTGCCCGGGGAAAGTACTTCCGCTGCCGGCGTGTCCATAGCGGCAGGCGCTTCATCTTCAGTATCTTCATCAGCCTCGGGAGATCCGTTTCAGGCTTACCGCTTTAACGGCAAAACCTATACCGCGGAGGCGGATCTTTTAAGAGCCATGCTGGAGCATCCGGAGGAAGGTCTTAAGGATCTCGGGCGGGGATTCCTTTCTCATCACTACTTTGCCTTCAGCGAGAAAAAGGGCTCTCTTTGCGAATATGCCGAGAAAAAGCTTGCCGGGAACAAGAAGGGAACTGATAACCTGACACTTGCCAGAATTCTTTATGCTCTCGTTTACAGCCTGAATCCGGAGGTTCGGGAGATCTGCTTTAACGGCAAATTGCGCGGAAGTATGGAGGACCTGGGCCGGGCCTTTATTGAGGCGGGAACAGAGGAGGCTCTTAAAAACCATGGTCTCCGGGGCAACAGTTATCCCTTAACCAAGGCGGTAAAGGAGTTTGTGATCTCCGGAATTCCTGCGGACTATGCCGCAACTGTCCTTAAAAACACCGCCGTAACGGATCTCTTTTCCAAAACCGCCGCTCTCTGGAAAACCGAAGAGCATACTGAATCCGACACGGAGCTTGCTCTTATTCTGGGGTACTCCCTGTGCACTGACCGGAGAATACCCGTAGCAGGCAAAATCTACGAGAGTCCGGAGGCCTTCCGAAACGAAATGGCCGCTTTGGTCGGGAAAGACCGCGGGGCCTACGTGAAGCTTATGGAGACTTCCAGGGCGGACCTGGATTTTCTGGAAAAGTGTTTTCCGGATCCGGAATCCCGGGAGGCTCTTTCCCGGGCCCGCGATGACGCAAAATTGGCAGTCTTCGGCGATAACGAGTATCACTTCAAAAACGGTCAGGAGTTCCGGAACTACATCCAAAAGCTCCTTCATGAAGAAAAGCCCTATGAGATCCGGAGTCTCCTGAACCGCTATAAAACTCCCCTGAAGCAGGTTTCGGAAAAGGTCTGGGGCACAGACTCTCTCGGCAGTCTGCAAAAGACGGTAGCAGGCTTTATCCAAATTGGAGAATACCTTTTTACCGGAGAACAGGCCTTCCGGGACTTTATTGCCAAAACTATGGAACGGGGGAGATCAGATCCGGCCTTTCATCTTAGCTTCGTTAAGGCTCACCGGGATTCTCTTGACCGTGCGGCAAAGGCATTCCCGGGCATCAGGGAAAGTATCGCCGCCCTTTATGATGCAAATGACGCCGTGGTCGTCTTTGATGAGGAGGTGTTCCCTGACACGGCGGCCTTTAAAGCCTTTGTAACCGAGACCCTTAATCGCGGGAGCGGTGATCCCGGTTATCTCCTCAGGTTTGTGAAGCGGCATCGGAGCACGATAGACTCTCTTCTGAAGAACCCCGAGTACGAAGCCGCACTAAAGCCTCTCACCGATGCCGCCGAAAGCCTCATCGTGCTGGGAAGCCGGATCTTTACCACGGTGGCCGCCTTTGAGGGGTACCTCAATGAGGTTATTGCGGCAGGGCGGCAGGATCCCGGTTATCTCTGCCGTTTTGTAAAGCATCACAGCAAAGAACTTGCTGACCTCCGCCGGGACAGCCGGTGCAAAAAGATTCTGAATGCTCTTTATGCCCTAAGAAACCAAATGGTGGTTTTTGACGAGCTTGTTTTCAGATCCGTGGAAGAGTTCCGGGACTTTATGAAGCAGATCTTAAGCGCCGGAAAGGAGGATCCCGCCTGCCTCAGAAGGTTTGTACGGGAGCATGAGAAGGCCCTCAGTGCCCTTAATAACGTCAGCGCGCTGGCGCCTCTGGTTGCGCCTGTTATAGCTGCCGGAAACAGTGTTATTGAGCTTGATGAATATGTGTTCGGCGATGCCGCTTCTTTTGCAGGATTTGCCCGGGAGCTTGCGGGAGAAAGCAAGGAAAAGCCACTCCGGGGAGCCGATTTCATCAGGGAGCATAAAGCCGGGCTGGAGGCTTTGAAGAGTGAGGAAACGTTAGCCCCTGCGGTAAAGGAGCTTCAGGCTCTGGAACACGCCGGAGAAAAGAGCGCGGCTATTATGGTTAACGGCATCAGGTATACGCCAATGCTTTTTAACCCGGAGAGTGTAAAGCAGGGCGGTTATATAAAGTTCGGAAGCTACCCGCAAGAGAACGGCAATACCAGGGAACCTATTGAATGGCTGGTATTGGAGGTTAATGGCAATGAGGCCTTCCTGGTGAGCCGTTACGGTCTTGACTGCAGGCAATATCATCATGCGTGTGTATCCATGACCTGGGAGCAATGCGACCTTCGGAAGTGGCTTAACCATGATTTTCTGGAGGCGGCCTTCACGGAGGAGGAACAGCGGCGAATTAAGGTTTCAGAGGTTGTGAATGACAATAGCCGGCAATATGACACCCGCGGCGGAAATAATACCCGGGACCGGGTATTCTGTCTGAGCCTTGCGGAGGCGGAACAGTATTTTGAGAATGACAGTGAAAGAAGGTGCCGGCCCACGGCCCAGGCCAAAGCACATGGTGCATATGTCAGTGCTGGTTGTTGTTATTGGTGGCTGCGCTCGCCGGGCAATCTTCAGGGCAGCGCGTCGAACGTGAGTGCGGGCGGCGCGCTGGACCCGGATGGTAACGACGTCGGCATTGATGACGTCGCCGTGCGGCCCGCTTTACGGCTAATCTGGAATCAGTAATCTTCTAATCTGGTAATCAGCCGCCGCGGCGAAGCCGCGGAATCTGGCGCGGCTTGCCGCGCCCCTCCTTTCCGCCCGCTTGCGGGCGGTGGCGCGTTTTTTTTGAGAGATCCTGGTTTAGGGCCGGTTCTCTTTCGGAATGTCTGACGCTTAATCTCTTAACCTCTTAACCGGAGCAGACGAACATGTACAGGAAAAAGCAGCAGTCGGAACTTACCGTCATTACCAGGGCAAATGAGCTCTGCTCCTATATTTTTACGGTAACGCAGAAATCCCCTAAACAGTTTCGGTTTACCTTCACGGGGAGACTTCAGAATGCCAGCCTCAATGTGCTGGAATATCTTATCAGGGCCAATGAAACTCCGTTGGACAGAAAGCAGCTTGCCCTTTATGCCGAAAGAGTCTCTTATCAGAGAAAAGCCATGACGGAGCTCATCCTTATCGGGTATCTGGCGGTCATGGCCATGGAGCATAATTGCATCCTCGGAAAGCAGTGCGAGCATATCTCCGGACTCATTACCGACTGCCGGAATCTTCTGGGCGGGTGGATGAGCAGCGACAGGAAAAGATTCAGGGGGGAGTCCGTTCCGGCTCGGGATCCTGCATTGACTCTGACACCCCAGGATCCTGAAATCTCTTAGTGCCTCTGTTTTACTTCTCCCGAAAAACTGCAGATCCGGAAAACATGCCGGGCAGGAACTTTGTCAGATGCGTTGTATAATGGTGACAGGGACGAAACTTAATAATGGCCGGGTTGTTCTTTGGTGGCTGCGCTCGCCGGGCAATAATCAGAACAACGCATCGAACGTAAATACGGACGGCGCGCTAAACCCGAATGGTAACAACGTCAACAATGATAACAACGCCGTGCGGCCCGCATTGCTCCAATAGCCAGAATCCGAAGCCAGGCGGTCAGGACCGTGCCGGAGCAAAGGAGTTTTGTTCCTGCTCGAACCATGAAAGACGGGCGAATATATGCCGGCAGAGGCCTTCACGCAAAATGCTTGCGGGCTTTTGAAAACATTGTTTTCCTGCCGGCGGCTTTGTGCAGTTTTCTGCATTGTTACACCTGATACCTTCCCTTTGGTATGAAGTCCTCCGGATATGAGTGTTTTTGAGAATCCTGTAAGCTTCCCTGGTTTATCACTTTCTCCCGGTCTGCTTTCCTTTGACAGTCTCTGGAATTTTCAGAACCTGTACCGGGCTCATCGCAAAGCCCGACTCGGGAAACGCCACAAAAGAGAGGTCATCCTTTTTGAAAAGAACCTGGCCATGAATCTCACGTCCCTGTCCCGCTCCATCAGAGACGGCAGCTACCGGATGTCCGGGTACTATCGCTTCTGTGTGTACGAGCCAAAAAAAAGAAACATCTCCGCTCTGCACTACAGAGACCGGGTCGTGCAGCACTGTCTCTGCGATGAGCTTCTGGGGCCGCTTCTGGGAAAACGCCTTATCTATGACAATGCGGCCTGCCGTATTGGAAAGGGGCTTTCCTTCGCTCTCAGAAGACTTACGGGTTTTCTGACTGAGCATTACCGCCATCACGGGAATCAGGGATATTTTCTGCGGTGCGATATCAGAAAGTACTTTGATTCCGTGGATCATGAAATTTTGAAGGACAAGCTGAGAAGGATTACCGCTGATGAAAGGCTGCTTTCATTTCTGGACAGCATTATTGACAGCTACGAAACCGCCCCCGGAAAAGGTCTTCCCATGGGGAATCAGACCAGTCAGTGGTTCAGCGTGTACTATCTGGACTCCTTTGACAGACTGATAAAGGAAGAATTTCAGGTAAAGCATTACCTCCGCTACATGGATGACTGCGTGCTTATCCATCATGACCGGGAGTTCCTGCAGAGTCTTAAGGATATTCTGGCAGCCTTTCTGGAGACGCGCCTCAGGCTCAGCTTTAACGCCAAAACCCAGATCTTCCCGGTTAAGAACGGCGTAGATTTTCTCGGGTTTAATTTTCGGCTGAGCGATACCGGAAAGGTGGTGAGAAGGGTGCGGCCCCAGACAAAAAGAAGGTTCAGAAGGCGGCTTAAGGAATGCGTGAAGCTTTATGCCGTCGCAAAAATCTCCGCCAAAGACGCTCTTGCCACCGTGAACAGCTATAACGCCCACCTTAAGCAGGGCCATACCGGAAGGCTGCGCTGTCTGGCCTTCTCCGGTTTTGTTCTTAAGAGAAGGGAGCAGAGCGAGGAGAAACAGACAGCGCCAGATCAGGAGGCAGAGACAGAACAAAGAGCAGATCCGCAGGAACAGGCTGTAATCTGAGCCGCAGAAATATGCCAAAGCTCGCAGTTTTTTAAAATAGTGTGTCAAATAAGCATTCTTTATCAAACAATCGTTCTCCGCATTCAGAGATAATTCTGAGATTCAGGATCTGCGTTCTCGGCGGGCTTCGGTTTTCCGGAAGACAGCTTAAGCAGGATCCTGACATAACAGAGCCGCTATGACGGTATAAGTTTTCCGGGGGAGCACGCATGTCAGAAACCAAAGTAAACGCCTCATATCTGGATAAACTCCGTGGTAAAACCCGGATTAACGACGCAGAATCTCAGGTGCCGGACCTCACCGGGAGAACGCTGGGGGAATTTTATGCCGAGCAAAAAATGAATGTCGCCTCCGGAGAGGCTGACATCTATCTCTGTTCCGGCGTGGGGTCTCGTGCGGGGAAACGTTATGTATTGAAATACTACCGCCGGGAGAATGCGGTAAAGCCGGAGGTGATTGCAAAGCTTCAAAGGATAAATAATCCCTGCGTGGCTCCCGTGGTAAGCTTCGGCACCTGTGAAAAGCATCAGTATGCGGTGCTTCCGTATTACGAGATGCAGACTCTTTCCGACCTCCTGGCGCAGGGGATTCGGTTTTCTGAAGAGGAACTCCGTAACTTCATTATCCCCTCGGTGATTGCCGGTCTTAAAGCGCTTCATGACGAGGGGATTCTGCACAAGGATCTCAAGCCCGGCAACCTGATCCCGGATGACACCGGAGAGCATATCGTCCTTATAGATTTCGGCATCAGCTCCGACGCCGGAAAGAACACCATTCTGGTAACTCAGACCGGCATGACTCCGGCCTATGCCGCTCCCGAAGCCGTGCAGGGGATGTTCCTCCGGGAGACGGATTACTATGCCCTGGGCATTACCGTCTTTGAACTTTTTACCGGCTTTACTCCGTTTCAGAATGGGGGGCTTTCACCGGAGGAGAACTCCAGACTGGCTGCCATCAGTAAAATCGAGTTCCCGGCAGACTTTCCGCCGCGCCTTAAGGATCTGGTGCTGGGACTGACCTGTAAGGATCTCTCTAACCGTCATGAAAAGAATAACCCCAACAGGCGCTGGGGCTATGACGAGGTCAGAAGATGGCTTAACGGCGAAGACGTGCCGGTGCCGGGGGAAAGCGCTCCCTCGGAACAGAAACCGAAATTCCTCCCCTACAGCTTTGCCGGGGTGAAGCATCAGACTCTGGAGTCCCTGGTTAAAGCCATGCTGAAGGATCCCGCTTCCGGAATCCGGGAGACGGGCAGGGGAATTCTGACGCACCATTTCAGTCTTTTTGCCCCCGATTTGGAAAAGATCTGCCGGGAGGCTGAGGAAAGTCTTCAGAAGAATACGGATCCGGCAGCAACTCATCAGGTCTTTTACCGCCTGATGTACCGGCTTGTTCCGAACCTTAAAACCCTCTTCTGCGGCGGGAGGGAATTCGTGACTCTCAGGGATCTTGGCGATGCGGCAGTGGCCGCAGCGGCATCCGGAAATGCCGGATTTGTCCGCGAACTTCGGCTTTTACAGAGTTCCTTTCTGGATTTCTATGCGGGGGCCATCCTGAAGAGCGATGCTGCCGGTAATCTTCTTCAGAAAGCCGCATTACAGATTTCCCGGCTGCAATGCCCGGATATGCAGGCTGCCTGGATACTGGGCTATGCATTTTCAGATAAGAGAAATCTCAGGACAGGCGACAGGGCCTATAGCTCTCCCGCAGAGCTTCTGGGGTACCTAAAAAAGCTGGAAAGCGAGCAGGGGTTTTCGGGATACATTAAGTACATTGAAGATCAAAGGAAGGATCTGGAATTCTTTGCCGCCGTCATTCCGGAGGCAAAGTCCCGGGAGGCTTTAAAGCTGGTTCTTGAGGATCTGGACAGGGCCGTATTCGGGCAGGGAGAACTTCAGTTCAAAAACGCCCGGGCCTTTGACGACTATACAGGAAAACTCCTCCGGGAAAAGCAGACCTACCGTCTCAGCCATATCCTTAACACCTATGACGCAGCTCTTAAGGAGGTATCCGAAAAGGTCTGGCAGTCTGATTCCTACACAAATCTCAAACGGACGGTTTCCGGGTTTGTGAGGTTTGAGGAGCATTTATTCCCCACGGTACAGGATCTTAAGGCCCATCTTGAGAATCTCCTTCAGGAATACCGGGACACCCCGGAGTTTTTTCGAAACTTTGTCAGCTCTCATAACAGTGCTTTAGCCGATCTCGAAAGAATCTCCGGACTCTCTCAGGTTATCGGAAGGTTCCGGTCGTACGCTGATTCCGCTCCTGACAAACAGGCCGTTATTACCGTGAAGGGCATTAAATATCCCACGGTGAAGCCCATGCGAGTCAGGGTCGGGGAGTATGTAAAGTTCGGGAGTTATCCTCAGAATAATGGCAATGCCCGGGAGCCCATTGAATGGCTGGTTTTGGAGGTTAACGGCGATGAGGCCTTTTTGGTGAGCCGTTACGGTCTTGACTGCAAACAGTATCACCATGAGTTTGCAAGCATAACCTGGGAGAACTGTGATCTTCGAAGGTGGCTTAACAATGATTTTCTGAAGACGGCATTCACAGCTGAGGAACAGCAAAGAATCAGGATCTCAGAGGTGGTAAATGAGGGAAACCCTGAATATGGCACCTCCGGCGGAAATAATACCCGGGACCGGGTTTTCTGCCTTAGCCTTGCGGAGGCGAAACAGTATTTTAAGAATGACAATGAAAGAAGGTGCCGGCCCACGGCCCTGGCCAAAGCACATTGGGCGTCTTCCAGCGATGACGGTTATTGCTGGTGGTGGCTGCGCTCGCCGGGCCGCAATCAGCTCAGCGCATCGTACGTTTCTGCGGGCGGCGCGCTCAGCCTGTTTGGGAACTGCGTCCGCATCGGTAATGGCGCTGTGCGGCCCGCTTTACGGCTAATCTGGAATCGGTAATCTTTTAATCTGGTAATCAGCCGCCGCGGCGAAGCCGCGGAATCCGGCGCGGCTTGTCCGCGCCTCCTCTTTCCGCCCGCCTGCGGGCGGCGGCGCGTAATTTTTAAGAGAACCTGGTTCAGGGCCGGTTATCTTTCAGCCGATATTGGTCAGTAAATTTACAGCTTTTCAATCAGGCACCGGTGATCCTTGGTACTGGTGCTGTAATTTATTCCGACAAGTATGATATTCCGGTACTGTCCGGTATAGCGTTTAAAGTATTCCTGCGTTTTAATCTGTGCGATGGCTTCTTCAGCAGAGCCGTCGTACTTAAACTCAATCAGAATAAGAGGCTGTCTCCCTGTTATCGGCTCATACACTAAATCAACCCGGCCTTTTCCTGCCTGATCTTCCCGGTGACAGCTGTAATCATCGAGAGTTGACCATAAAAGCCAGGTCATCACGCAGTATGTGAGAGATTCCTCATCGTTGTAATCGAGAAGAGATACTGCTGAGGAATTGTGGATTTCCTGAATAATTGCAGCTGCGGTTGCTCCGTCAAGTTCTTTGACAGCTTTGAGCAGATTCTCCGAACGTTTGATGGTTTCCATTCGCCCGTACCAGTTCTGCTCTCTGACAATATCCATCAGCACTGCCCTGATTTCGGCATTCGGAACATAGGCAACTTTACGATATTGGTTTTTGGTTTCCGAGCATCCGAGATAACCAAGACATACCAGAAGACTGAAGACATCGTTTTTATCTTTCAGGGTTACCATATCGTTCTGGAAATTGGCACAGCTGAAAGTAACTTCATCACCTTCGATTAAATTGATAATGTCTTCTTTTATGCCCTGAAAATCCGTATTGATGAGGCGTACAAATTCCTCATTGGACGAAGTTCCGCTCCAGTAGCTGATACATTCGTTTCGGCTTACGGCCTTGCATACGGAATTAGGGTTGTAGATATCAACACCTCTGATTTTATAGCCTTCGTACCACTCTTTGAGTTTCTGCCGGGATATTTTGCAGTTAGGAGATTTTACTATGTTTGCAACCTCATTTTCGGTAAAACCAAAGTAGGCGGCATAGTCTCCGGGAGTGAGCATGTTATATTCGTCAAAGCCGTTTAATGCCGATTGGGAATTGTATTTTTTGATGGGCAGAATGCCGGTGAGATAAGCGAGAGCAAAGCATGCCTTACCGCTGTCGGATTTAAATAATCCTCGCAGAAATTCTATAAATTTTTCCTGCAATGCACCTTCATTACGATACTCTCTGTATATCAGATCCCATTCATCCATAATAAAGATGAATGGTTCACCGGTATGTTTGCGTATAGCTTCCAGCGCCGAAGATAACGATTTCTTTCCAATCAAAGGATCACTGCTGGTTTGTTCGGCGTAGTCTTTGTTCTCCTTAAGATCACGGATAACCATGTACTGCAGAAAATCTACAATATCATCTATGCCGTCAATGTAGAGCGAGCTGTCCGATTTATAGGAGATATACTTATCTTTTATGGAGTTCATGTCAATGTAAATGACATCATGCATATTAAGATGTTCGGTATAGCCGGCAGCTTTGGCTATTTTAAGATTGTCAAAAATTTTTTGTCCTGCATATTCTCTGGAATAGTAGGCCAAAAGCATATGAGCCGTTACGGTTTTGCCGAATCGGCGAGGACGTGTTACGGCCATAAAACGATTATCTTCATTAAATCTGTTATTGGTTATTTCAATAAAATCAGATTTATCAACAAACAGATACCTGTCTTTTCGACCGGCAAGTCTTGCAAAACTGTTTTCGTTGGCAGGATTCAGAATGTTTCCCATGGCTTTTATCTTCCCGAATTCAGCATCATCGGTCGTTATTCTATCACGGCGCTGAATTCTTTCCGTGATATGGGACGGAACCTGCGAACAGTTGTTATCAGTTCCGTTTGTTTATCGGTAATTCAGCCAGTACCGGCAAATGATTCAACTGTATCTGATGTCTGATCCGCCGATAAACAGTTCAGCGATGCCGCCCTGATCGCATCATCCGCTTAAACTTCTCAACCTCTTTTGCACCATCGCCCTCCGTCATTCCGGCTTTGTACCTTTCCTTCGGATGAGTCTTATAGTATTCCTCCTGAAAAATCACCGCCCGACAGTTGAACCCGGTGGCGGGATATTCCGGAACTTCAGAAGACCGGGCGGTGAATTTTCCGGGCAGTTACGTAATTTTTGAGAAAGCCGGGGACATTATTGAGGGGCGCAAAATCGAACCCGCTGTCCGATTTCCAGTTCCGCTTTTGCGTTCCCTTTCCCCGCGTCTTTCCCCGCGTCTTTCCCCGTTAACCTTCTTCCCCCTCAGACGGAATAGCGGGAGCGGTAGAGCTCGTCATTGAAGCTGAGCTTTCGGAGTCCGGCCTCAAGATCCCCGTTCAGGGCATCGGCCACCGGGACGTAGCTGTCGTTCAGGGTGTTGTCCACCAGAAAGCCCCGGGCATCGATCATGAGATAGGCCGCATGGAGATCGCTTTCCAGTACCGCCTCGCAGGTGTCCGAGATTCGGGTTTTCACGGAAAGGGCGGCATCCTGGTCGGAGAGCCTGATGCCGGTGTTGCGTTCTGCATAGTCCCGGTACTCGCGGTCGGAAACCACAATGTCCTCATTGGAGAAGCTTTCATTCCGGAACAGGTTCATCTTGAAGATCTTCCACCGGGACACCGGCATTTCCCTGATGAACCGGGACATGTTTTCGGATTTGTTAAGAGCGGAGACCACCGTGTTGATCTTGATGACGGTGTTCCGGCCGATTTTGGCCACGGTGTCCAGAATTCCGGCAAGACGATCCCTTTCCAGAAGCCGGCCGCTTCTGGTGCACCGGCCGATGCTCCTCAGGGTTTCCGGCTCCGTGCTGTCAACGGAGAGTCCGATGCAGGAGAGCAGGGGGACATGCTTTTTCAGCCAGGCCCCGGTCATGAGGAAGCCGTTGGAGATTACCGATACCTGATGCCCCAGGGAATGGATATAGGAGGTGATGGCGGAAAAGTCCGGATGCATGAGGGGTTCCCCGCCGGCGATGTTGAAGGAGCAGTCGGGAACAATGCTGCGGCAGCGGTCGATGATTTTCCGCCAGGCATCAAAACGGAGCACCCGGCAGGATCCGAAGTGGGCAAAGCAGTGGCGGCAGCTGTAGTTGCAGGTCTCGATAATATGCAGGTTGAACTTGAGGCCATGGCGGGGCGCCATGGCAGTGTCAGTGCCGGAAACGGCAATGGGAGCAAAACCGGAAGCATGGTCGGAAGCATGGTCGGAAGCATGGTCGTGAGTGCTGACGGAGGCATCGACGATAGCGCGGGAGTTCTGAGAGTTCATGGGGCACCTCATTGTTTTTGCGGTTTAAGGGACTCAGGCGATGTTGCTGCCTTTCACTTATTATCGGTTTCCCGGCAGGGCGTTCCGGAACAAAATGGTGCAAATAAGCTCCTCCCGCGAGTTATCCGGAAAAGCGTTTTTTTCTGAAACCCGGGTGTTATAAACAGCGCGGGATGCGGGATGTCCCGGGAAAGGGATGAAGAACCGCGGGAATCCCGGCCCCAGTTTCTTTCAAAACGTGACCGGCACTCAAAAATCGAATTTTGGCTGTCGTATTATGGGGAGTCCTTCACGAATGATCATGAGGGAGCTCTGATACAATGAAGTGCGGACAGGACTTTGCGTGCCTGATCCGGACAACACGAAGGACGCTGCCATCGGAATTCAAAAAGCCGGCTCTTTTTCCGGATTTTCGGAACGGCGTTATGAAATATGTGTGACTTATGGGAGTGCAACGGTACAGCGGTGCAGCCATATTGACAGGAGGCCAAAATGAAAAGTCATCGTATGCAGGGTTTTACTCTGATTGAACTCGTGGTGGTAATTGTTATTCTGGGCATTCTGGCTGCCACTGCGGCACCCAAGTTTATGGATCTCCAGAAGGACGCCCGCATTTCCAAGCTTAACGGCCTTAAGGCAGCCATTCGCAGTGCGGAGAACATGACCCGGAGCAAGGCGGTTATTGCCGGGCTGGATACCAGGGATGCCCCTCTGGGTGGCACGGCGGTTTACGTGTGCGAGAGCGGGGCGGCTACCGCCACCTGCACCTCTGCTGACGGCATATCCATCTCCCATGGCTATCCTTCAGCAACAGCCGACGGCATTCTGAAGGCTCTGGACATTGATGCTGTTCCGGCCGGCAACAGTGATGTCCGGCAGCATGACTGGGCGTACCGGGTCAATGTGTGGGGTACCGGCGAGGGGCAGTTCCTGATTGCTCCCTCCGACATGACCGTTCCCGAGCAGTATGACTCTGGCAGTCCGGCGTCTGGTTGCTATATTTTCTACGATCATCCTTTTGTGAAGAATTCTGTGGTGAGAAGACAGCTTATTGTGGTTGATGACGGCTGCTAGCCGATCCGGTTTCTGTATCTCAGGGAGATCTTTCGGGAGTCTCCCTTTTTTGTATCCGAAAAACGAGGGGGTAAAACGTGACCTGTGTTTTAAAACTATTATTTGCTTCTTTTATTATGGGGAGTTCTTCACGAATGATCCGTAATGGTCTTTGATATAATTAATGGAGCAAAATCATAAAGATACCGGGATTGACCATGGAACGCTGCCGTGAGACCGGAGGCGGGTGACACGCCGAATGATATGACCCGTGCCTGGATTGTGCGGGAGCTTCGGCAGTGCTGGCACGGGCCGTTTTCCGGACAGCGTTATAAAAAACAAAACCAGATCCAAAAGCAAAAAACATGGCGTTACAGTCATGAGCGGCAAGCCATGAGCAGTAACCATGGGAGTAACCATGAACAGGAGGTCAAAATGAAAAGTCATCGTATGCAGGGTTTTACTCTGATTGAACTGGTAGTGGTAATAGTTATTCTCGGCATTCTGGCGGCCACGGCAGCTCCCAAGTTCATGGACCTCCAGAGAGATGCCAGGATTTCCAGACTTGAGGGCCTCAAGGCAGCCATTCGCAGCGCGGAAAACATGACCAGGAGCAAGGCCATAATTGCAGGACTGGAAAAGTATGGGGCATTTAATTCCCAGGATTCCACTGTTTATCACGTCTGTCTTGCCGATGCGGCAACGGCGAAGTGCGACAGCAGCAACGGGATTTCGATTTCCTACGGCTATCCCGCAGCCCTTGACTCTGAAAAGGAAACCGGTATTCTGAGGGCTCTGGACATTGATGTGGTGTCGTGGGATGCGACGGATCGGCGGCAGCATGACTGGCAGTACAAGTATTATCTCTGGAACAACGGCATTTCTCAGGTGCTGATTGGCCCGGGCGATATGGATATGCCTGAAAGATACAAAGCAGAAGAGGTTGATACAGATTCCCGTGGGTGCTACCTTGTTTATGATAATCCTTATATGCAGAATGGAAAGCTTAAGAGACAGGCTTATATTGTGGATACGGGCTGCTAGTATTTTTGCTCACGGTGTTCTGTCAGTTTTTTGGTGGTATCCGACAAAAAATGTGACAGTTCTCCTGAATGGCATTGTTGTATATATGTTTATATTATGACGGATCACATACGTGCTCCGTTTTTATTTTGTGAAAGATGTAAAGAGAGCGTGAGACTGTCTCCGTTCCCGTGTTTTACAGGAAGCAATGTGGCCTGTTATGCATTCTGACTTTCGGTGCTGTTGTTCTGACAATGGTGCGGAGCCAGAAGGATAATAAAAACAACAAAGGATAACCGGCGACACCCGTCGACACCCGACAATTGATTTTGATTAAGGATTCTTTAATGAAAGGTTATCATCATTCCGGGGGTTTTACCCTTATTGAGCTTGTTGTTGTTATTGTGATTCTGGGCATTCTGGCAGCCTCGGCCGCCCCGAAGTTCATGGATCTTCAGAAGGATGCAAGGCTGGCCCGCCTTCAGGGGCTCAAGGCGGCGGTACGCAGTGCCGAGAACATGACCCGAAGCAAGGCCATTATCGCCGGGCTGGATAATTACGAGGGGATTAATACGGATAACGGGGCCTATTATTTTGTGTGCATAAACGGTGCGGCCACGGAAACCTGCAACAAGGATAACGGAATTTCCGTTTCCTTCGGCTATCCCTCTGCCCTTAACAATCCTTCCAGGATCGGAGAACCCGGAATTATCAAGGCCCTGGACATGGATGTGGTGAAGAGCACCGCCGCCGATGTCAAAAAGCATGACTGGCAGTATAGCACCGAGGCCTGGACAAGATACCGGAGCCGGGTATTTATCGGGCCTTCGGACACGACACTTCCGGCATCATTTCAGGGGGATGATCCCGCGAATGCTCCTCAGGGCTGTTATATTGTTTACGATAATCCTTACAAGAAGGACGGAGTGCTGGTAAGAAAAACCATAACAGTGGATTCCGGCTGTTAGCAGAATCCGGTGCGGATTCTTCAGGGGAAGCGGGAAAACATTCCTTCTTCCTTTTTTGTTTCCTGGTTTAAAAACTTGTCAGAAGCGTTTTCAAAAAGTTTTTTCTGAAAACAGGGGAACGGGGCAATGACATGATGATCCGCCTGGCGGATCCGGCGGCAGCCAGGTGATCTGGCAGGAGTTCCGGTACCGTCCGATCCGGACTAATGTTCATTTTCAGGATGCTGAGGGGATGCTTCCTGTTTGCGAGGACTGTTCAAAAATGGAATATCGTTTCTGCTGTCATTCCCCGCTGGGTCCTGTTACAGTGTCTTCGGACGGTGCCAGCATTACCGGACTCCGGTTTTCAGAACCGGGGGAGCTGTCCGGTTCCGGGGAACCCCGGCTTCCGGTATTCCGGGAAACCGTCCGCTGGCTGGACTGTTATTTCGGGGGCCGGGATCCCGGTTTCCTGCCTCCGGTTCTTCTTAACACCACTGAATTCCGCAGGGCGGTATACGGGCTTCTTCTCAGGGTGCCGTTCGGAGCGACCGTATCCTACGGGGAACTGGCAGAGTCTCTGGCCGGGTTCCGGGGAGTGCCCCGGATTTCGGCTCAGGCCGTGGGCGGGGCCCTGGCTCATAATCCGGTGCTTCTGATCATTCCCTGCCACCGGGTAATCGGACGTGACGGGAGGCTCACCGGCTATGCCGGAGGACTTTCCCGGAAGACCCGGCTTCTTGCCCTGGAGCAGAGGGAGTGCACCCTGCTTCGGGATGGAAGGTCTCTTTCAGGGGAATCCTGACTCATTGTCTCCCGGATCTTTTCGGAGCCTCCGTCGGGCTTCCCGGGGGAGTTTGTGACAGAAGCCGGATCCTGACTTAATTTATTGCCTGCTCCGGCAATTTCGGGATAAAGTATCCATCCTGTCCGTCCGGAAGAGGAATGCAGGGACTGTGCGGCTCCGGGACGGAGCGGATGTTTTTTGTGCGGAGGAATTAACATGACTGATTTTCCGGGCGGGGACGCCGGGGTTAAGGCATCCGGCGCCGGCGAAGCTTCTCTTCGTGAGGTGACGGACTTTGTGAGCGAGTATCTCAGGATCCCGGAGTTTTCTGATCCCAGTTATAACGGACTTCAGGTGGAAGGGGAGAGCTCCCGGGTTTCCCGGATTGTTACCGGGGTTACCGCCAATATCGCTCTTTTCGAGGCGGCGAAAGCCCGGGGGGCCGATCTGGTGATGACTCATCACGGACTGTTCTGGAAGGGGGGCGATCCCCGGATTTGCGGAGTTCAGGCGCGTAGGTTGCGGGCTCTTCAGGGGATGTCCCTTATTGCCTGCCATCTTCCTCTGGATGCTCATTCGGAGATCGGTAACAACGCTCTTCTGATAAAAATGCTGGGTGCCATAAATCTCGGATACCTTACCGGCAGTCCCTCAGGGATTACCATGGTCGGGGAATTCGCGACCCCGGAGGATTCTGCAGGACTCCGGAAGCTCATTTCCGAAAAGCTCGGCCGGGAACCCCTGGTCATGGGTCCGGAGGATCGGCCTTTAAGAAAAATCGCCGTCTGCTCCGGCGGAGGAGGCTTTGTGCTGGAGGAAGCGCTGCCTCCGGATCTTGATGCGCTTCTTACAGGCGAGGTGCATGAGCAGCATTTCCACCTGGCCCGGGAACTGGGAATAACCGTGTTTGCCGCGGGACACCATGCCACCGAGAGATGCGGCATCAGGGCTCTGGGGGAACTTGTGGCAGCGCGTTTTGGAATTCCGGCTGAATTTGTGGATATCCCAAGCCCGCTGTAGCATTTTCCGGTGGCTTTTCTGTAACCGGCCCGGCGGAATATCCCGTCCGGGTTTTTGGTTTGCCTGATGGAGTTTTTTTTGCAGTACTGTATAATGCACACGGTATTTTTTGAACAGATTTCCATTTCTATCTGAAGGTAGCTGCAATGAAGAGCGGATCCATGCCTGCCCCCACTATTGAAGCCTGGGAGGATTATCTCGGTAAAGTCAATCCGAATGTAATAAAGCTCGGTCTGGATCGGGTGCGGCACGTGGCCGCGGCGCTGGGTGTGGACACCGTGAGCGAGGATGTCCGGGTTGTCACCGTGGCCGGCACCAACGGCAAGGGATCCACCGCCGCCATGCTGGCCGCCATTCTGGAAAATGCCGGCTATCGTACCGGGCTTTATACCTCTCCTCATATCAGAACCTTTAACGAGAGGATCGTTTACGGCGGGGTCATGGCCTCGGACGATGATCTCATTGAAGCCTTTGAAGCCGTGTACACGGCCATGGATGAAGATCACGAGCTGACTTTTTTTGAGTTCACCACCCTGGCGGCCCTGTATATTTTCAGGAACCGGCTGTGCAACGTGCTGGTGCTGGAGGTCGGTCTGGGCGGCCGGCTGGATGCGGTTAATATTCTGGATGCCGATATTGCCCTGATTCCCAGTATCGGTCTGGACCACTGCCAGATCCTGGGCAGCACTCTGAAGGAAATTGCCTTTGAAAAAGCCGGCATTATCAAGGATCGGACGGCGGCAGTGGTGACCGGAGAGCTTCCGGAGGTGTGCCGGAATGAAATCGGCGCCCGGGCGGCACAGCACGAGGCTGCGTTTCATGTGGTCGGCCGGAATCTTAAGATCCGCGGCATAGACAATACTCATTTTGATCTTCTGGCTCCCATAGAGATGCTGAATCTGGAGGTTCCCGCACTGCCGCTCATCAATGCTCCGCTGTCGGTGGCGGCGGCCCTCCTGCTCAGACTGGTCTTTAAGTTCGACATTTCGGACAGCGATATCAGGGCCGGCCTCCGGAATGCCACGCTGCACGGCAGACTGGAGCGGATCTCCTCACATCCGGACGTGCTTATTGACGTGGCTCATAATCCGCCCGCAGCCCGCTATCTGGCGCAGTATCTCAATCTTAATCCGCGGCCCCGCAATGCCGTTATCGGAATGCTGAAGGACAAGGATATCGGAAACACTCTTAAGGAATACACGGATCTGAATCTTTTTGAGCATTATTTTGTATGTTCTCTCCCCGGAGAACGGGGAGCCGAGGGGCGTATTCTGGAGCAGATGCTTATTGAACAGGGAATACAGAGATACCGGATTCAGACCTTTGATTCTGCCGCCCGGGCCTACAGGGCAGCTCTTGCCGAGCTTCCCGTGGACAGCGAGCTTGTGGTGACGGGCTCCTTCATTACCGTGGAGGAGGTTCTGAAAAGCATTGATGCAAATCAGGTATGGCATGCTGCCGGGAATCGGGAGGTATCGTAATGTCAAGCAGAATAGCCAGGGTTGTCATCGGTTTTCTGGTAATTACCGGCACCGCAGCCTATGTTTTGCCGGTTCTGTACCCGGATGACGGGCAGGAGCCGCTTCCTCTGGATGTGAGATCGGCTTACAGCAGAAATCAGAATGGTGCCGCCAATCCCGAGACTCCCGCTGTATCCGGAGAGCAGGGAAAGACAGATGATGACGGTGAATTTGATTCCGGCGTGTTTGCCGGCAACGAGCTGGGCTTTATGGACGGAGAGGAGGACGGCGACGGCTACGGGGGACTCCTTGATGAAAACGGAGCACCGGCACCTGCCGACAACAGCAGGGATCGGGTGGTTTCCGGAGTGGTGGTCGGCGGTGATGCCGGCAGTTCCGGATCTGGTTTTGTAAATAATCCCACTGCCACAGGATCCACTCCGGCCGAAGCTGCCAGGGCTCATAAGGAAAACCGGGAGAGAGAGCTGGCACTGAGAGCTGAAAGGGATCGTCAGGCCCGGGAACAGAATCTTCTGGAGGCTCAGAGAAAGGCTGAAATGGAAGCCCAGAAGAAGGCCGAACAGGACAGGCTGAAGCAGGAGGCCCAGAAGAAGGCCGAGCAGGACAGACTGAAGCAGGAGGCTCAGAAGAAGGCCGAGCAGGACAGACTGAAGCAGGAGGCCCAGAAGAAGGCCGAACAGGACAGACTGAAGCAGGAGGCTCAGAAGAAGGCCGAGCAGGAAAGACTGAAGCAGGAAGCTCAGAAGAAGGCCGAGCAGGAAAGACTGAAGCAGGAGGCTCAGAAGAAGGCCGAGCAGGAAAGACTGAAGCAGGAAGCCCAGAAGAAGGCCGAGCAGGAAAAGAAACAGACTCCGGCAAAGGGAGGAGACGCCATTCCGAGCGGCCGGTATCTGCAGATCGGGGTGTTCAGCACTCAGGCTCAGGCAGAGGCTGCAAGACAGCGTCTTAAGAATCAGAAGATTCGGATCAGCAGGGACAGCTCCATCAAACCTGGCTTTGGCTACAAGATCGATGCCGTGTCCCGTCCCGGACAGTATGTTCTTCTGGTGGGACCGACTACCGGAGACAAGGTGCTTAACGATATCAAGCCGCTGGTGGGGAGCGGTTCCTTTGTGGTTTCGCGATAGCGCAGGCTAAAGCACAGGAGAAAGAGGCCGGAGGGAGACTTCCGGCCTTTATCGTTCAGGCTGATCATCCTGTTCGTTATTGCCGGAACAGTTCTTAAGGGCCGGCTGATCCGTTCCCGGGTTAAATGGCCTTCATGGGGTTAGGACCTCCGCACCGGACTAAATTATTTCCTGGCAGGATGGTCGGGCTTTATGTGTACCCGGCCTGCAATGTTTCGGGACTTTGCGGGGGAAGTCCTTCATGCGGACGGGAATATTCCCGTCCGCATTATCAGGCTTCCGGGCTGACAAATGCGCGATGGCCGCAGTGTCCGGGATTAACTTTCCTCTCCGCCATCCAGGTCATTCAGTCTGTTAAGCATGGCGCACCCGGCATCGTCTCCCAGGCGGCAGCTTTTGCCGTAATAGTATTTTGCCTGCCGAAGATCCTGATCCACCCCCTTCCCCTTGTAGTAGATAGTCCCTGCCACATGGCAGCCGTTACCGTCTCTCAGGCGGCAGGACTTTTCAAAAAGATCCTTCGCCTGCCCGTAATCCTGTTCGGTTTCGGTATTTCCGGTGTAATAAAAAAGTCCCAGATCATAGCAGCCGCTGCCGTTGCCGAGATTGCAGGATTTTTCGAAAAGATCCTTTGCCTGTGCGGTATCCTGCTTTTCCACTCCTTTAAGACCCTCGGAATAGAGAACCCCGAGGACCCAGCAGCCCTGGCCGCTTTCCATGGAGCAGGCTTTTTCAAAGAAATATCCGGCAGTCCCGAATTTCTGTTCTTCATAGGCAAAATATCCGAGAGCATAGCACTTGCTGCCGTTGCCGGAATAGCACTGTTCCTCAAAGGACCGGACTCCCCGGTCTCCCCGGAATCCGACGGCAGCGTCTGTGGCGGGAGGAATGAAATCAGAGGCCGGCATGGCAGAAGCGGGAGATACGGACATCAGAACTGTCAGTGCTGCTGCAGAAATGAACAAACGGGAAAACTTGCTGAACATAAAAACCTCCTGTGAATTCTCACCTTCGGATGAGACGTAATGAGCCGGTAATGATGGGCTTATGATCCTTGTCCGGGTTGCCGTATTCATGATGCCGGGAAATTCCGGCGTTTCTTCTGCAGACATAACGCCGGAATCCGGAAAAGGTTACACGGGAAAGATTTATGAAGCGGACCGTCTTATCTCTGCAGCATTGAGGATATTGTCCGAAAGGAGGTGGATTTCCGGCTCGGCGATGCTTCCTGTCCGGAGTTTCTGGTACTGAATGCCCCCACCGCCAGATTTGAAATCAGATGCTTGAATCGCGAATCCTGGTAGCCCCGTTCCGGAAGAGTGCTTCCCCGGAAGAGTGCTTCCCCGGAACTTCTGCGACACCATGAAAATAATAACGGACATTATGGAGTAAGGACAGGCTCACGGTCGGGTGATCCGGGATGAAGCGGTATGCAATGATGAAAATCACTGCTGGCGTTCGGAGGAGTTTGCCTTCTCTTTCTGACAGGGGGAGGCATTTGATACTTGTGAAATCCCCCTCCCCACCGTTTCATCATATCCCGAAACGCTCCGGTGCCAAGAATCACTTTCGAAATTTGTAACCTGCACCTGATAAACAGGCAGGTGCCGGAGGAGGGATGCAGAATTATTCGGAGCGCCTCCCGGGGCCTGCGGCCGGGAGAACACAGAAAAGCACTCCGGAGGGTTGTTTTAAGCGCCGGCTTAACTTGATCCGATACGGTGCTGCGTTTTTATCACGGATTCCGGGGCAGTTTTTTGGCGGAACAGGGTTCTAACAGACCTGATGAGAAGCTGTGATCTCTTCGGGGTTTTTCAGAAGCTCCTCCAGCACAAAGGGGAGCATGTAGATCGGCTTCAGAATCAGCTGTTCCCGATGGCCGACATCGTGCTGCGAAAACAGGTATTCCCGCCAGACTTTTCCGGAATATTTTTCTGAAAAAGCCGTAATTGACTTGTGGTTGTTTATTGCAGATGATTTGATTTCTATGGGTACGAGTTTGGCACGGGATGCTATCAGAAAATCTATTTTATAGCTGTGGTGACTGTTCTCCTTCATCCAGGTGTGGTAGAAAAGTTTACAGCCGCAGGATGCCAGTATCTGAGCTGCGGCGTTTTCGTAAAGATACCCCAGATTCGCATCCAGGCTGTCGCTCAGAAGCTGGCTGTAAATTTTGGTACCGGTGCGATCCTGAGAATTGAACAATAACGAAACAAATAGTCCTGTATCTGCAAGATAAAGCTTAAAAGAATCATTATCCGCGGTAGCGCTCAGAGATATCGAGGGATCGGCCGTATTGTAGGAAATAAGTACCGTTTTTGAATCCACCAGTTCCAAAAGCTTCTCCCGATCCTTTGAGGTGGTGTGTTTTTGGGTAGCGGCGGAAATCACATAGCGCCTTTTACCGCTGTTCAGCTGATTCGGAACGGAACTGTACATTTTGGACAGTCGTCCGTACGTGTCGATTTTGTAAAAATCCTCTTCATAAAGTTTGATAATGCCTCTTTTGACCATGTCGATTTCTGAAAAATTTTTCCTGCTGACATAAGCTTCCACAGCCTGAGGCATACCGCCTACTGCCATGTATATTCGGAAATCCCTCATGAGTTTTCTGTTCAGCTTTTCGCCCACGGGCTTTCCGGTTTTGTAAAGTTCCCTCAGTACATTCCAGGTGTCATTTTCGGTTGCCCAAAGAAATTCTTCGTAGTCCAGGGGAAATACCTGAATGAAGTATTCCTCCGAGGGAATGACAATGTCGGAAACATTTTTCCTGATACTTATAAGTGAACCGGTCTCAATGTAGCTGTATCTTCCGTCCTGTACCAGATACTTTATGGCCTGGCGGACTTTGGGAGCTTTTTGAATTTCGTCAAAGACAAGCACTGACTCTCCGGGATAGAGAGTAACGTCTGTGGCGGCCTGCAGTCTCAGAAAGAAAAGATCCGGTCTGGCGATATCGTCAAATATCTGCAGGATATCGTGCGGAATATTCGCAAAATCAATCCTGATGTAGGTTTTGAAATGTTTTCTGGCGAATTCCTCGGCAATGGTTGATTTTCCGACTCGTCTGGCACCTTCCAGCATTGCGGCATATTTTTTTGAATATTTGTTCTTCCATTCCAGAAGAGCATTGTAGGCCTTTCTCTTAAACATATCACACTTCCTGTTTTCCGGTAAATTATAGCATCAGGATGATTTTTACGGGACTGAATTTGCGAATGAAGGAGTTTTTCCCGATACCGAATCTGCAAATGAAGGAGTTTTTCCCGATACAGAATCTGCAAATGAAGGAGTTTTTCCCGATACTGAATCTGCGAACGGAGGAGTTTTTCCCGATACCGAATCTGCAAATGAAGGAGTTTTTTCCCGATGCTGACTCTGTGAAGAAAGGAGTACTTTCCGGGAATCCCAGGACTCTCCCTTGTGTTTTCATTTTCCTTACGGCATTTCCATAATGTTTACAAAGAATATGGATATGTTTACAGATGCGGCTCTTTGTGAAAAAATTCCGCCCTGATAATTGCCCGGTTATTCTCTTTTCCTGGTGATGGCAGGCTGTGAACAGATTTTTCCAAAGGTTTTTTCAGAGATGATAAAAAATTGGCTCTGTTGGTTTGTTCTGTCGTTCTGGCGGTATTTCTCACGATGATTCGGGATTATTTCACCGAAACTGACACAGAAGACATAGCTTCCCGGTATCGCGAGAAGGTCTCCGGCCTCCAAAACGAATGTGCCCGGAAAGACGCCGAATCCTGTACCATACGGGGACGCGATTACAGA
>Ga0310695_10003601_pt1 | contig 30051 bp, 26 predicted proteins | sample RumenRJG_04DNA_FD_203882 | JGI IMG/M metagenome (GOLD analysis project Ga0310695, IMG submission 203882) | Bovine rumen microbial communities from Lethbridge, Alberta, Canada - RJG_04 (v2) (version 2) | ecosystem: Host-associated > Mammals > Digestive system > Stomach > Rumen | place: Canada...
GGGGCTGCGACGGGTCAATCTGCAATAGACTTGAACGTCAGTGAAAGTTGGGACTTAAGTCTCAGCTTGGGAACCGAGCCTTATAGGCTGTGTTCAAACCACCCGTTTGACGGGTGGTTTGTGATTGTAAAACTTGTCAAAATCCGCTAAAATCAAGTAATCATCAACCCTCTGCAAGCTGGTAAGGGTAATTTTTCTTGAAATAATATAAAAAATCTATTGAAATATTCTAAAATTATTCTTATAATCTTATTATGATATTGACAAAGGATTAAATAAGCGAAATACCCACGCTCATATAATCTAACTGTCGATATTAAAATTTATTCTCATTCTTTACGCCTGAAACCGGCTTTTTTTGCTGGCTTCAGGCGTGTTTATTTTTAAAAAGGGGCTCTCCTATGAAAAAGTTTTTGGGATTTGCCGTAACTGGCGTTCATTCCCAGTACGGCATTTTTTTTGTTTTTTCCTGATGAGCAAAAAGTAGTAAAAATACATTTGAACTTTCCGTTTTCATTTTCCCTGTGCCACATAATTCCGCAAGCCTTTCAGCAAAGTATTGTAAGCCTTAAAAAATTTTACTGTAAGGCACTCAGCATTATCTTGCAAGCCTTTCCAGAACTTCCTGTAAGGCTTGTCAGAACTTCCTGCAAGGCTTGCAGCATTTTCCTGTAAGCCTTACAGCATTTTACTGTAAGCCTTAGAAGATAATCTTTTAAGCCTTACAAGATTATCCTGTAAGCCTTGCAGGTAAATTTTTTGCAGGAAAACCTGCCAGAACAAAAGCAACATTCCGCATGATGCGGATTTTTTTTATTTTTTTTCAATTTGTATTACCGAAAAGCGAATTTTTTTTGAAATAAATATATGTAGGCGGAAAAGAAAACTGCTTACGAAATATTCATTCAAAAGGAGCTTTTTATGAAAAAGAAAACAAAGGCACTCAAGAAGAATGTCAAGGCATTAAGGAACAAGACGGCAAGAGCTGAGGCACTTATCCTTCCGGGCATCGACGCTACGAAGAGAACCTTCCGCGACACACTCTTCCGTTCTATCTACAGCGGCAAGGATGACAGGAGCAAACGCTGGCTTCTGTCATTGTACAATGCGCTTAGTGACAAGAACTACACGGACATTTCAGCATTGGAGATCACCACTATTGATGATGTCATCTACGTCACGATAAAGAATGATTTATCCTTCCTGATAAACTCAGAGATGCACCTCTTCGAGCAGCAGTCAACGGTAAATCCCAACATGCCGCTCCGGGGGCTCTTTTATTTCGCCCAGCTCTACCAAAAGGAAGTCGCCAAGCGCAAGCTGGATATTTTCGGTCGCTCGCGGGTGAAGATTCCTTCGCCGAAATTCGTTGTGTTCTACAACGGAGCGCAGGAGCAGAAAGACATCGTGAAGTACAGGCTTTCAGAACTGTTTGAGGTCGAAGATGAAAGCGGTGAGTTCGAGTGGACGGCGACAGTAATCAACATCAACAAAAACCACAACGAAAGTCTTCAAAAAAAGTGCCAATCGCTGTATCATTACTGTGTCTTCGTTGAGAGGGTAAAATCGAATCTGGACAAGAAAATGGAGCCGAAGGACGCAGTCAACGAGGCCGTGGATTTTGCCATCAGGGGCAATTTTCTAGACGGATACTTTAAGGAGCAGCGCATGAACATTGTCGGAAACATTCTCACAGAATTCAATCAGGAAGACTATGACCGCAACCGCCGTGCAGAAGGCTTTGAAGATGGTAGAGCGCTTGGACGAAGTGAAGGAAAAATCGAAGGTGAACGACTGGCTGCCATTGCCAACGCGAAGAATCTGTTAAAACTTGGAGTAACACCAGAAACAATTGCTCAAGGTTGTTCCCTGCCTCTTGAACAAGTGCTGGCACTCAAAGACGAAGTCTTAATTACACATTAACAAAAAACTCTCCTGCGTCTATGGTGCAGGAGGGCAATTTTCTAGAGGGCTATTTCAAGGAGCAGCGCATGAACATTGTCGGAAACCGTGGTTGCTTTGTGACTAAACTTTTCCGAACACCAACTTTTGAAATTTATTTATTCCAGGCATCAGCCAGTTTTTTTGCTTCTTCGTAGGAATTTGCGGCTCCTGCAACGGCTGAAACAACGAAGAATCCACCGACTCCAGTTTCTTTGAGCGGCTGAATATCTTTGAGCTTTACGCCGCCGCCAACAACGACAGGAATCGGGCTTTTTTTGCCAAGCTCGGTCAGTTCTGCAAAAGTCTTTGTAATAACATGGCCTGTTTCGTCCATGCCGCAATCCGGCTTTGTCGATGTCTCATGAACAGGACCTGCTCCAAAATAATCAATCAAAGAAACATCTGCGTTCTGAACATAAGAAATCAAATCTTTTGTAGGGGCAGAAAGACCGATGATTGAGTCCTTTCCCAAGAATTTGCGGCATATTGAAACCGGAATATCGCTCTGTCCAACGTGAACGCCGTCAACTTTGATTCCCAGTTCACGGCAAGCAAGAACGATGTCCAGGCGGTCATCAACAAGAAGTGCTACTGAATCAGATTTTCCGAGCTTTGCGATTGCTTCTGCGGACTGGCGGCAGTCTTCTATCATTTCAAGTGCGCTGGCAGTTTTTGAGCGGATCTGAACACAGGTAAAACCTGCTCGAACGGCATCTTCAACAATCTGTGCGACCGGGCGGTCATTTGTGTTTTCTCGTCCAACTACGAGATATGCGCTTACGTCTACTTTCATTTTTAACTTCCTATTTTTTGATGTGAGATTCCAGCCTGTCAAGTTTTCCATTCATTGTGTCCGTGAAGCCCGGTCGAATATCCATTTTCAGGATTACTTCGGTTCGGATTCCTTTTTCAGCAAGAACAAAAGTTGCTCTTTTTACAACTTCCATAACTTTGTCGTATTCACCTTCAATTTCGGTAAACATCGAGCTTGTTTTGTTCGGCAATCCTGATTCACGGATAACTTTAACAACTTCGGCGACATATTCAGAAAGTTCATCGCCAACTCCAAACGGTGCAATTGCCACTGCAATCAATGTATTCATTTTCAACTCCAATAAATTTCTATTTCAACTCAAAAGGATTGTTCGCGACATCTTCTGACGAGGCAAGATAAAGCTCGTCCAGGAATGCAACCTGGAAACTTCCCGGAGCGTTGACTTTTGACTCGGCACGCTTTCCTGCAAGATTGTAAATCTGTGTTGCAGTGAGAGCCGCAATAAAAGGTGAGGCGACACCCGCATAAACAGCACATACTCCGCCCAAAGAACAGCCTGAACCTGTGATTTTTTCCATGAAATGAGAGCCGCCTTTGCAATAAACTGAGATTTCACCGTCCGTGACCAAATCTTCGATTCCGCTTACGGCAACTGCTGCTCCAAGCCCTCCTCGTTTTTCATTGATGTACTTTGCGAGGGCTTTTGCGGCATTTTCGGCATCGTTTACAGTGTCAACAGTATCAACACCTTTTGGGCCATTTGATGAAGCTGATTCGCCGATTCCCCAGAGTTTTGCAAGTGCGATTACCTCGGAGGCATTTCCACGGACGATTGATGGCGGAAAATCTTTGAAACCTGCGAGCAATTTTGTGCGGAGCGAGCCGATTCCGATTCCAACTGGATCAAGGACCCAATTCTTTTTGAGCTCGAAAAGGCGTTTTGCCGTGCGCGGAAGGGTTTCTTCGTAAATCGGGAACATCGTGCCCGCATTGATGTAGACCGCGCTTCCGACTTCTGAAACAAATTCACCTTCATCCGGAAGATAGACCATAGCGGCTGAGCCACCCACGGCAAGCTGAGCGTTTGCGACAAAATTGATTGTAACTGTGTTTGTGATTGATGGTGCGAGAGGCTTTTGTGAGCGTACAAGCTCAACGGCTTCTTTGATTTTTGATTTGATTTCGTTTCCGGTCATTTTTTAACTCCTTTGGAAAACCTGAATTTCCAAAAAAAATTGCCCGCTATGGAAACGAGCCTTTCTGACCGAAACTTTGCTCCCTTCCACAGTGTTAGCTGTCAGGTTCAGAGGGTTTTGCGTCGTTACGCTATCTCAACTCGTTAGGACAAAGCCGTCGAGTTCCCCTGCAATGCAATCATAATAAAACAATCGTGCTTTTTGAGCAATAAGCCCACTTGAACTTTTTTTTGCAAATCACTATTTTTGGGAATCACACACCATTTTGCATCATCTTGAGGGCACCGCCTGATGATGCGCTGTTTTGGAGGAAACATGAAAACAGCACTTACAATCGCAGGAAGTGATTCTTGCGGAGGCGCCGGAATCCAAGCGGACATCAAGACGATGACGATGAACGGAGTCTACGCAATGAGCGCCGTCACCGCCTTGACCGCACAGAACACAACCGGCGTCACACAAATCATGGAAGTCACGCCCGATTTCCTAAAAGCCCAGCTTGACGCCGTAATCACGGATATTTTCCCGAATGCCGTCAAAACTGGCATGGTCGCATCCAGCGAACTGATCAAAACAATCGCCCAGGCCATTAAAACTTACTCGCTCAAAAATCTTGTAGTGGATCCGGTAATGGTCGCAACGAGCGGCTCAAGGCTCATCTCTGAAGAAGCAATCGAAACACTCAAAAAAGAACTTCTTCCGCTCGCAACCCTAATCACCCCCAACATCCCGGAAGCAGAAGTCCTTCTTGAAAACACTGGCCTTTCCGGTATGGACTCAAAAAGCCTCAAAATCACCAGCGAATTCGAGATGGAAGAAGCAGCCCGCAAAATCCACGAGGCATTCGGCTGCTCGGTTCTCGTAAAGGGCGGCCATAACGTAAATGACGCAAGCGACTTCCTCTACGGCAAGAACGAAAAAGGCGAAATCGTCGCAAAATGGTTCAAGGGCAGAAGAATCAACAATCCCAACACGCACGGAACAGGCTGCACCCTTTCAAGCGCAATCGCATCAAATCTTGCAAAAGGTGAAAGTCTTGAAAACGCCGTCGAAAAAGCCAAAGAATACATTTCTGGTGCGCTCGAAGCAATGCTGGATCTTGGCAAAGGAAGCGGCCCTTTAATGCACAATTACAAACTGAAAACGGAAAGTTGAAAACGGAAAACTAAGAATTAACTCTCTGTGAAAATTTTAAATTAAAAAAAGGGATTTTATCATGAATAATAAACAAACATCAGTATTTAATAACGCTTTGATTTGGTTCGGTGCAGGAGTTTCTATCGCCGAAATCATCACCGGCACTTACTTTGCACCTCTCGGATTCGCAAAAGGCACTCTCGCAATTCTCCTTGGTCATTTGATTGGCTGCGCACTTCTTTTCTTCGCAGGCTACATCGGCGGAATCGCACGAAAATCGGCAATGGAGACAACAAAATTCAGCTTCGGCTCATGGGGAAGCAAATTCTTCGCTCTTCTTAACGTTCTTCAGCTCGTGGGCTGGACAGGAATCATGATTTATGACGGTTCGCTTGCTGTAAACGAAATTTTCTCGTTTGGCAAATGGATTTGGGCAATCGTCATCGGTGCTTTGATTATTCTCTGGATCGTAATCGGAATCACAAATCTCGGAAAGCTCAATGTTGTCACGATGAGTCTTTTGTTCATACTCACTCTCGTTCTCTGCAAAATCATTTTCTTCGGAAAATCAGGCGTAAATTCAGCTCTTGAAGAAGCAATGAGCTTTGGGGCGGCGGTGGAGCTTGCGGTTGCAATGCCACTTTCCTGGCTTCCCCTCATCAGCGATTACACAAAAGAAGCCGAAAAGCCTTTCCGCGCAACACTTGTCAGTTCATTGATTTATGGAATCGTCTCTTGCTGGATGTACATCATCGGAATGGGTGCGGCAATTTTCACAGGTGAAGGCGACATTGCTCAGATTGCCGTAAAATCCGGCTTGGGAATCATCGGCCTCGTAATCATCGTACTTTCAACTGTAACAACAACATTCCTCGATGCATTCAGCGCAGGAATTTCCGCAAAAACAGTCTTTGAAAAACTCGACGGAAAAATCACAGCCGTAGTAGTCGCTCTCCTCGGAACAGCAGGCGCAATCCTTTTCAACATGGACAACATCACCGACTTCCTGTATTACATCGGCTCGGTTTTCGCCCCGATGATTGCAATTTTGATTGCAGATTTCTTCGTAGTCAAAAAAGATTCTTCCGCAAAAAAAATCGACATCGCAAAAATCGTCATCTGGTTCGCAGGATTTGCCGCCTACCGCTTCTTGATGCGCGTTGATTTCGTATTGGGATGCACAGTGCTTGATATGGCAATCACTTTCGCCCTCACTTTGCTTTACGGGAAAATTTCTTCAAGAAGTAGTAAAAGAGCTTAAAATTTGCTAAAATAGCAATATGATAAAAATACAGCTTTATAACGAAATCGAGCCGGAATTTTTTGATGGGCGCGATTTCGGTGGTTCTATTGATATTGTTAAAGATGTTCTTTCTGATGTAAAAAAACGCGGGGATGAAGCTCTTTCTGAGTACGGCGCAAAATTTGATGTTTCTGCCCCTGCTTCTATTGAAATTCCTATGGCCGAGCTCAAGGCCGCTGCCGAAAAAATGCAGCACGAAAATCCTGAGCTTTACAAGGCTATTGAATACAGCCACGACCTTGCATTGCGCTTTGCAAAAAAGCAGCGCGAGTCTTTTGATGATTTTGAGGTCGAGCTAGAGCCTGGTGTTTTCACTGGTCAAAAAAATATTGCTGTTGACCGTGCGGGTGCTTATGTTCCTGCAGGCCGATTCCCGCTCGTTTCAAGCGTTGTCATGACAATCACTCCGGCTGTTGCGGCTGGCGTTAAGGAAGTTGTTTTGTGCACGCCTCCACGTGTTCACCCGGATGACAAGGCCGCTGCCCAAAAAGCCGGCACTGGCGTTCCGGGTAAACCTTTCGTTGGCGGCAAACCTTATGCAGATGAAAACATCATGGCAGCGGCATACATTTGCGGAGTCACAAAGGCATTTGCTTGTGGCGGCTCACAGGCAATCGGTGCAATGGCTTTTGGAACTGAATCAATTCCTCGCTGTGATGTAATTGTCGGTCCTGGCAACAAATTCGTTGCAGAGGCCAAAAAACTGGTTTACGGCACTGTAGGTATCGACATGCTTGCAGGTCCGACCGAGGTTTTCATCATTGCGGACAAGAGCGCGAACCCGGCTTGGGTTGCCGCAGATCTTCTTGCACAGGCAGAGCACGACATCGTAGCACAGCCTGTAATGGCCACAGATTCCGAAGAGCTTGCAAAGGCTGTCGCTTGTGAAATTGAGAAGCAGCTTGCCGTTTTGCCCACAAAATCAACCGCCGAGCAGAGCGTTCAAAATTACGGAAGAATCATCGTATGTGAAAGCATTGAGCAGGCCGCAGAATGTGCCAACCGAAAAGCACCTGAGCACCTGGAGCTTGCCATGGAAGAAGGAGCCGTTCGCGACAAAATCGCTTCAATCGTACACAACTATGGCTCCCTCTTTGTCGGTCACGGAAGTGCGGAAGTCTTCGGTGATTATGCAGCTGGCCTCAACCATACTTTGCCAACATCAGGTAGCGCAAGATTCACAGGCGGTTTGAGCGTGCGAATGTTCCTCAAAACTGTCACAACTTTGCGCGCAATTCCTGGCTCAAAGGGAGCTGTGGCTTCGGCAAATGCTTCTGGAACTTTGGGCGATGCAGAAGGCCTGGCAGGACACGCTCGTGCTGCCAGAATCCGGCTTGAATAGCGTAAAGATTAATTTAATTGCAATAAAACCGAAATTGCAATAATATAGAAGAAAAATTGCGGTTGTAGTACATCGGTAGTACCCGGGCTTCCCAAGCCTGTGAGGCGGGTCCGACTCCCGTCAACCGCTTTTTTAGTTTTAAATTATTTTGCGGGATATTTTCATGAAGATTTACAAATTAGGCGAAGAAGTTTTAAGAAAAAAGGCAGTTCCAGTAAAACCAGAAGAAATCAACGATTCTCTCCGCGAGACTTTCAACGAAATGTTTGAGACTATGCTTGCCGCAGACGGTGTTGGCTTGGCAGCTCCACAGATTGGCGATTCACGAAGATATTTTGTAATTATTTCTGATGATGATATTCGCCGCGTTTTCATTAATCCTCAGATTGTTTCAACAAGCAATGATTTGTGTGATTATGAAGAGGGATGCCTTTCTCTTCCAGGTTTCAATGAGAATATCAAGCGGCCTTCAAAAGTTACTGTTCAGGCCCTCAACGAAAATGGCAAGCCTTTTACTCTCAACGCAGAAGGTCTTCTGGCTCGAATTATCCAGCACGAATATGACCATCTCGAGGGAATTGTTTACATTGACCGCGGTGACCCAAACTTTGCTGCTGATGTCACCGAAAAAATGAAAAGACGATTGGAGCGTGCTGCCAAAAAAGAGGCAGAAAAGGCTCGGAAAGCGGCAAGCATTGCTGCAAAAATCGCCGCTAAGGAAGCAAAAAAAGCGGCAAAATAAAATCGGGAGGTATTCCCCCAGTGCGAAAACTAAAAATTATTTATGCCGGCTCTCCGCTGGCATCTAGTATCGTTCTAAAAGGTCTCATCGCGTCTCAGTCCGAGTGTGGATTTGAGATTGCGGGTGTTCTTACAAATCCACCTTCTACACGCGGACGACATTCTGATTTGATTCCTACCGAAGTTGCGGTAGTTGCCCGCGAAAATAATATTCCTGTTTTTGAGTTTGATCATCTTGTTGCTGAAGCACGAGAAGCGATTTCTCCGCTAGAGGCAGATTTGCTTGTTTCTTTTGATTACGGTCGTATTTTCGGCCCCAAATTTCTGGCACTTTTTGCGCTCGGTGGAATCAACCTTCATCCTTCTTTGCTTCCAAAATATCGCGGGTGCACGCCTGTTCCTGCGGCTCTCCTTAATGGCGATAAAACTTTGGGCGTAACGGTTCAGAAACTTGCCTTGCAGACCGACGAGGGCGATATCCTTGCTCAGTCAGAAATTAAGCTTGACGGCACGGAGACGACTCTTTCTTTGATGGACGGTGACGGCTCTTCAAGTAAAGTCACGGAAGCAGGTTTCAATCTTCTCAAAAAAGTTCTCAAAGAGGCTGCCAATTCGGATTCGGAATTAATCGGCAAAAAACAATCTGGCGAGACAAGTTACACTCCTTTCCTCAAAAAAGAAGACGGAATTATTGACTGGAACAAAACTGCAGGTCAGATTGACTGCCAGATTCGTGCATACACGCCTTATCCATTGTGCTTTACTTCTTTTAACGGCATAAAAGTCACGATTTTAAAAGCGCGTCCTTCTGATTCAAACTCTTCTGAAAAGCCAGGCACAGTTCTTCCTTATCGAAAAACAGTGGGCATCGAAATTGCTTGCGGTGATGGTTCGGTTTTGATTGTGACGGAGCTGCAGCAAGAGAAAAAAAAGGCGATGGATTACAAATCTTTTCTAAATGGTGCTAGAAATTTTGTCGGTTCTGTATTAGAGTAGGGCGAACATTTTTTTGTAAACTATGTAAAGACGGACTTAAATAGAATGAAACTAACAGAAGAGATAAAAAACAAAAGCGAAGAAACCATTGTTGCGCTAAATAAAAGCAAAAAGGCGCTTTTTCTGGTGGTGATTCTTGCGCTTATCTTCATGTTTGCAATCTGCTGGATTACTTTTTTTGCGACTGTTCGAGGTCCTGAGCAGGTTATGGTTCCGAATGTTGAGGGCAAAGAACTTACAAATGCCCTTCTTGAGCTGCAAGCAAAAGAACTTTACCCCAAAATCCAGCTCAAATATACAGACAATCCTGATGATGCAGGCAAAATCTTAAATCAGAATCCAGAAGGTGGTTCAATCGTCAAGGCTGGCAGGCGAATCAACCTCACTGTAAGCCGTGGTGTGATTCTTGACCATGTAGAAAATTATATCGGTCAGAATTTTGATGATGTCAAAATAAACCTTCAAACTATGTTTACAGGTTCATCTAGACCATTGATTGTTCTTGCTGAGCCAAGCTACAAATCAGACCAAAGCGATGCGGGCACAATCCTTGCGCAAGATCCGCCAGAAGGCACAATTATTTCAAATCCAGTCACGGTCAAATTGATTGTCAGTAAGGGTGCGGAATATGAAAACGCACGTGTCCCAAAAATCGTAGGCTTGGATTTCCAAAAACTTATTTCCACAATCACAACTTCACGTATAGTCTATGATTTTACGGCTCATATTGCCGAGGATAACGAAAAAGAAGGCACTGTAATAAGCCAGAGCAAGGAAAACGGTCAGTTTGTTCCAAATTATTCACGAATTTCTGCTGAGATTGCACTTCCTAAAAAGCAAAAAGATGACGAATTTATGGGGCTTTTTGTTACTCAGCTTCCAAATTATCCGTATGCGGTTGAAATGACTCTTGAATCTTCAAAAGACGGAGTGAAACAGACTTTAATCACATTGAAGCATAAGGGTGGAAATGTGACTATTCCATACATCGCAGAAAAAGATAGCGAGTTGATTCTTTCCATTGCGGGAAGAATCGTTGCTAGACAAACGGTGGACTAAGATGGTACTAAACATAATTAATTTCGCTGGAAGTTTGTGTTTTTTGCTTTATGGCATGAAACTTATGAGTGACGGAATTCAAAAGAGTGCGGGGCAGAAGTTACAGGCTGCACTTGCCTTTATGACCGGCAACCGTTTTGTGGGGCTTTTGACAGGCTGTATTCTTACAATGATTATACAGTCTTCGGGTGCAACTACGGTTATGCTCGTAAGCTTTGTTAATGCCGGGCTTGTTTCGGTGGTGCAAGGTATCGGCGTAATTTTTGGTGCGAACATCGGAACAACCGTTACTGGCTGGATTGTTGCGCTTGGTTCCAGCTTTGAAATCAAAGATTATGCTATTCCAATCTTCGGTCTTGGTTATCTTCTATATATATTAAAAAGATTCAAGTCAAAAGAAGGTTTTTGGCTCGCAATCATGGGCTTCGGTCTTCTCTTCTTTGGCTTGGGCGGCCTTTCAGACTTCTTTGCAGTTCCACAGGTAAAAGGTTTTGTAATCAGCTTCATTGGCATCGTAAACAACTTTGGCTTTATCAGCTACGCAATCGGTCTTTTAATCGGAATTTTCCTTACGGCACTTATTCATTCTTCTTCGGCAATGTCGGCTATCGTAATTGGTATGGCCGTGGCAATGTCAAAAGAAGGCAACGCAAGTATTGAAGAACTCAATGATTTTTGGCGGTTTGGTGCTGTAATGATTATCGGAAGCTCCGTTGGTTCAACTGTTGATGCAATTCTGGCGGCAATCGGAGCAAATGCAAATGCAAAGCGTACTGCGGCGGTGCATGTTCTTTTCAATGTGGCAACGGTTATCATCGTTCTTCTTGTGTTCAAGCCGTTCATGGCTTTTGTCGAACTTGTTTCTCCAGGCCACAACATTGTCTTTAGAATCGCAATGCTTAATACTGTTTTCAAGGTAATGGGAACGCTGATATTTATTCCTTTCGTTAATCAAATCGCAAAATTTGTCAGTATTCTTATCAAGGACGACAAGGCGAGTGAGGAAAATATCTACAAAATCGAATTCAACGAACGAATGGCTATCGATTCGCCAGAAGGTTGTGTTTTCCGTGCTCAGAATGAAGTCAAAGTTTTTTCTGACAGGGTTGCACAAATGTTTGATGAATTGCAGCAAGGACTTTCAAATTTCAATTCTGACTTTGTGACAGGCGGTTACGAACGAATTGTTTTGCATGAAGATTATTGTGACCAGATGAACGAGCAGCTTACGCAATATCTCGTTCGGTGCACTCACTTGCATTTGAGCGATTCAGCAAAGGACAATGCTGCATTGATGATGCAGCTGATTGCCGAGATGGAAGCTATGGCTGACGGTTGTTTGAATATCGCTTATCAGCTTAAAAAGGCAATCGAAAAAGAAATGACTTTTAATCAGGAAGATTTTGACAGGCTTCTTCCATATTTTGAGCTTGCCCGCCAGCTCATGTACTTTATATACAAAAACGTGGCAAAAATTCAGCGTCTTACTCCAGAGCAGTTCCAGTTTGCGAGTGAGTTAGAGCAGCAGATTGACGATGAACGCAAAGCCCTCAAAAAAATAGCTCGAAGCAGACTTGAAACCGGTGGAGATGTCCGCTCCGAGCTATTGTACATGGATATTATCCGTCAAATCGAAAAAATCGGTGACCGCTGCTTTGATGCCGCAGGTGATTTGCGTTAATTTCGCTAAACCTTGAACTGGTCAACCTGAGTGCCAATCTGAACGATTGAATCTTTAACCTTGCCAGAGATTGTATTCAATGTTGCGCCAGTTTCGTTGATTTTTCGTGCACCAATCTTCATTTCTTCCATACTTTGTGTCATTACCTGAGTTGCATTCTGCAGATGACGCACTTCATCAAGAATCATCTTGTTGCCTTCTTCCATTTCAGAAGATGCGTTTCGAACTTCGACAGTGCTGTCATTCATGCTGTGTAGAGCCTCGGTAATCTGCTTAGAACCTTCGTTCTGCTCTTCCATAGCGGCCTTAATCTGCATTACAAGCGCATCAGTTTCTTCGAGTTTCTGGGATACAGAATCGAATGCCGAGCTTGCTTCGGTTGAAGCAACGACTACATCGTTAATAGAATTTTTGATGTTGTTGAGCTGGTCGCCGATTGTCTTTGACTGTGTTGTTGAAGTTTCTGAAAGCTTACGGATTTCATCCGCAACGACAGCGAAGCCCTTTCCTGCCTCACCAGCGTGAGCAGCCTCAATCGCAGCGTTCATAGCAAGAAGGTTTGTCTGGCTTGCGATTGCCGCAATCGCAACGTTTGCTTCTTGGAGCATTGCCGACTGAGTTTCAATCTCTTTGACACGCTCATTTACAACCTTCTGCTTGCTGAATCCTGCCTGAGAATTCGTGCGAAGCTCACCGAATGAAGATGCCATTTTGTCCATTGAGGCATTAACTGAAGAAATGTTTCCAATCATCTCTTCTACAGCGGCACTAGCCTGGGTGACACCGCTAGACTGGCTTTCAATCATCTTTTCAAGTGACTCAATATTTGAAGCAATCTCGTTTACAGCTCCAGCTGTCTGATCTACGCTACCTTTCTGGCTTTCAATCTGTTTGTGCATGCTTTCGATGTTGGCGATAATCTCAGTGATTGCACTTGCGGTGTCCTGCGCAGTACATGACATGTCATCACCAGCAACCATCAAGTCATCTTTTGAATTCTTTACGTCGCCAATAATTGTCTGCAACTTTTCGCTGAATTTGTTGAAGCCCTTTACAACGTCACCTATTTCATCATTTGCTGTAGCATTAAGTCGGCGGGTCAAATCTGCGTCTCCAGAAGCGATTCCGTTGATTGCCTCACTTACAGTTTTGAGAGGCTTGATTGAGAATTTAACGACAATCATTCCGACTGCAATTGCAACTACAAGCGCGATTACTCCCATAACAATCATTGCACGGAGAAGCTCGGTGATTCCGTAGTAGAAATCATCGTAAGGCGCAAGACAAACTGCACTCCAGTTAGAACCTTCAATCGGCTGATAAGAAACTGCATATTTTGCTTTTGCGACTTCATCATAGAATACTTCTGCACCAGTTTCGCCAGAGATAATTCTTTGGATTATCGGTTTGAAACCTTCTGAAACAACATCTGATGCAACAGTTCCCTCTTCAACTAGTTTTTGATTTTCGTGAGCAACATACTTTCCGCTTTTTCGACTGATAACGAAGGGATGTGAATTCTTTCAGACTGTGAGTGTTGTCATAGTTTTGCATAAGTCAGATGCCTCAACAACAGCTGTTAATTCTCCGAGCTGGCGACCATTTGGATCAAAGAAAGGAATTCCGTAATAAACGCAAAGATGACCGTTTGTTTTTGACCAGTCTGGATCCATGAGGGCGTTCTTTCCTTGCATTGCAATCGCGATGTATTCACGGTCATGCATATCATGGTACTTTCCTGTGGTGCTGTAGCCTACGCCCTGTGCGTCGTAGCAACCAAGACCAATGTACCTTGAAATTTCTTTTATGCTAGAATTTCCAAGTTCCCATTTTTCGCGCAGATCAACTTCTGGATCACGGAAAATTGAAGTTCTTGTGATACCTTCCAACATACTGAATTCACGCTCGCTGATAGTTTGAATCTTTGCCGCGACTGCATGAGCGAGATTAAGGTTTCCTGTTTCGACAGCTTCTGTAAGCTCTTCATTTGATTTGCGATAGCTGAATGTAACGATTGCCGAAGCAGTGAGAAAAATTAACCCAAGCATTGCAAGGGAAATTTTGGTTTTTATGCCCATAAAATACTCCTAAAAAGAATTATTGAAGTTATTTTAAAAGTATAACACTATTTTTTAAAATTGTAAAAATCCTTTTTCTATAATATAATTATTTTTAAGAAAAATTTGTTTTGGTTATGGAGGTAGCCATGTACGAGAGTGGTGAAGATTATCTCGAAGCGATATTGAGATTACAGCAGGAGAATGGATTTGTCCGCTCCGTAGATGTTGCGAATAAACTTGCTGTTTCTAGGCCAAGTGTTAGTCGAGCTATGAGCGTTCTTGAAAAAGATGGCTTCGTTGAATTCGGTTTGGGAAACATGCTAAAACTCACCGAAAAAGGCAAAGAAAAGGCTGAGGATGTTTACAATCGTCATAAATTGCTCACAGTCTTCTTGCAGAAAATCACAGGATTGCCCGAAGACCAGTGCGAAGAGAACGCCTGCCGTGTTGAGCATCAGGTTGATGCCGATGTTGTGGCGGGAATCCAAAAGTGGGTTGATGAAAATTCGTAATGTTTGTAGAATTTAAAAAATAAGGAGTCCATATTATGGAAAAGTTTTTTAAGTTAAAGGAGCGCGGAACAACCGTAAGCCGAGAAGTTGTCGGTGGTATCACAACATTCCTCGCTATGTCTTACATTCTCGCCGTTAACCCGGGAATTCTTTCTGCTGCAGGATTGCAGTGGGGTGCTCTCTTTACGGCAACGGCTGTTTCTGCAGCAGTCTCCACTCTTGTTATGGCATTCTGTGCCAACCTTCCTGTCGCACTTGCACCAGGATTGGGCTTGAACGCATTCTTCACTTATTCAGTTGTTTTGGGAATGGGCTGTTCTCCGGCATTTGCTCTCACAGCTGTTTTGCTTGAAGGTGTTCTTTTCATTCTTCTTTCTGTATTTGGAATCCGTGAGGCAATCATCAAATCAATTCCGCTCAATTTGCGCAAAGCTGTTGCAGTCGGAATCGGTCTTTTCATCACATTGATTGGTCTTGTAAACGCAGGGATCGTCGCTGGTGACACAGGCACTTTGGTTGGTTTCGTTAATTTTGATATGAAACATGCATGTGCAATCGTTGCAATGCTTGGTCTTGTAATCACAATCATCTTGTACACATTCAAAGTTCCTGGCTCAATTCTGGTTGGCATCATCATCACGACAATCATCGGAATTCCTTTTGGTGTAACTTCTATTCCAAAGGATTTCGCACCAGTTTCAACTCCTGCAGCTCCAAACTTGTTCATGTTTGAATGGGGCGGCGTTCTCACTGTAAAATTCTTCATCGTATTCTTTACATTCCTTTTCACAGATTTGTTCGATACAATCGGCACTTTGCTTGGTGTTGCTGAGCAGGCAAATCTCAAGGACAAAGAAGGAAACGTCGTTAATGCAAAAGGTGCATTGCTTGCAGACGCTGTTGGTACAGTCGTTGGCGCATGTTTGGGAACTTCAACAGTCACAAGCTTCGTTGAAAGCTCTTCTGGTGTTGCCGCAGGTGCACGCACAGGTTTGGCTTCGGTTGTAACAGCCCTGCTTTTCCTTGTCGCACTCTTCCTCAGCCCGCTTTTTGCTTTGATTCCAGCAGCCGCAACAGCTCCGGCATTGATTTTCGTCGGCTTCCTCATGATGCGCTCTGTAATGGGGATCGACTTCACCGATATTTCCGAAGGAATCCCGGCATTCATCACAATCATCGCAATGCCATTTTCTTACTCAATTTCAAAAGGAATCACATTCGGAATCATCAGCTACGTTTTGTGCAAAGTCGTTGCAGGCAAATCAAAACAGATTCCGCTTGTCACATGGATTTTGGCAATTGTATTCTTATTCGATATTATTTTCGAGGCAGTCAAATAGGACATCCTGTCCTGACGAGAATTTCTTTCAGAAATTCTCGCGGACAACTTCCTTTATGCCGCCCTTCGCAACATAGTTGCTACGGAGAATCACTAAAAACTCACCTCGTGAGTTTTTTTAACGCTCCCTATCCATGCGGCAGATTTTATAGATTCTCATAAATTCTTTTAACTGACTCAGAATATTCTCCCTGCGATTTGTAGATTACAAGCGTGGGGAGAATTTTTATTTCTGGGCGGGCATTTTTTCGACCTTCAATTAGAACCATCGTGGGAGCTGAATCCGAAAAAGACTGAACTAGCTGCAAAGTTTTTGCTTCGAGCTTGTATTTTGAGAGCATCACAAAGATTTCCGAAAGACGCTCCGGGCGGTGAATCATGAAAAAAGTTCCGTTTGATTTCAAAAGATAACTTGCTGCCGAAACAACATCCTCTAGATTGCACAAAATTTCGTGGCGGGCAATATTTTTGGCTTCGCTGGGATTTTTTCGGACAGCATTTGCCTTTGCGTAGGGTGGATTTGAAGTTACCACGTCGGCACATTCACCTTCAAACAGTTCTCGAACAGATTTTATGTCTCCATTAACGACGGAAATTTTTTCTTCAAGATGATTTTTTTTAACATTGAGGCTGGTTATTTCAGCGGATTCTTTTTGAATTTCAAGAGCCGTAAAGTGTGAAGCTTGCGAAGTTTTTGCCATCAAGAGCGGGATGATTCCTGTTCCTGTTCCCAAATCAAAGACTTTTCCGCCTTTTTTTACCGATGCAAAATCAGCGAGCAGAACCGCATCGATTCCAAAACAGAAAGCAGACTTGTCCTGCAAGATTGTGAGATTCGTTTTTGGAAATGTGGCGGAGGAAAGTTCGTTCTGATTCATGAAATCATTATGCTTGAAGAAAAGTTTTTATGCAAATGACTGCAAAATTTTACTTTCGTTTTCTTGACATCATACCCCTCAAGGGTATATATTACCTCGAAATTAATCATACCCCTGTGGGGTATCAGCCTGGAGTGTAATTATGTCAGAAAATCAGAATACGCATTCATGTTGTGAAGAAAAAGAAGAAACTGAGGGAGCGTGCCCTTACTGTTCTGGAAAGCACAAGGAGCGAGACGAGTCAGAATACAAAGATTTGATGAACCGACTCAAACGCATAGAAGGTCAGGTTCGTGGGGTTGAAGGAATGCTCGAAAATAACGCTTACTGCACGGATATTTTGATGCAGGTTTCTGCGATTACGAGCGCGCTCAACAGTTTCAATAAGGCTCTTCTTGCAAATCACATGAAAACTTGCGTTGCTGAGAATATCCGAAAGGGTAACGATGATGTAATCGACGAGCTGGTTGTGGCCATGCAAAAACTGATGAAATAGGGGCGATTATGGAACAATTCAATGTTACAGGAATGAGTTGTGCCGCCTGCCAAGTGCGGGTCGAAAAGGCCGTGAGTGCTGTGGCTGGTGTAAAATCCTGTGCGGTGAGCCTTCTTACAAATTCAATGGGCGTTGAAGGCGATGTAAGCCCTAGTGAAATTATTAAAGCCGTTGAAGATGCGGGCTATGGTGCAACTCTCAAAAAAGGTGGTGCTGATGCCAAATCTTCCGCCGCTACTTTCGAAGATGAACTGAAAGATACGGAAACTCCGAAGATGAAAAAGCGTCTTATCGCATCCGTGATTCTGCTGGTTCCATTGATGTATGTTTCGATGGGGCGCATGCTCTGGAACTGGCCGTTACCGGCTTTCCTTGACGGGAATCATGTCGCCATGGGCTTGTACGAGCTTTTAATTTCAGCCTTTATCATGGTGATAAATCAGAAATTTTTTGTGAGCGGATTTAAGGGCTTGATTCATAAATCTCCGAACATGGACAGCCTTGTAGCTCTTGGAGCGACTGCGGCGTTTGTTTACAGCGTGTTTGCCCTTTTTGCGATGAGTGGCGTTGTACTTGAAGGGGATTCTGCAAAAATCAAATATTACATGAATCAGTTTTACTTTGAGTCGGCTGCGACAATCCTCACTTTGATTACCGTGGGAAAAATGCTTGAGGCAAAGTCAAAGGGAAAGACTACGGATGCTCTTAAGTCTCTGATGAAAATGGCTCCGAAAACTGCGGTGATTCTTGAAGGGGAAGGGGAAGGTCGGATTGAAAAGACTGTGCCTGTTGAGGAAGTCAAAAAAGGCGATAGATTTGTGGTGAGACCAGGAGACAGCATCCCAGTGGACGGAATTGTGCTTGAAGGTGAAAGTGCCGTAAACGAAGCGGCTCTCACAGGCGAAAGTCTCCCGGTGGAAAAGCAGGCGGGAAGCAAAGTTTCGGCCGCTACAATCAACACTTCGGGCTATCTTGTGTGCGAGGCTACCCGAGTTGGCGAAGACACAACCCTGGCTGGGATTATCCGCATGGTAAGTGATGCAGCCGCCACAAAAGCTCCGATTGCAAAAATTGCGGACAAGGTTTCAGGCGTTTTTGTACCGGTTGTCATTTTGATTGCGATTGTGACTTTTGCAATTTGGCTGCTTGTCGGTCAGACGGTGGGATATGCGATTGCGCGTGCTGTTTCTGTTCTTGTAATCAGCTGTCCGTGTGCGCTGGGGCTTGCAACTCCTGTCGCGATTATGGTCGGAAATGGAATGGGAGCAAAGTCTGGAATCTTGTTTAAGACTGCCGCCGCTCAGGAAATGGCTGGAAAGATTCAGATTGTCGCCCTCGACAAAACAGGAACTGTCACAACAGGAATCATGCAGGTAACTGATGTAATTCCGCTGGACGGTACTGCGGAAACTGACTTGGTTGAAGCGGCCTATGCCCTCGAAGCAAAGAGTGAGCATCCGATTTCGAAGGCGATTGTCGAGTATGCCGAAAAGAATAAGATTCAACTTTTGAAAACAACTGATTTTGAAATCAAAGCCGGAAACGGACTTTCTGCAAAGCTTGAAAAATCAGGCGATGCTAAAATCTACGGTGGAAATACATTATATATAGAAGAAAACTGTGCTGCTCTGCCGTCACAAGCTCGCGCACAAATTGAAGCATTAGCATCACAAGGCAAGACTCCGGTTCTTTTTGCAAAAGACAAGGCAATCCTCGGAATTATCGCCGTTGCGGACACAATCAAAGAAGATTCCGCACAGGCAATCAGCGAGCTTAAAAATATGGGAATCCACACGGTGCTTCTCACTGGCGACAACGAAATCACAGCCCGCGCAATTGCAAAACAGGCTGGAGTAGACGAAGTTGTAGCGGGCGTTCTTCCTGATGGAAAAGAAGCCGTAATCCGTAAGCTCATGCAAAGCGGAAAAGTTGCGATGGTCGGTGACGGAATTAACGACGCACCATCCCTCACACGCGCGGACTTAGGAATTGCAATCGGTGCGGGCACGGACATCGCAATCGACGCGGCGGATGTGGTTTTGATGAAAGGAAGCCTGCTCGATGTGAGTGCCGCAATCAGACTTTCGCGTGGTGTAATCAAAAATATCCACGAAAATCTTTTCTGGGCGTTCTTCTACAACGTGATTGGAATCCCGCTCGCTGCCGGTTGCTATGTTGCCGCCTTTGGCTGGACACTCAACCCGATGTTCGGAGCCGCCGCAATGGGACTTTCAAGCTTCTGCGTGGTATCAAATGCCCTGCGCCTGAACTTCTTAAAAACTCACGATTCAAGGCGCGACAAAAAAGTGAAAAATTCTGTTATGGGAAATCTAATATCAAACGACCGTCAGAACACAACGGCCAAGGAGAACGAAATGAAAATTTCAGTAAAAGGAATGATGTGCGGACACTGCGAAATGCACGTAAAAAAGGCCCTCGAAGCAATCGACGGAATTACTTCTGCAACTGCTTCACACGAATCTGGAACAGTCACGCTCGAAACTACAAAACCTGTCGAAGAAAGCGTAATTAAAGCTGCCGTTGAAGAAGCTGGATATGAGTACGCTGGAGTGATTGCGTAATTCTCCGCCATTTCGGAGAGGCTCCCTCTCCGTGTCTAGGAGAGACCTTTAAACATTGCTCGGAGAGACTTCCTCTCCGAGCTAGGAGAGCGAGCAATCCCAGCAACTATGCCACATCGCGGGCATTCATATTAATGTTTCTGATAACAGCAAAGATTTTGTTCTGAGCTTCCGAGCCAAACAACGTAAAGAATTTGGGGCGGTCAAACGGAGCACGACCTTTCATCAGTGCTTCCATATTTATTTCGCCCTGCTCAACAATGATGTTAATCAGCCGCTGAACGAATTCAATCTGCATGTTGTTCATGTTTGCGTCATTGATGAACTCTGCAAAATAGTCGTTGATGGCCTCTTTGTCCATCTTCGTTGCCTGACGGATAAATACTCCAAGAGATTTTCCTTCGGACAGTTGCTCAAACAGCTTTTCATCACCAAGCTCTTCTTTGAAAATATGGTTGAGACTTTCAAAGTCATCTTTTGTAAGCGGCTGATTTGTACGCAGCTTGTTTATTGCCTCATCTTTCATGTGCTCTGAAAGATATGAATCAACCTTTTTCTTGTATTCTTCAAAAGTGTCCGCCGGAGTCGGATTAGCAGCTCCTTCCGGAACATCCACCGTTCTTATTGTGTCATCGTAATCGACAAAAATCGGGTCGATATGAGCGTTATCGACTGCGAATTGCGCGAGTTCTCGAATTTCATTGCGGATTGCCTCGTAATCAAGAACGTTTAATCCGTCGTAATAAGAATTAACTGACAAGAGTTGCAGGCGGGGTAAATGGTCTCGGATTGCCTTAATCGAAGTTTTTGCCAAAAGCTTTTCGGCAACGGTACGGATTTTTGTGCGGAAGAGATTAATCGGCTGGCTGTTCAGCTGTGCTTCCATTATTCCGTAGCAGAAATTGTCGAAGCCCTTTGCATACTGGTCAAGCTCTCCGTTGAAAACAAGGGGCGCAACATGCTTTGTAAGATTTATAACATCTTCATCGCTCAGACATTCAAAGCTCTTTTCGTTCTGGAATTTCAAAACGTGCTTCAAAACAAGATGAACCGGGGTAAGTTTTGTATTTAAGGCATTTGTCTGTTCAAGCACTTCGCTCACAAGCTGGTCACGGTAATCGATGAATTTCTGGTCTGCCCATGCGGAGTCTTGAAGGAGCTTTATAATAGAGCATTTATGTGCAAAAATTCTCTCGCTAAGAGATTTCCCAGAAGCTCCTTCAATGCCGTTCTTTTCTTCGCGGAAGAATTCAAAATTGCGGAGATAATCAAAGATATAGAAATATTTCTTTCCAAGGTAAGAGCCGGTTTCATCTGTGCAGACAAGGTTTGGAGCAAGTCGGGTTCCTCGCCCAATCATCTGCCAGAATTTAATCTTGCTACGAATCTTTTTATAGAAAACAAGATTCACAACTTCTGGAATATCAACGCCAGTGTCGAGCATATCAACGCTTACCGCAATCTGCATCTGGGAATCAGTCTTTTTGAATTCCTTGATTGTGGATTTTACTTTTGAATCATCACAGACAATCCGCTGACACATCTTGCCCTTGTATTGCGGCCAGAACTTATCGAAAGTGTCCACGATGTGCTGTGCGTGATTCTTGTTGTATGCAAAGATGATAGTCTTTCCGAGCTTGTCGCCGCCTGTTCGGATTCCTTTGGTCATTAAGTCTTCAAGAACCTGGCGGGTGGTGTCCTCGTTGAAAACATACTCGTTGATTGCCTTTGATGGAATTTCTTCAAAAGGTTCTTCGCTTTCTTCTTCCTGGCGGCGGATTTTTTCTAAGTCATCTTCGCTCAGGTTTTCTTTGGTGATTCCTTCATCAAGGAAGGTCGAAGTCTTTTCGATTGCGTGATATGGAACAAGGAAGCCCGAATTAACGGCAGTCTCGTAGTCATAAACATCAGTCGGAACTTCATCCTGCAGCTCAAAGAATTCAAAAGTAGATTTATCAACATCGCGGCGAGGAGTCGCTGTGAGGCCGACAAGATATGCGTCAAAATATTCAAAGATTGCACGGTACTTCTTGAAGATGGAACGGTGAGCTTCATCAATAATGATTAAGTCAAAATGAGCCGGAGTGAAAGTACGGTTGCCGTCTTTGTTTTTCTCAGTGTCGATTGCATTCAAAATCGTAGGATATGTACTGAACACAATTCGCGCGCCCTTGTTCTCGGCCTTGTCTTTTGCATCAAGCAGATTGCATACAGTTACATCCGGGCAATTTTCGCGGAAAGCGTCATAAGCCTGCTCGACAAGCTGGATTCGGTCTGCAAGGAAAAGCACGTTTGAGACATAGTGGCCGCGGCTCAAGACATCGACAATGCTGATTGCAGTTCTGGTCTTTCCTGTTCCTGTCGCCATAACAAGCAGGAACTTGCGGATGCGTTTTTCCATTTCTGAACAGATTGAGCGGATTGCCTTCATCTGATATGGACGGCCAGAAATTTCTGTATTGATTTTTACATGATTCAAATTGACAAGAAGATTGCGGCGGTCCATCAGCTTTTGCAAATCTGCCATCGCAAAGACCATGCTTACAGAGCGCGGCGCATACTGGCTGTCATCCCAGAAGAAGGTCTCAAAGCCATTAGTATAGAAGATAAATGGACGACGATTAAACTTTCGTTCAAGACAATCTGCATATAAGACAGCCTGCTGCTTACCTACATTCGGGTCTTTTGTAGTTTTCTTTGCCTCAACAACAGCAAGCGGAGCCCCATCTTTTCCAAACAAAACATAGTCAATATAACCTGTCTTGCCAGGAATACCTTCCATGTCGTCAACTTTATATTCTTCAACAACCTGAACCTGATCAATTCTCCAGCCAAGAGTTTTAAGATCTTCATCGATAAACATCTTTCTTGTCTGGAATTCACTTAAATCTTCAACTTTCAGGTCTGGTTTATTAGAAGGATGGACCTTATTATTTTGAATTGAGGCAAGTGCCTGGGCAAGTTGCTTCTTCAATTCTTCTATTGTATTGTCTTTTGAATCAAGTTCTGCTTTGTATTGCTCGAAAGATGCTGAAACAAGTTCAGCATGACCTTCATTGTCCCCCTGAACTTCACTGTCACCCCGAACTTGTTTCGGGGTCTTTTTTACTGCAACTACAACTTTGTTTTTGGGAATTGCATCTTCAATAAATGTCCGTTGTTTGTAATCGGCCCCGTAAGTGTAATCCAGCCAGTTCAAGAAATTAAAAAGTGCTTTTAGTGAAAGAAGAACATACTTTTTTTCGACCGCCAGCGTATCATGTACGCCGCTATTACCAACTTTAATTACCACTTGAATGTCATGGCGAATATTTGAAGGAACTGCATTTACAAAACTTGATTCATGAACAAGAACTTGAATAGAATCGTCATAAGGTTTATGTAGGTCCGGATCAACTGAATACATCCATTTTACAGCCTGCTCCAGTGATTTTCTTGCTGCAAAAGCTGAAAACACAGTATTTTTGTTATATTGAAGTTCTGCCTGAATGGCCATCTGGCTAAAAGCGGAATAGTTCGTATCATAAGTTAAGAAATCAAAGTTCGCCATAAACTGCTTACCTTTTAAGATAACATCCCTTTATTATACAACCTTTTTAGGCTATTTGCTATTTCAAATTTTGATTTGTCGATTAGTCAAGGTGCCTGAATTTATGTGGATGTACTTTTATTAATCTCAAGGCTTCTACCAAGTTTCCTAAGCATAATTTCTACGTATCCGTCAGTTCTAACCTCTCACCCGATATGACAGTACCAAAGCCCCCGTTTGACAGTACCATATCGCCCGTTTGGTACTGTCAAATTCCGGCATAGACAAAAAAATCGAACAGGGGAAGAAAACGCCTTCCGTCAACAAACAGCCTTGTACAAGCTCACCAACACGCATACCTGAAGGACATTTTCAACAACGGAGTATACAATACGGATTTGTTTCTTGCAGGCATACATCTTTCTATAGCCGGATAAGTCATATCCATTCTTATTCCCTAATTCTTCTCCCAAAAAAGGAGAGACTTTTAGTTTTTCAAGCTGTTTTTTAACAAGCTTTTTTATGCTTCCATCAAGTCCGCAAAATTCCTGCAATGCCATGGGGTGAAACTTAATTTCGTATACCACTTATACACCTGCAATTTTCATAGCTTCATCAAATGAAACAAATTCTGAAGAAGAAGTGTTTTTACGTTCTTGTATTGTTTCAAAAATTTCTTTCTGCTCAGCTATTTCTGCAAGAGCTTTAAGGCGTTCGTATTCATCAATAGGAATCATAACTGCCTGCATCTGATTATTTTTTACAACAGCAATTTTCTCGTCGTTGGATTTTGTCATTCTCTGCAAAAAACCTGCAAATCCGCGAACAAACTGAGAGCTAGAAACAATTTCATTACGGGCAAATGTTACCATAAAAACCTCTTACACAAGATTTTACATAAAGTTTTACACAAAATCAAGTAAAAATCGCAATCCGTCTGAGCGATTTCCCAGCTTATCCAAAATATGCATCGCAGCATAGCCGCTTACCGAATTTTGCTACGCAAAATACTCCTGCATTAAGGATTTATACAATATCTCAGCCTTATTTAATGACTTTTGCACGGCAAATTTTGATTTGTCGATTTGCTGGACGAAGGCGGCGAAGTCATTTTGTAAGGCAAGTGGTGGAACTGGGATTTTTAATGTCTGTAATCTTTCTTTAGAAATATTTGACATTGACTTAGCAGAACCATTTGCTAGATTTCGAATTCTTTCTCTGAAAATTGGATGATTTATCAGTTTCCATAAATATATTTTATTTATGTCATCTTTTACATTTAATCTGAAAATTAAGTCTGGCATCATTAAATTTCTTTCTGTTTCAAAAACATATGCTGCCATTCCAACTAATTCAGGTGTGTTTTTCCTTGTAAAAAGCAAATCACCTTGATTAACTTCTACATTTTTAAGAAACATATCTTCATCAAGCAAAGCTTTATTTTCATATTGATTGTATTCACCGTATGTAACCGCACTAAGTTTTAAAATTGCAGGGTATTTTCCTTTTCGCATAGAATCAGAACAGACAAAACTTTTCCCATTATCTATTGCAATTAAGTTGCTTCCAAGTGTTTCAACTTTCCATTTTCCATTCTCAATTGGATCATCCCCAAACATCTCGATAAATCGGGATTTGACTAGCGTATCGTATTTTTCAACCATTTGCTTGTGCTTGGCAATGATTGAAGTGCATTTATCCAGCTGTGCGACAATTTTCTTTTGTGTCTCAAGCTTTTCGTGAATATTCAATTCGAACTTTTGAATCGTTGATTTTTGAATATTCGGCATTGCTGAACCTGTACGAAGGTTCATTATTCTTTGCTGATTGGCTTTTAATGCATGGAACAAGTATTTTGGAAAAACTTTTATGTCGTGCAATCGATAACAATGGCAACCACACCAGAATTTTTCATTGACATAATTAATATATCCACATGAAGCTCCACCTTCAGAAATTAAAACGGATTCACCTTCTGTATTATAATCAGAAAAAAATCCAGATTCTTTAATGCCGCCGTTAATGTAGCGATATGGATTTGAATCATCTAAAAGCGATGTGTCGATTTGAGAACCTTTTTCTAAAATACAAATATCTGATAGCTTTACATTTTTCCAATTCTCAGTTTTCATCTTTCAATTCTCCATTCAAAGTTTCCACTTTCAGTTTTCCACTTACACCCCTCCAAGTCGTAGAATCTGTATTTACAAGACAGGTTGATTCATTTATACTTTAACTATCGACGTGAGGTGTCTTAGTTGCCCTGTCCGCTGTTTCAGCCGCGTCACTCAAGCCTTGGAATCGTTCCGAGGCTTTATTTATTTCGTCCAGCTCTATCGAATATATTTTGTGTCCGTTCGCGATTGATTCTTTCACTGTTATCAATACATCGGCTTTTTTTCTGCTTTGCAAAAATGCTGCCGCAACAAATCGCTTTATCGAAATCACGTTCGGGTCATCTGGATTTTTCAAATTTCCGTGAACACTCACGAGCACTGCACTTTCATATAATGGCTTTATTTTTGCGGCAAGTTCAAAATGTTCGTCCAACGTAAAACCGTTTGCTTTTGACTTTTCAAGAGCTTTTGCACTCGTCATTTTGTCAAGTGACTTTTTGGACAGATTAGCCTCGATTCCAGTGCTTATATTCGTTATTTTTCCCAGCTCTGTTTTCAATTTTTCAAATAATTCCTGTCTTTTATAATTTGCGTAACCTGCCATCTTTGCTCCAATATTTCTTGTTTGATTTTATCACACATCGCCAAGTCGTACATTTTTCCAATTTTCCATTTTCAATTCTCAATTCTCCATTATTCCGTGAGCAGCGTTAGCTGCGAACAAATCCGTGTGGCAATATTGGGGGCGTTGCGGGGGTGGCCCCCGCAGAGGGGGTAGCGACCAACGAAGTGGGCGCGAGGGGGAGACTTCCCCCTACTGCTAACTGCTCCCCACTATCTGCTAACTCCTAACTTCATCCCCCTGTATCTGTCCGTCCAGAATGCGGATGCACCGTTTTGTGCTTGCTCCGATTCCCGGATCGTGGGTGACGATTACGATTGTCGTGCCTGTGCTGTTTATTTCGCCAAAAAGTTCAAGGACCGCTCGGCCTGTCGAGCTGTCGAGCGCACCTGTCGGCTCGTCGGCTAAGATTATCGCTGGCTTTGTGACTGTTGCACGCGCGATTGCTACACGCTGCTTTTGTCCGCCGGAAAGTTCGTTGGGAAGATGATTGATTCTCTCGCTTAAGCCCACTTTTTCCAGGGCTGCCAGTGCCATGTCCCGGCGGAGCGCGCGCTCGATTCCCTGATAACGGAGCGGAACCATTACGTTTTCAAGAACTGTCATCGTGGGCAGAAGGTGATACTGCTGAAAGACAAAGCCCACGGTTTTATTGCGAAGCTCGGCAAGCTCTTTTTCGCTCATTTTTGCCGTCTCGCGCCCGCCGATTTTGACGATTCCGCTGGTTGGCCTGTCAAGGCAGCCAATCATGTTCATGCAGGTGGACTTGCCGGAGCCGGAAGGCCCCATAATGGACAAAAATTCTCCCTGTTCCACCGAGAACGAAATTCCCCGCAAAGCATGGACTTCCTGCTCGCCCATAGAGTAAATCTTGCGTACATTATCCATCAAAATTACTGGCTCAGACATAAATCCTCGTGCTAATTAAAACATCGGTGGGCCGTCCTGTGGACGGGAATTGTTCTTTGGCTGGGCTTTCTGGCCTTTTTTGCTCACGCGCATCCTGCCACTGTCACCCGCGCTGCTCTGGGCTTTGAGCACTTCGCCGCCTTTAAGCCCCGAAAGAACGTTCACATATTCCAGCCCGTAAGGCTCCACGGTGACTTCAACCCGCCTTGTCTTTCCGTCTTTTTCAAGAATTTCTGCGAAAGCCGTGCCCTTGTCACGGCCGATTGCGTAACGCTCTACCACAAGTTTTTGCTCTGGCTCGGTAATCTGGATTTTGCCGGTAAAGCTGAAATTCGGCAGAACTTCCGCCGGAACATTGTCTATCCGCACCTTTGCCTTTACGATTGTGGCTCCCCGGCTGGTCACTTCGCCAATCGCAGGGTAAGAATACAAATACCCCTCGACTTTGCCCTTGTAGGCCGGGAAAGTGAAGTCAACTTTTTGCCCCACTTTGAGCTTCTGCACGTCGGTCTCGGCAATCTCTACATCGGCGGTGAGATAATCTGTGTTTACGAGGGTGCCGATTTTATCCTTCGCTTCAAGATAATCGCCCTGATTAACATCAAGGGCCGCAATCACGCCGTCAAAAGTCGCCACGATTTTGCGGTTTTCGATTTTGCGCAGCAGGGAAAATCTCTGAGTCTCCATGAGCTTGAGCTTTCCTGCCGTCTGATTCTGCCGTGCCACAGAAATTTCATAGTCAAGATTCGCAAGATTGTACTGCTGCTCGCTGTCATCAAGCTGGACAATCAAATCGCCTTCCTTTACGTGGTCGCCTTCTTTTTTGTAAACGCCGACAACATCGCCGTCGTTCAAAGCCTGCAGATTCTGGGACTTAGCCGCCGCCACAGTTCCCGCAATCTGAATCGCGTTTTCGTAAGTTTCGGTGCGGACCCGATAAGTTTCCTGCCCCTTAGCCGCTGACTTTTCAACAGCCCGCCGTGAAACTTTAAGAATCACGACAAGCAACACAAGCCCCAGAACTACGCCGAGAATTATTTTCTGTTTTTTAGTAAATTTTATCTTCAACTTTCCGTTTTTCATTTTCCACTCTCTGCTTTCCGTTTTCCGTTCTTACGAACATCATCTTCACATTATTATTATAAATAATCTTCTCAACCGCGTTAATCAGAATGTTCATCTGCGCGCGGTTCCGGTTGTTCTCGGCATCAAGGTAGTCGCTTTTGGTCACGCTGCCCTGCTTGAGCCAGTTGTCCATGTCATATTCAAGCTGGGAATACATGTCGTATTCCTCGGCGTAAGATTTTTCGCTCCAGCGGAGGTCGCCGCGCTGGGTGAGCTTGTCCAGAATCGCCGTTTCGTAATCGTCAGCCGCACTTTTTACCGTGATTTCGTCGATTTTTGAATTCAGCTCATCCTGCTGTCTGTCAATTTTTGAGAGCCGCCAGGTGTTGGGCTTTAAGGTGAGGGCAAATGTGTAGACCGGGGATTTTGAAGTCTGCCCCGCACTCGTGCCGCTCAAAGGAAAAAGATTCTGCCCGGTGGGAAGCGAAACTCCCGCGCTCGCCGTGATTCCCTTCCAGTCAAATGTGATTCCGCCGTCCGCAGTGTCGTATTTTGAAGAAGATTCGTTGAAAGTGTAGCCCGCATAGGCCCCGAGCTCCAGATTGTAGTCAGATTTGCGCCTTAAATCGCTGATATACTTTGACCAGACCGCACTTTCGCTCTTTGAATAATCTTCGGCCTTGTAATCCAAAACATTTTCCATCTCAACGCCAGGAATTTCCATCGGAAGGAAAGCCATCACGCTGTTAAAGGCCTGATTTTCAAGCTCCTGAATCTTGTTCTTGTCAAAATTTTCCGGGGTAAAGACCCGCTCATATTCAACGCTGCATTTTATCGCAAAAACCGCCGTCTCCCGCTCCAGTTTGCGAAGATTTTCCGCCACGTTCCGCCTGTCGCTCTGAACTTCAAGATATTTTCGGCGATAAGAAGCACTCGTTTTGCTGTAGCCCTGAGCCTCCAGCACCCGGAGATTCAATTCATCGTCATACAGATCGTCTTTGGCCGTAAGAACCTTCTGAACATAGCCATAAAGGTTTTTGAGATTGGTGTAGAATTCATTCTCGACCGTCAAGGCCTGGTTTTGCGCCGCCCGCTCTGCCTCGACATAAGCCCGCTCTACCTCCAGAATCGAAATCTTCTTTTTTAGAGGAACTGATGTCACAATCCCCGTACTCAGCTTGACATTTCCGTTGTCCAAAAAAGTGCCGTTCTCGCTGTCAGAAAACCCGGACTTTTGCGTCATGGGAAGGGAAGCCGTGAGCTTTGTGTCATTTAGCTGGGGAATCCCGAGAGAAGCCGAAGGCGTGAAAGTGTATTTTGAGCCGTCCGAAGAAGACTGGATTTTGACAGTGCCGGTTGAAAGGGTCAGCTCGATGCCGTTGTTGATTTTTGCCGCGTCATAAGAAAGAGCCTTATTCTGCGCCGTGAGCATACATTTTTGAAGAGAAAGATCATTTTGAAGATAGCCGAAAAGCAGCGTGTGCAGATTGGACTCAGAAAATGAAAGGCTAGAAATAAAGAAAACTCCAAAAACCAAGCCCCGGCGGACTTTTTTCATATCCACAATTCTACCGAAAAGCGAATAACTTTCCACTAATAGAAACATAATTTCTTGATATATAAGAGAACTCTAAGAAGCGGGGAAAGTTACGGCAAAAGCCGCAATTTAATTAAGCATATCGAAATTGCATCTTACAGGTTAAGATAAAATTCCTTAGGTGGGAAAAATAGGTGGGGCTTACATTCAAGAAAAGATGGGAAACTGTTA
>Ga0310695_10003603_pt1 | contig 30048 bp, 30 predicted proteins | sample RumenRJG_04DNA_FD_203882 | JGI IMG/M metagenome (GOLD analysis project Ga0310695, IMG submission 203882) | Bovine rumen microbial communities from Lethbridge, Alberta, Canada - RJG_04 (v2) (version 2) | ecosystem: Host-associated > Mammals > Digestive system > Stomach > Rumen | place: Canada...
TAGGCAATACCGCATAATTCAGGTGTGCGGATTGCGCAGCAAGATTTTTCGTCAGGTTGTACAAATAAATCAAGGTAAGGCTGACGCCTTGCCGAGATTTTTTGGGCAAGCTGACGGAATAGTATTCAAGCAAGCCGTGCGCCTTGAATTGTGCGGTGTTGCCTATAATTATAATAACAAATCTATGCGTTATTGTCCACGGAAAACAGCGAAATTATTGAATTAATTTTTGCCGTGTAGTATAATGAAAGCGGTGATTAAAATGAGTGAACACAAGGCATTGGCACAAAAGCTTTTTTATGACGGATATAACTGCGCTCAGGCGGTTTTGCTCGCGTTTGAGGACGTGACAGGGCTCGACAAAAAGACCGCAGCAATGCTTGCCTCGTCCTTCGGCGGAGGACTTGGCAGAATGAGAGAGGTCTGCGGAGCGGTGAGCGGCGCTTCGATGGTACTCGGAATTGCAAAGGGCTATTCAAATCCCGACGACAGAGAAGCAAAAAAGGCGCATTACAAGCTGATTCAAGATTTTTGCGCTAAGTTTAAGGAGAAGAACGGCTCGATAGTTTGCCGCGAGCTTTTGAGCGGAGTTGAAAAAACTTCGGGCGGTGTTCCCGAGAAACGGACGGATTCTTACTACAAAAAACGCCCCTGTCCCATGCTTGTAGCCGACGCGGCGGAGATTTTGGATGAGATACTGTAACAAAAAGGACGGATTTCTCCGTCCTTTTGCTTTAATTATTTTCAATGATTTTCAGCAGCTTTTTATCGAAGGTAGCAATCTCTGCGCCTTTGGCCTTATGATAACCGAATAAAACACAGTCAACAAAATCAAGATTTCTTTCGCTGAAAGTATCAAGCGCAATGTTTAATACAGCCTTTTCCTCACAATTAACCAAATCCAAAAAGCTGTTAATTGTTTCTGATATTTCATCGCGTTCCATTGAATATACACCTTTAAGCACATATACAACTTCCGCGATAACTTCAATCGTCACCTGTGCTTTTCCTGATAATATATATTTTTCTGCCGTATCAGCCATTTCCTGATTATCATTCAGCAAATAGCGCAGTATCATATTTGTATCAAGAATTACCATATTTTTCTACCGCTGCGCGTTCCCAAGCGCCCTTTTCATTTTTTGCCGATTCAGGATTTGCGTACTTCGAAAGAACGCCCTTCATTCCTTTTTTATCTGTTTTGTCCTCCGGCTCAACAAACTCGTCCATTATTGTAATTATTACCTTTTGATTCGGTTTTGCCGTGATTTTTTCCAGTGGTTTTACCGTTACTCCGTCAAAATATCCTTGAATAGCAAACATAAAAGTCACCTCTTTTATTAAAACCGTATATTTTTCTTTATTATACTTATATTATATCTTATTTATATTAATTGTCAAGGAAAGTGTCGCTTATGTCACATACAAGGATATTTATAAAAAACAGCAAATAATTCTTTTTTCTACTTGATTTATTCCGTCAAATTGTCTATAATTAATATAGGTATATAAACGCCAATAATTTTAAGGAGGAAATGCTTATGTATTACACAGCAGAAGTATCTAATATGTGCCCCGTAGCTAAGGGCGCATATCACGGTCCTGCTCCTATCCCCGAAGAGGGACAATGGGTTCAGGCAAAAGAAATTAAGGATATTTCGGGCTTTACTCACGGTATCGGCTGGTGTGCTCCTCAGCAGGGCGCCTGCAAGCTGACACTTAACGTAAAGAACGGAATTATTGAGGAAGCTCTGGTTGAGACAATCGGCTGCTCGGGTATGACTCACTCGGCTGCTATGGCTTCCGAGATCCTTATCGGCAAGACTCTTCTTGAGGCGCTCAACACCGACCTGGTTTGCGACGCCATCAACACAGCTATGAGAGAGCTCTTCCTGCAGATTGTTTACGGAAGAACACAGAGTGCGTTCTCAGAGGGCGGACTTTTGGTCGGCGCTTCTCTTGAGGACCTCGGTAAAGGTCTGCGTTCTCAGGTAGGTACAATGTTCGCTACCAAGGAGAAAGGTCCGCGTTATCTTGAGATGACAGAGGGCTACTGCACACGCATCGCGCTTAACAGCGACGACGAGATTATCGGCTACGAGTTTGTAAGCCTCGGCAAGATGATGGACTTCATCAAGGGCGGTATGGACGCTAACGAGGCTCTTGAAAAGGCAAAGGGTCACTACGGCCAGTTTGACAACGCGGCTAAGTACATTGACCCGCGTCACGAATAAGGAGGTGTGCAGTATGAGTTTATTTGAAAATTACGACAGAAGAATTGACAAAATCAACGGCGTTTTGGCCGAGTACGGTATTGCCTCTGTTGAGGAGAGCCGTGAAATCTGTAAGGCTGCAGGCTTCGATCCTTATGAAATCGCTAAGGGAATTCAGCCTATCTGCTTTGAAAACGTATGCTGGGCATACTGCGTAGGCGCTGCTATCGCTCTTAAGGCAGGCGCTAAGAACGCTGAGGAAGCTGCTAAGTACATCGGAATCGGTCTGCAGAGCTTCTGCATCGACGGTTCTGTTGCCGAAAACCGTAAGGTTGGTCTCGGACACGGCAACCTTGCTGCTATGCTTCTTTCTAACGACACAAAGTGTTTTGCTTTCCTCGCAGGTCACGAGTCATTCGCTGCCGCCGAGGGCGCAATCGGTATCGTTCGTAACGCTAACAAGGTTCGTGAGCAACCCCTGAGAGTTATCCTTAACGGTCTCGGCAAGGACGCTGCTCAGATTATCTCGAGAATCAACGGCTTTACCTATGTTCAGACTAAGTTTGACTACTTCACAGGCGAGCTTACAATCGTTAAAGAGACTCCCTACTCCGACGGTGAGCGCGCTAATGTTCGCTGCTACGGTGCTGACGACGTTCGCGAGGGCGTTGCTATTATGCACAAGGAGGGCGTAGACGTTTCTATCACAGGTAACTCGACTAACCCGACACGCTTCCAGCATCCTGTTGCCGGCACTTACAAGAAGGAGTGCAACGAGCAGGGCAAGAAGTACTTCTCGGTTGCTTCGGGCGGCGGTACAGGACGTACTCTGCATCCCGATAATATGGCTGCCGGTCCTGCTTCCTACGGTATGACCGACACAATGGGCAGAATGCACTCCGACGCTCAGTTCGCGGGTTCATCCTCTGTTCCGGCTCACGTAGAGATGATGGGCTTCCTCGGCATGGGCAACAACCCGATGGTTGGCGCTACAGTTGCCGTTGCTGTTGCTATTCAGAACAGCCTTAAGTAATCTTTAGATTATTAAATAAGAACCGCAATCTTTTCGGTTGCGGTTCTTTTCTTTTTAAATATTATATTGTTTAACGGCGTTTTCGATGTCGTTTGGGAGCGGCGCGGTTACTGTAATAATCTCACTTGTTACCGGGTGGGTGAATTCCACCGTTCCGCAGTGAAGCGCCTGGCGGTTTATAAATTCTCTTTTTCCGCCGTACAAATCATCACCGACAAGCGGATGTCCCATACTGCTCATATGACAGCGGATTTGGTGGGTTTTGCCTGTTTCAAGCTGTAATTTTAACAGCGTAGCCTGTTCGTTAAAGGCTATTGGCGCGTAGTGTGTAATCGCAGGAGTGCCCTCACTCAAAACGTGCCGTACCATTTTTGAATCGTCGAGCAAGCCGATTGGCTTTGCAATTGTACCGCCGTGTCCGATTTTTCCGTGAACAAGAGCGGTGTAGGTCTTTTTTACGCCGCTTTTAAGCTTGTTAATCGTAAACTTGTCCTTGGCAATCAGCACAATTCCCGAGGTGTCGCGGTCAAGGCGGTTATGAGCGCGAAAAACGTAGCTCTCTCCCCTTTGCCGCGCGTAATACACCACTATATTCGCGAGGGTGTCGGTTTGGTGCTGTTTGACGGGGTGAACCGGCATAAACGGCGGTTTATTTACCGCGAGGATGAAGCTGTCCTCGTAGAGAATGTCAAGCTTTCCCGCTATCGGCTCTATATACTCCGACTGCTCGTCGGGGAGGTTTACGGTGATTACCGCTCCTGCCTTTACAAAATCAACCGCGCGCAGGAGCTTGCCGTCCATCAAAATACCGTCGGGGGTGTTTTTAAGGCGCGTTATCAGGCGCGTTGAAAGTCCGTGAGCCTCCTTTAGGTAACGCTTTGCCTGCATATTGTCGTGCTTTTCTTCGACCGAAAATTTCAACTGCTCAGGCATAGGCAAATCTCCAAATCAAAAAGGCGCAAATAAGCTGAATGAGTATTATCAGCGGAATTCCAAGCATAAATTTAATATGACGGGTTTTGTGCCTGATAATCAGCATTGTAACTAACATTGTAACGCTTCCGCCGAGTGCCGAAATAAGCATTAGGGTGAACTCGCTGATACGCCTTTTGTGCTTTATCGCGCGGCGTTTGTCGCTCACGGTGAATATGAGCGCGAGGATATTAATAAATATTAAGTAGATAAATAAAAAATTCATAAGGATGATTAAATGAATATTAAAAGATTGTTTCCTGTGATTTGCTGTGTTGTATTGCTCGTTTTCGCGGTTGCGCTGTCGGGGCTTTACCGCAAAACTCCCGAAGTAACCGAAGTCCAAAAGCCTGCCGTAACTACAGTTAAAAATGAGAGCAAGCCTGCGCAAAGTGAAGAATTGCGCGGACTTTGGGTGACTTATATGGAGCTTAATATGGCAGGCTCCGCCGACAAAAGTGAAAAGGCGTTCCGTGAAAAATTTGAAGCTATCGCCGGGAAGGCTGAACAGCTTAAATTCAACACAATTATCGCTCAGGTCAGACCGTTTTGCGACGCGCTGTACAGCTCGAAATATTTTCCCTATTCACATATTTTGAGCGGTACTCAGGGAGAAAATCCCGGTTATGACGCGCTGAAAATAATGTGCGAAATCTGCAAAAGTCACAAGCTCAAAATTCACGCTTGGATTAACCCCTACCGCGTTACTCTGAACGAAACGCCGGACGAGCTTGCGGACAACAATCCGTATATTAAGGATGAAAGCCTTTGCCTTGAAACCGACAGCGGAATTATCCTTGACCCGTCAAACGAGAAAGCGCGTGAGCTGATACTCAATGGAATTGAGGAGATTGTCAGCGGTTACGACGTTGACGGAATACAATTTGATGATTATTTTTACCCCGATAACATCGGCGATATTGACAGTGAGCAGTACGCGGAAAGTCAAAGTACGCTGAGCGTTGAGGACTGGCGCAAAAATAACGTTAACAAGCTGATTGCCGAGGCGTATCTTACAGTGCACAAGGCGGATAAAAACGTAGATTTCGGAATTTCTCCGCAGGGCAACCTGAAAAACAACGAAAAGCTGTCGGCTGACGTGGTGAGCTGGTGCACGGTGAACGGATATGTTGACTACATCTGTCCGCAGATTTATTTCAGCCCGACAAATCCCAAGCTGACGTTTGGCGACAGCCTTGACGAGTGGTGCGGACTTAAATTTGCGGAGAATGTAAAGCTTTATGTCGGCTTGGCTGGCTACAAGGCAAGCTCCGAAGCCGACGAGGGCACTTGGCAAAAATCAAGCGATATTCTGTCGCAGGAATACATTGCCTGCAAAAGCAATAAAAAAGTCAGCGGAATTATGCTGTACAGCTACGCAAGCCTTGCCGACAGAGGTAAGTCGGATGAAATGAATAACCTTATAAAATCATTCGGCTAACTCGCCCACGCAAAAGTCGCCCTCGGCGGAAATGAGCTTTACTTTTTTAATAAGTCCGCAGAGCGAGCCGTCCTTGGAATAGACGTGCACCGGCGTGTAATTTTTGGTGTAGCCTTCAAGGTAGCCGTGGCGTAAGCGCTCGAACAAAACCTCCTCGGTTCTGCCGAGCTGGGAGTTCAGGAAGGTATTTCTCGATTGCTCAACCAACGCGCCCATCCTCTTTGCCCTGTCGTCCTTGACATTCGGGCTAACCTGATTTGGTGCTTTATCGGCAACAGTGCCTTTTCTGCGCGAGTACGGAAAAACGTGAACCTTCGCAAAGCCGACGCTCTTTACAAACGCCATTGACTGCTCAAAATCCCCGTCGTTTTCGCCTGCAAAGCCGACCATAACGTCGGTGGTGAAGGACGGATTTTCAAACGCCGCTTTAAGGCGGTTTACAATCTCCATATACTCGGCGGTGGTGTAGTGCCTGTTCATCGCCTTCAGCGTTTTGTCGCAGCCGCTCTGAAGCGAGAGGTGGAACTGAGGGCAGAATTTATCGAAGGAGCTGAGCCTTTTTATCAGCTCGTCGCTCATCTGCTCGGGCTCGAACGAACCGAGACGGACGCGCTCGATTTTGTCAACCGCGCAGGCGGCTTCCACCGCGTCGGCAAGGTCAAAGTCCTCGTTCAAGCCGTAGGCGGAAAGGTTAATTCCGACCAAAACCACCTCTTTATAGCCGTTATCCGCGACGGAGATAAGCTCCTTTTTCAGCTCATCAAGCGGTTTTGAGCGGACTCTGCCGCGTGCGTACGGAATAATGCAGTACGAGCAAAAGCGGTTACAGCCGTCCTCAATCTTGATGAACGCGCGCGTGTGCTCTCCGAAGGACGAAACAGTGAGGTTTTCGTAAGTAAATCCCTTGTTGAGGTGCGGCGGAATGTCGATTAGCTTTTCACGGCTGTTTATGAAGCTCTCCAAGGTGGGAATCAGCTTTGAGCGCTCCTTGTTGCCGAGGATGATGTCGCAGTTTGTCCAGCTTGCGGTTTCCTCGGGGAAAGCCTGCGGCATACAGCCGGTCAGCACGATAATTCCGTCGGGATTTTCACGCCTGAGGCGGTTAATCAGCTTGCGGTTTTTGCTGTCGCTGACAGAAGTTACCGTACAGCTGTTGACAATCGAGATATCGGCATGGTCCTTGTCGTCTGAGAGTTCATAGCCATGGCGGAGCAAATCCTCCCTCATCGCCTGAGATTCGTACTGGTTGACCTTGCAACCGAGAGTATATATATTAAACTTCTTCATAGTCTTGTAACCTTTTTGTTAATTTTGTCAAATTTATAAATATTTGCTTTATATCATTGAAACACATTTGAAATAGTGCTATAATAAATTCAGCAAATAACTTATGAGGTGAGCAAAATGTTTTCATTATCCGTTTTAGCAGAAAGTAAAAAAGTTCTTCTCGAGCTGTTCGAGACTTTGCAAAAATTCAGCCACAATATTCTGCTTAAATGCGGAGATATCATCGTGGACGCTCACTCGTTAATCGGCGTATTCTCGCTCGATACCGGCAAGCCGATTGAGCTTATTATGGAAAACGAGCCCGACGACAGCTTTAAGCAGGCTGTGTCAAGGTTCGCGATTGCCGCGTAAATATTGGTTTTAATTAAGCCCTGTGACGAAATGTCATAGGGCTGTTTTTTTGTCAGAAACTTTCACGACCTAATGTATAATCGTAGTGGAGACCCTTGCGGTCTCCTTTTCCTCGTCTTTAAGAGACGAGGAATTGACAGCCGCAAGGGCTGTCACTACATTTTTCAACATACGCTAATTATGTATTTTTATCTACCTGATGGAAGGTTTTGAGGTTTCCTGTCTTTTCACTGCGTTTGTCAAGCTCTTTGAGCACGTCCTCAAGCTCGATACCCTGATTTACCATCATAACCGTGAGGTGGTAAATTAAGTCGGCAATTTCGTAGACGGTCTCGCTGTTATCGCCGTTTTTTGCGGCAATAATTGTCTCCGAGCACTCCTCGCCTACCTTTTTAAGGATTTTGTCAAGTCCCTTGTCGAGCAGATAGCAGGTGTAAGAGCCCTCCTTGGGGTTGTCGCGTCTGTTGATTACGGTGGCGTAGAGTGCCGCCAAAACTTCTCTGTCGTTCATATATCTTCCCTCTCATAAATCTTTGTATAAAAACAGCTGTGGTTTCCCGTGTGGCAAGCAGCTCCTGTCTGCTCGACCACAATCAGCAGGGTGTCGTTGTCGCAGTCGGAGTACATCTCTATCACCTTTTGCAGGTGTCCTGAGGTTGCGCCCTTGTTCCAAAGCTCCTGACGGCTTCGCGACCAAAACCAGGTGTAGCCTGTTTCAAATGTCTTTTGCAGGCTTTCGCGGTTCATATATGCAAGCATTAAAACCTCGCCTGTGCCCTTTTCCTGCACGACAGCCGGAATTAAGTCTGATTTTACAAAATACTTTTCCAAATCCATAATTACACCTGTGCGTTTTTAGAAATTTCAATCGCCTGTTTAAGGTCGAGCGTGCCGCTGTAGATTGACTTGCCGCAGATTGCGCCGTAAACGTTCAAATCGGCAAGGTTGATTATATCCTTAAGCACGGCAACGCCGCCGCTGGCGATGATATTACAGCTTACGCTGTTTACAAGCTCGCTTAGCTGAGCGAGGTTAGGCCCTGCGAGGGTTCCGTCCTGGTCGATGTCGGTGAAAACAATCGTCTGAACACCGACGTCCTCCATACGCTTTGCAAGCTCAATGTAATTTATCTCGGAGTTGTCAAGCCAGCCCTCTGCCCTGACCATTCCGTCCTTAGCGTCAATTCCTACGACGATTTTATCACCGAATTCCTTTACCGCGTCGACTACAAGCTGCTGGTTTTTTACCGCGGCAGAGCCCAAAATAACCCTGTTAATTCCGCGCGAAAGGTAGTAATCGACAGCTTTCATATCGCGGATACCTCCACCGACCTCTACCAAAAGACCGGACTGCCTTGCAACGTCCGCGATTAAGTCGGCGTTAACAAGCTTTGCGTCCTTTGCGCCGTCGAGGTCTACCATATGCATCCACTTCGCTCCTGCCTCGGCAAAGCTGTTTGCCGCGTCATACGGAGAAGAAGCCACCTGCTCGGCGGTTGAGTAGTCGCCCTTAAAAAGGCGCACCGCCTTGCCGTCCTTTATATCAATTGCCGGTAAAATAAACATCAGAGCACTCCCTTTGTAGACAGCGGTTTTCCCGAATGGTTCTGTGCGACCGCCGCTTTGAGCGCGTGAGCCGCCGCCTTGAACACCGCCTCTGTGATGTGGTGAGAATTGTCGCCGTACACCGACTTGATGTGCAGGGTAATCAGCGCGTTATAGGCAAGTGCGCGCATAAACTCAACGGTCAGCGAGCAGTCGTAATCTCCGCAGACAGCCTGCGGAAATTCTGCGTCAAATACCAAAAACGGTCTGCCGCTTACGTCAACCGAGGCAAACGCGAGTGCCTCGTCCATCGGCACGTAAAAGCTTCCGAAGCGCTCGATTGAGCCTTTGTCGCCCAGCGCTTCGTTAAAAGCCTTACCGAGCACAATCCCAACATCCTCAACGGTGTGGTGACCGTCAACCTCGAGGTCGCCCTTGGCGGAAATTTCAAGTCCAAAGCCGCCGTGAGTAGCGAAGGAATTGAGCATATGGTCAAAAAATCCGATGCCTGTGTCAATCTTTACCTCACCGCCGTCAAGGCAGAGCTTTAATGTGATGTCGGTCTCTTTGGTTTTTCTGGTAATTTCGGAAGTTCTCATTTTAAGCCTCCATAAAATACTGATTGATAGCCGCTAAGGTTTCGCTGACTTCTTCGTCAGTACCCGCGGTAATTCGCAGGTATTCGCCCATAAGGCGCACGACGATTGATTTTTCCTTAAGATACTCCCAAATCCGCTTTGAATCCGGGGTTTTTACAAACACGAAGTTCGCGACGCTCTCAACGGGCGCGAACGACGGGTTTTCAGCGGAAATCTTAACTAAACCATTATACAGCTTTTCGCGCGATAAAACAATCGTTTTAAGGCGGTTTTTTAAGAAATCGGGGTGATTATAGATAATCTCGCCTGCCGCCTGGGAAAAGCTGTTGACATTGTAGGGCGATTTTACCGCCTTTATTGCCGAGGAAATAGTTGTGTTCGCAACCGCAAAGCCGAGCCTGAGCGCCGCAGAGCCGATTGCCTTTGACGCGGTGCGGAAGATAATCAGGTTAGAATAATTTTCAACCTCATTAATCAGGCTCTGGTTCCAGAAGTCCATATACGCCTCATCAAGCACAACAAGGGCGTTAACGCTGTTTACGAGCTTGCGCGCTTGTTCGGCGGTAATTCCCCTGCCCGTGGGGTTGCAGGGATTTGAGAAGATTAACAGCTTGATGTTGTCGGCGTTAATCTTTGCGATCAAAGCGTCAACGTCGATATCAAGGCTGTCGTTTTTAGTGAAAGTACCGCACTCGACCTCGCAGATTGACGAATAGAAGTTGTACATCGAAAAATCAGGAGAAACAACGAGCATTTTGTCGCCTTTTTCGAGGAAGGCGGATTCGATTAGGAAAATCAGCTCATCTGAGCCGTTGCCTGCCGTGACAAGCTCAGGCTTTATTCCGTAGAACTTAGCGAACGCCTCTGTAACTCCCTGTGCCAATGGGTCGGGGTAGCGGTTAAACGCTACTTTATCAACCGCTTTTTTTAACTCGGACTTTATGTCGTCGGGCAAATCCGTGGGACATTCGTTGGCGTCGAGCCTGATTTTATATGTACCGCTGATTGGCTCATACGGTACCAAATCAACAATTTTTTTGTTCAGTTTATAACTCATAAATAAAATCCTTAGTCAAGATTAAAGCGCACTTTGATTGAATTTGCGTGCGCGGTCAAGCCCTCGGTTTCCGCAAAGCGGATAACGTCCTGAGCGTCATTTTTGAGCGCGTCCTCGGTGTAGTAGATGAAGCTCGATTTTTTAACGAAGCTGTCGACCGAAAGCGGAGAGAAAAATCTCGCCGTGCCGCTCGTGGGGAGAACGTGGTTAGGGCCTGCGAAGTAGTCGCCCAAAGGCTCGGGGCTGTAGTTGCCGAGGAATACAGAACCTGCGTTGTCGAGCTTGCCGACGTACTCCATCGGATTTTCGCAGCAAACTTCAAGGTGTTCGGGAGCGAGCTCGTTGGCAAACTCCACCGCCTGCTTCATGTCACTGCACACGATAATCGCGCCGAAATTATCGACTGACGACTGAATAATATCTTTTCTGCTGAGCTTTTCCATTTGTCCGGTGAGCTCAACCTTTGTATTTTCCGCAAGCTCGGCGCAATCTGTGAGCAGAATTGCCGAGGCGAGCTTGTCATGCTCTGCCTGGCTCATAAGGTCAGCCGCAAGGAACTTGGGATTGGCAGACTTGTCAGCGATAATCAAAATCTCGCTGGGACCGGCAATCATATCAATGTCAACGGTTCCGTAGAGGAGCTTTTTGGCGGTGGCTACAAAGATGTTGCCCGGGCCGACGATTTTGTCAACCTTAGGAACGCTTTGAGTTCCGTAAGCCATAGCCGCAACCGCCTGAGCGCCGCCCATCAGGAAAATTCTGTCAACTCCTGCGATTTTTGCCGCCGCGATGATGTTCGGATTAGGCGTGCCGTCCTTCTGCGGAGGAGTGCACATTACAACCTCCTCAACGCCTGCGATTTTTGCGGGAACGGCGTTCATCAGCACCGACGAAGGATATGCCGCCGTGCCGCCGGGAACGTAAATTCCGACACGCTTTAAGCCTCGCACCCTCTGCCCCATTATTACGCCGTTTTCCTTGGTGGTAAGCCAGCTCTGCTGAACCTGTCTTTTGTGGAAGTCGGCGATATTTGCCGCCGCCTTTTTGACGGTTTCGAGGTATTCGGGTGAGCACTTTGCGATAATGCTGTCAATCTCAGAGCTGTCAATCTCGGTCTTTTCGGGCGCTTTGCCGTCGAACTTGATTGTGTAATACTCAACAGCCTGATCGCCGTTGTTCTTAACGTTTTCTATAATCTCGGAAACGGCAGGAATAACGTCCTTATCGGAGTTTTGAGCTCTGTTTTTCAGGAACTCGATGAACTCATATTCCTTTTTGCCGTCCGCTGTTACCGTAGTGATCATTGTGTTACTGCCTCCAGTTTCTTTTGTAGCTGTTCAATCTCAGCTTTTCTCAGCTTCAGGCTCGCGGTGTTTGCGATAAGCCTTGCGGAGATGTCTGTTACCCAGTCGATTACCTCCAAGCCGTTCGCCTTCAGCGTTGAGCCTGTCTCGACGATATCGACAATGCCGTCGGACAGCCCTACGAGCGGCGCAAGCTCGACCGAGCCTTCGATTTTGATAATCCGCACGTCCATATCCTTGTCCTCAAAAAACGCGCGTGTGACGTTGGGGTATTTTGTAGCGATGGTTTTTGTTTTGTAGCCGCTGTAAAAGTCCGTACCTTTCTTAACGGCGAGTGCAAAGCGGCATTTTCCGAAGCCCAAATCGAGCAGCTCGTAAAAGGACGAGCCGTTTTCGAGAATGGTGTCCTTGCCGACAACGCCCAAATCGCAAACGCCGTGCTCTACGTATGTAATAACGTCCGCCGCCTTTGCCAAAACGACCTCAAAATCGTTGTCGCCTACGGGCAAAATCAGCCGTCTGCCCTTGTTTTTGACTTCATCGCAGTTGTAGCCGATTTTCTCTAACAGCTCAATTGTGGTTTTTTCAAGTCTGCCCTTGGTCAGGGCAATTCTTAACGGTTTCATTATATTATCCTTTCGGGTTTATATCGAAATTACTTTGGGAATTTTGCGCTGACGGGCAAACTCCTCAGTTTCTTCAAGCGTGGGAAGTACGCTGAACTGCGCCTTTACTCCCTCGCCTTGGAGCTTGCCTACGTGCTCAATCGCCTCGAGCTCTTTGCCGTCATTCGCGAAAACAAGCACGTCGGGATTGTCGGAATAGCTGACCGCGGAATCCGAGAGCTTTAGCTCGGTGAGCGAATCGGTGTCAATCGCAAAGCCTGCCGCGCCCATTGAAGCGCCGAAGCGTGACAGCAAATCGTCATATCTGCCGCCTGTGACAACCGCGTCACCGATACCGCTGACATAGCCTGCAAAAACAAAGCCTGTGTAGTAGTCGTTGCGCTGAACAAGTCCGAGGTCGATAATCAGCTTTTCATTCAAGCCGAGCGGACTTAGCTTTGAGTAGATTTGATGCAGGTACTCGAGCGCGTCCGTCGCCTTTGTGCCCCTGCAGATTTCTGCCGCCTTATCAAAGACCTCCTCGCCGCCGAACAGCGACGGAAGGTTGCGGATTGCGCTGACCGCCGCGCAGGGAGTTAACTTATCGAGCAGATTATTCAGTGCGGAGTAGTTCTTGCTCTCGATAGAAACGCGGATTTTCTCCTTGTAGTCCTCGTCGATGTCGAGCTCGTCGGACAGCGCGTCAAAAACCTCGGCGTGACCGAGCTCAATCCGAAAATCATCGGCAACGGATTTTATCGCGCTTACAGCGGTTGTCAAAACTTCTAAATCAGCCCTTAAGCCCTGAACTCCGAGCAGCTCAACGCCCATCTGCATAAACTCGTTGCGCTTACCAGTGAGCGTGGGATTATTGCGGTACACCGCCTGCTTGTAGTAAAGGCGTACAGGCAAAATGCTGTTTTTGAGCCTTGTCGAAACCATACGTGCAATCGGCAGTGTGGAATCGGGACGGGCAACCAAAATTCTACCCTTGTTGTCGGTCATTTTATACATATCCTGCTGGTCAATACCGCTGCAGTCAACAGAAAAAACGTCGTAAAATTCAATTCCCGGGGTGATGACCTTTTTAAATCCCCTGCCGACGAACACCTGCTCAATCTTTCCGCAGACGTCGTCCATCGCTGAGCACTCGGCAAAAAGAAAGTCCTTTGTGCCCTCGGGCGTGATTTTCAAATTCTTCTTCATATATCCCTCTCATTATACTTTAGTATGATAACGCTTTAACATACTACCATAATAAAATATATTTGTCAAGTTATTAACAATATTATTCTCTCTATTACCGCACAAGACCGCACAATCATTACAACTGTGCGGCTTTGCGGATTTATTCATATATTATTTGTCGCTGTTTTCGTCGGGGAATTCTTCCTCGTCGTCAGCGGATTTTTTACCGTCCTTATTAAGTCCGATAATTCTTTTGAACTTCTCCTTCTGCTCGTGCTCTTTAGCTTCACGGATAGCCCTTTGCTCAGCGGCAATTTTGGCGTAATTGAGAACCTCAAAGTCGAGAGCTTCCTGAGCGATTTTACCCTTTGACTCAATGTTGTTCTTAACTCTCTTGCCGATAAGCGAGTAAATAACCGCGAAAATCGGAGTACCGAAAACAAATCCGGGAACGCCGAACAATGCTCCGCCGACAACTACGCTGAACAGTACCCAGAAGCTTGAAATTCCAAGCTGATTGCCGATAATCTTCGGCTTGAGGATGTTGCCGTCAATCTGCTGAATAATGAAAATAATGATAATAAACCACACCATATCCATCGGGTTAACAAGGAAAAGGATAACGGCACTGGGAATTCCGCCGATATACGGGCCGAAGAACGGCACGATATTCGAGACGCCCACGAGCACGGCAATCAACGCCGCGTAGGGCAGCTGGAAGATTGACATTGTGATGAAGGTGAGCAGTCCGATAAGCGCCGAATCGAGGATATCGCCTACCAAAAATCTACCGCATTTTGTATCGGTGATGTCTACAACCTCGTAAACCTTGGGCAGGAACTTAATCGGAACAAACGCTACTGCCAAGCGCTTTACCAAACGGCAGAGCTGCTCCTTTGACGCGAGGAAGTAGATTGAGATGATAATGCTCATTACCACGTTGTAAACGCCCGCGGCTGTGTTGGTGATAATGTTTGTGAGGAAGTCGAGGACGTTCTTTGTAGCGTCCGCAGTAGTGACAAGATTCTGACCGTTGAGAATCTTTTTGATTTCCTCCATAAACTGGTTGAGCGTATTATCAAGGCTGAAGCTGGTATGGAAAATTGAGTTAATCCACTTAAACGAGCCGTCAATATAGATATACGCCTTTTGCATATACTCGGGCATATTCTTTGCCAATCCCGAGACGTTTGTTACAATCTGCGGAACTACGATAAGTATTAACGCGACGATGATTGCAAACGCCAGCAAAAAGGTCGAGATAAGCGACAGCGGCTTTACAAAGCGCTTAAAGAACTTGCGCTTTGTGCCCATTTTTCCGAACACCTTGTTGCAGAAGAATTTGTACGGAAAGTTCAGGATATAAGCGATTAAGAAGCCGATTAAAAACGGCGTCAAAATGCCCATAAGTCCCGAGAGAATATTCCCTACAATGTCAAGGTGATCCTTGATGAACAGCAAAAAAACCGTGAAGGTAATCGCTATCAACAGGTTTTTCATTGTCAGTAATTTTTTCAAGCTGAACCACTCCTTGTTCCTTGGACTGTGACTAATATGATTATTGTTAAAAACAATCAAAATATACTAAAACAGCGAAAGCTGAGAGCTTTCGGGCAGACCGTGAAGTATGCCGACTTCCTTTAGGGTTTCGATAACCGCCTTGGTAACCTTGGTCTTTGCCTGCATATCCTCGATCGAGAGGTACTCGCCCTTCTTGCCCGATTCTGCAAGCGAGAGCGCCGCCGCCTCGCCTACTCCGGGAAGCGATGAGAACGGAAGCCTGATTTTACCGTCCTCAACAGCGAACATTTTTGCGTCGGATTTATAGATGTCAACGGGCAAGACTTCAATCTTCCTCGCGAACATCTCGTTGACGATTTGAAGAGTTGAATACTCCTTCTCCTCCTTATCGCTCGCCTCGTGAACGCTCATTTTGCGCTTGATACGGCTCATTTTTTCCTTAACCGCCGCGTGTCCCTGCATTACAACAGCGCCGTCGAGGTTTTCGCTGCGGACGGTAAAGTAAGCGGCGTAGTACTCCAGCGGCTTGTGAACCTTGTACCAGCCGAGCCTGAGCGCCGCAATCATATAAGCGGCGGCGTGCGCCTTGGGGAACATATACTTAATCTTCATACACGAGTCGATGTACCACTCGGGCACGTTGTGCTCGCGCATAGCCTTGAAGTGTTCCTCGGTCAAAAGCTTTGTCGCGTTGCCCTTACGGACAATCTCCATAATCTTGAACGACATTGAGTCGTCAAGTCCCTTGTGCATCAGGTAGGTCATAATGGAGTCACGTGTTCCGATAACGTCCGAAATTGTGCACGTGCCGTTGTGGATCAAATCCTGCGCGTTGCCCAGCCAAACGTCCGTACCGTGAGAAAGTCCCGAAATCTGCAAAAGGTCGGTAAAGGTCTTGGGCTTGGCTTCAATGAGCATTCCCTGAACAAAGCTTGTGCCGCATTCGGGAATACTGAACGTGCCTATTTGCGAGTCAATCTCCTCGGGGGTAACGCCGAGCGCCTCGGTTGAGGTGAACAGCGACATAACCTCAGGATCGCTCATACTGACGTCCATAACGGGAATGCCGGTGAACATTTCGAGATAGTGGTAAATCGTCGGAACATCGTGTCCGAGCTCGTCGAGCTTGGTGATGGTATCGTGAATCGAATGGAAATCGAAGTGGGTCGTGATGTTGTCGGAGGTCATATCGTTCGCGGGGTGCTGAACCGGACAGAAATCGTAAACGTCATTCGTCCTCGGCACAACAACCATTCCGCCCGGGTGCTGACCTGTGGTTCGCTTAACGCCGGTGCAGCCCTTGGCAAGCCTTTTAAGCTCTGCCTTGTGGAAGTTGATTGACTTTTCCTCCTGATATTTTTTAACAAAGCCGATGGCGGTTTTTTCCGCTACGGTTGAGATTGTGCCTGCCTTAAACACGTTGTTTTTGCCGAACAGCTCCTCGGTGTAGCGGTGGGATTTTGACTGATATTCACCGCTGAAGTTAAGGTCGATATCAGGAACCTTGTCGCCCTTGAAGCCGAGGAAGGTTTCAAACGGAATTTCGTGGCCGTCCTGATCCATCAGCGTGCCGCATTCGGGGCAGTTTTTGGGCGGCATATCAAAGCCCGAGCCGTAGCTGCCGTCGGTGATAAACTCGCTGTGCTTGCACTTTTTGCAGACGTAGTGCGGACAAAGCGGATTTACCTCGGATATACCCGACATTGTGGCTACGAACGACGAGCCTACCGATCCTCGCGAGCCTACAAGGTAGCCGTGTGCCTCGCTGTCGGCAACGAGCTTTTGAGCTGTCATATATAAAACAGAAAATCCGTAGGTTGTGATTGAATTTAGCTCCTTGTCGAGCCTTGCCTTTACAATTTCGGGAAGCGGATCGCCGTATCTTTCCTTGGCACGCTTCCATGTGATGTCGATTAGCTGCTCCTGAGCGCCCTCGATGTTCGGAGGGAACGTACCCTTTGGTATCGGGCGGATGCTGTCGCACATATCGGCAATCATATTCGGGTTGGTAACGACAACCTCGTACGCCTTTTCCTCGCCCAGCCACTCAAATTCCTTAAGCATTTCTGCTGTAGTTCTGAAAAACAGCGGCGGCTGCTTGTCCGCGTCGGCAAACTTTTGCGAAGCCTGCAAAATTTTGCGGTAGTCCGAATCGTGCGGATCCATAAAGTGAACGTCGCAGGTTGCGCAGACGGGCTTGCCGAGCTCCTTGCCGAGCCTGATAATCTTGCGGTCAATCTCCCTGAGGTCGTCGATATCCTTGAAGATACCCTCGCGGAGCATAAAGGCGTTGTTGCCCGAAGGCTGAATTTCGAGGTAATCGTAGAAGGATGCAATTCGCTTTACCTCAGCCCACGGCGCGTTTTTGAGAATACTCTTGTAGAGCTGTCCCTCGCAGCACGCCGAGCCGATTATCAGCCCTTCTCTGTGCTCAACAAGCGAGCTTTTGAGAATTCTCGGTTTTTTATAGAAGGTTTGCAGGTGGCTTTCGGAAATCAGCTTGTAGAGATTTTTTAAGCCGACCTGATTTTTAGCAATAATAATTTGGTGGTAGGACGGCAGTTTTTTGAAGTCGCCGCCCGCGATTTTTGTGTTGATGTCCTTGGCGTCGAAAATACCATAGTCGTCCTTTAGCCTTTGGCAGAGGTTGAGGAAAATTCTCGACAAAATCTCGGCGTCGTCGGTCGCGCGGTGGTGGTTAAACTTGCCGAGCTTTAAATAATTTGCAACAGTGTCGAGCTTGACATTCTTGATGTCGGGCAAAATCGCACGTGAAATAGCCACCGTGTCGATGGAGGTAAAGCCGTAGTCAACGCCCATATTCTCGCACGCCTTGCGGATAAACGAGGTATCGAACGGCGCGTTGTGAGCAACGAGCACGCTGCCCTCGGCAAATTCGAGGAACGCCGAAACGGCTTCAGCCTGCGACGGCGCGTCCTTTACCATATCGTCGGTAATTCCTGTCAACTGGACAATCTTTGAGGGAATCGGCATTTCGGGATTTGCGAAGGTCGAGAAGGTATCAGTTACCTCGCCGTTTACGACCTTTACCGCGCCGATTTCGGTGATTTTATCGCTCAGCGGAGAAAGTCCCGTGGTCTCGATATCGAAGCAGACAAACGTGCCGTCGAGCGGCATTTCCGCGTCGCCCGAAACGGACTCCACGAGGTCGTCTACAAAATAAGCCTCGGTGCCGTAGAGAATTTTGATTTTCTCGCCGTCTTTATTGATTTTATCGGCGGCTTTCATTGCGTCCGGGAACGCCTGGGCAACGCCGTGGTCGGTAATCGCAATCGCCTTGTGTCCCCAGCTGTAGGCGCGGTTTACAAGGTCGCCTGCCGAGGTGATGGCGTCCATCTGCGACATATTAGTATGCAGGTGGAGCTCAACGCGCTTTTGCTCCGCCTTATCGACAACCTTTACCTTTTCTGCGGTGCCGATTCCACGCGCGTTTACGACAATCTCGGAAGCGTATTTATCGTACTCAACGTCGCCCATAACTGCGATTGTACTGCCCTTTTTGAGATTATCGAGCACAGCGGACTCGCGGATTGAGTTAAACACCTTAACGGTGGTCGAGCCGGTGTAATCGGTGATGTCGATTGTGAAAATATTTTTGTCGCCCGAACGGGTAACGCGCTTTTCAATGTCAAAAACATCGCCCCAGATAAGCACCTTTCCGCTGTCGTCGGCAATTGAGCTGATGGGCACATACTTGCCGCGGATACTCCTGCCGTATAGCGGTCTTACCGAGGTTTCAATGAGCTGAGGTGTGGCGTATTTTCCCTCGCGGATTTCAATTTCGACGGATTTTTCACGCATTTTCTGTCTTGCGTTGTCATCAGCGTGCTGTTCTCCGTAGTAATCGGCTGAAAGCTGAATTTGCTCTCTTCTCGCCTGCTCCTCAGCGCTTTTAATTGCCTGGCGGTATTCTTCGCTGTCCGCCTTGACCTCGAAAATACCCGTATACTTAATCGCAACATTGAGCGAAAACTGCTCGTTAATTATACGCGCGAGCGCCTTGTCAAATTCCTTTGCGTCGAGCAGAGCCTTGCCGCCGTTTTGGAGCTTGATTGTCAGTGCGTTGTCCTCGTAACTCACCTCGGCGTTGTTGAGAATGCCGTTAATGCTGGGCATTTCCCTTTTGACGGTTGCATAAAGCGACTGAAAACAGTCTGCCGAGAACAACTCGGAATTGAACTTTGGCTTGATTAAAACCTGAGAATTAAGCGCCTTGGAAAACTTTTTTTCCGACTTAATAAGTTCGTCAAAATTAATGTATGTATCAAAATGAACGTTAATCGTAATTAACCGTATTTTATTATTTATGTTGACATCTAAAATCTCTCCGTTTAAGAGCGCCGGGGCAATTCCCGAGCAGTCGCAAACAGAGCCGAATAAACTTCCTAAAGTATTCATATACTCCCTTCAAATCAGCTGTGTATCGAATTGATTTATGATTATAATTTGTAGGGACGGACCCGTGTGAAATTCCCCTGTCAGGGGAAATGTCGCGAAGCGACAAAAGGGTTGCCGTCCTGCTACGGACGCCCGTGAGCAGACATTTATTCACATTCAAACGCCCGATAAAAAATTAAACTTTTGTTGACTATCCGCGGGCGCACACATGGGTACGCCCCTACAGTAAATAGGAACAGTCGTAGAAAAACAAAAGATTATTTACAGCTTATTAACCTCGTCAATGAGCGCGTCGACGAGCTTATCCTCGCTGACCTTATACAAAACCTCGCCTTTTTTGAAAATAATTCCGCAGCCGTCGCCGCCTGCCAAGCCGATATCGGCTTCCTTTGCCTCTCCCGGGCCGTTTACAACGCAGCCCATAACGGCGACCTTTATGTTTTTGTTGCAGCCGCGCAGGCGTTCCTCTACCTCGTTCGCGATTTTAACGAGGTCAATCCTCGTTCTGCCGCAGGTCGGGCAGGAAACGAACTGTACGCCGTCCTTTTTGATGTCGAGCGCCTTAAGAATATCATACGCGGCGTAAACCTCGCGGACAGGATCGGCTGTCAGCGATACACGGATTGTGTCGCCTATTCCCCTTAATAGCAGCGAGCCGATACCTGCCGAGGATTTGATAATTCCCATACGCTCGGTGCCTGCCTCGGTAACGCCGAGGTGGAGCGGATAATCGCAGCGCTGAGCGGCAATCTCATACGCCTTAATCATATTTGAAACGGTTGAGCTTTTCATCGAAAGCACAATGTCGGTAAAATCGAATTTTTCGAGCAGTGAAGCGTGGTAAAGCGCGCTGTCGCAGAGCGCCTCGGGCGTCGGATGGCCGTACTTCGCTAAAATTTCCTTTTCGAGCGAGCCGGAATTTACGCCGATTCTAATCGGAATACCCCTCTGCCTGCAGGCGTCTGCTACCGCCTTTACCCTGTCGTCAGAGCCGATATTGCCCGGGTTAATGCGGATTTTATCAATGCCTGCCGCGCACGCTTCAAGCGCGAGCTTGTAGTTAAAATGAATGTCCGCGACAATCGGCACGCTTACGGCTTCCTTAAGAGCCGGAATAAGCTTTACCGCGTCCATATCGGGGATTGCCGCGCGGATAATTTGACAGCCGGCTTCTTCAAGCGCCTTTGCCTGTTTTACCGAGCCTTCGACGTCGGTTGACGGCACGTTGAGCATCGACTGAACGCTGACCTCAGCGCCGCCGCCGATTAACACATTGCCTGCTTTAACCTGAATTTTGCTGCCCATATTATCCTCCTAACTGATTGTCGGGAACGTGCCCGTGATTAGCTGCCAAACGTCCTTGACAGATATCGCTATTATAAACATTATCAAAATCGCAAGACCGACGCCGTTGACGATATACTCGAACTTTCGCGGCAGAGGTCTGCGGATAATCGCCTCGATTATCAAAAACAAAAATCTTCCGCCGTCAAGCGCCGGGAACGGAAGCATATTTACTACGCCGAGGTTGACGGTGATGAGCGCCATTATGAAAACAATGTTGTTCACGGCGCTTGCAAAGTTCACCTTTAAGCCCTCGGAAGCTACCATTGAAACCGCCTTTGTCATACCGACCGGGCCCGAAAGGTCGTTAAAGCTGAACCTGCCCTGAACGAGCATTATAAGCGACTGCCAAACGGTTTTCGCAAGTGAGATTGTCTGACTTCCCGTCTGCTCAAGCACGGTGAAAAAGTTCTTTTCAACCGGCTCAACATAAAAATCTATTCCGACGGAAGCCTTGTTATTCTCAGCGTCCTCCTCGCTTGCATAGTAGGAATAAAACTGCACCTGCTCAAGCTCGGTTTTCTCGCCGCCGCGTTCAACGGTTACGTCCGCGGTGAAGCGCTGACGGCTGTCGCGGACCTCAATCTCGGGGTACTTATACTTGGTTTTATCCGTCACTCCGAGGGTTGAATAGATTTTGTCGGTGGTCGTTTTCAGGATAGAATACGCCTGCTCCTTATTATCGACCTTGTTGATCTGAGTTGTGCCGTCGGTTAGAACTTCGGATATTTTCTGAACCTCATCCTTTGAGATTTCCCTGCCGATTAAATCGGTTCCGTTCGCGAGGTTGTAGCAAAGCCTGTAGAGCTCGGAACAGCAGTCCTGCTTATAGACCGTGACGGACTTGGGATCAACGTCGCTCACCTGAAGCGTTTGAACCGCAAACTGCAAGTCCTTAGTATTCCAAATCGGATAGCCGTTGATCGAGGTGATTTTGTCGCCTGCCTGCAAGCCGCTGTTAGCGGTGTATGAGTTAGGCGCAAACTGCTTAACGATTGTGGACTCATACCCCGGCATTTGCACAACGACAATAAACATCAGCAAAAAGCCGACGAGTATGTTCATAACCGCGCCTGCGACAATAATAATCATCCGCTTCCAGATTTTAGCGTTTGTAAACGCGCGCGGATTGTCGCTGGACTGATCCTCGCCCTCCATGGCGCAGTAACCGCCGATTGGAAAAAGCCTGAGAGAATACTGTGTTTCGCCCTTTTTGAAGCCGAAAATTTTAGGTCCCATACCGAGAGCGAACTCGTTGACCTGAACTCCGGATTTTTTCGCCGTGATAAAGTGTCCGAACTCGTGGGCGAAAATTATAAATTCAAATAAAAGAACTCCTATAACTATTAGTGCTATTGTAACTAAAATTTGCATTAAATAAAAGTCAACTCCAAATTAGATTACCGCAAAAATTACCGTAAAATTACCCAATTACCCTATTTTATCCTTTACATACTGTCGCGCGAGGCTGTCCGCCCTGATAACGTCGTCAACCGATGACGGAACAAAGTTTTTAACGCTCTCTACCGCTCCGCAGACAAGTTCGCCTATGTCAAGGAATTTAATTTTGCCGTTCCTGAACAGCATATTTGCTTCCTCATTTGCGCCGTTCGCGATTGCTGTAGCCGCGCCGCCCATTTTGAGAGCGGTTTTGCAGGCGTTAAGGCACTTAAATGTCTCGTAGTCCGGCTCAAAGAAGGTCATCTTACCGATTTCGGCAAGGCTGAGCTCCGCCACGGGAGATTCAAAACGGCTGGGGTAAGTGATGGCGTACTGAATTGGAATTCTCATATCGGGCACGCCGAGCTGTGCGATTACGGAATTGTCCGTGTACTCGACCAGCGAGTGAATAATGCTCTCGCGGTGAACGACAACGTCTATGTCGTCGCCGCTTACGTCAAAGAGCCTTGCCGCCTCGATAATCTCCAAGCCCTTGTTCATCATAGATGCCGAGTCGATTGTGATTTTCGCGCCCATACTCCAGTTGGGGTGGTTGAGCGCCTGCTCAACGGTGACGTCCTTTAATTCGTCGTAGGTCTTGCCGAAGAACGGGCCGCCGGAAGCGGTCAAAATCAACTTTTTGAGCGCCTTGTTGTCGGGAGCACCCTGCAGGCACTGGAAGATTGCCGAATGTTCGCTGTCCACAGGCAAGAGCTTTACGCCGTTACGCTTAACCGCGTCTGTCACCAAGTCGCCGCCTGCTACCAGCGTTTCTTTATTGGCGAGGGCGATGTCCTTTTTTGCTTCAATCGCCGCCATGGTCGGCTTTAAGCCCACCATGCCCACAACGGAATTAAGCACCAGCGAGGCGCTCGGGATAACAGCGGCTTCGATTAAGCCGTCCATTCCTCCCAGTACCCTTGTGCCGGTGTCCTTAACCCTGAGCCTGAGCTCGGCGGCTTTGTCCTCGTTAAAGAGCACCGCGAGCTCCGGCTTATATTTTCTTATTTGATTTTCGATAAGGTCAACGTTTGAAGCGGCGGTAATTGCCGAAACCTTAAGTCCCAGTTTATCGACAACGTCGAGCGACTGAGTGCCGATAGAGCCCGTTGAACCGAGAATTGAAATTGAATTGATCATAATTTAACCTGCGCTTAAAATCGGTAAGAATGAATTTACTATCAGCACCATTGGAACGGTGAAAATAATGCTGTCAAAGCGGTCGAGCATTCCGCCGTGTCCCGGGAAAAGATTGCTGTAGTCCTTGATGCCGATGGTTCTTTTTATAAGCGAAAAGCTTAAATCGCCCACAATTGACAGCACTGCGTCGCACACTCCGATGATGATAAGAGGGATAAAGTTGACCGTCAACTGCGGAGTAATAAGATTGCCGAACAAAAAACCAATCGCAACAGCCGCGAGCACACAGGTGAAAACTCCGCCGATTGCTCCCTCTACCGTCTTTTTGGGGCTGATATTGGGGCAAAGCTTGTGTTTTCCGAACAGTGAGCCTGCAAAAAACGCTCCCGCGTCAGCCATCCACGGAACCGCAAAGCAAATCACAAAGAAAAAGCTTAGGCTAAGCGACCTCATGCAGAGGAACGCTATGCTTGCCGTACCAAGCGTGATGAGCGCCGTTCCGGTAAAGGCGTAGGATAAATCGGAATAATTGATTTTGTCGTGTCTGACAATGCTTGCGAAAAACACTATCATCAGCAGGGCGAACACCGCGATGTAGATAAAAAACATCAGCTTATACGCCGCCAGCATACAAACTCCCGCGGCAAAAACAATGCAGGGAATTGAAATGATGTAGGTTTTAAGCAGCTTGTTGCCGTATAGATACTCGCCTATCATAACCGCCGTTACAAGCGACAGGAGTATCGGAAGCAACGGCCGCCAAAGCTCTGATAATATGATAATCAGAATTATTAGCGGTATTCCGATTATGGCTGTTAATAATCTTGGTTTTAATGATTTCATCTAAATTAGTCCTCTTACAGTTTTCGCGGTTATACTCCGCCGTAGCGCCTGTTGCGCTGAGAGTAGATTTTAAGAGCTTCGTCAAGGTCGGATTTTTGAAAATCAGGCCAGAGCTTGTTCATAATTACAAACTCGGTATACGCCGACTGCCAAAGCATAAAGTTTGAAATTCTGTACTCGCCGCTCGGTCTGATGATAAGGTCGGGATCGGGCTGGCCTGCAGTGTAGAGATTATCCGAAATAAGCTGTTCGGTGATGTCGTCCTCACTGATTTCGCCGTTTTTAACCGCGGCGCTGATGTTTTTAACCGCGCGGACAATTTCATCGCGGCTGCCGTAGTTCATCGCGATGTTGAGCACCATGCCCTCTCTGTCCTTGGAGCACTCCTCGTTTTCGTCCATAAGCTCCCTAAGCTCCGGAGAAAAGCCGCTTTTGTCACCGATAAAGCGCACAACGATATCGTCGTCCTTAAAATCGCGGATAGCTTCCTCAAGATAGGACTTAAACAGCTTCATCAATGCTCCTACCTCGTCCTCGGGGCGTTTCCAGTTCTCGGTTGAGAACGCGTAAACCGTGAGGTACTTAATTCCGACCTTGGAGCAGTAGCGCGTGATTTTTCTGAAGGTACGCGCGCCTTCGGTATGGCCTGCCTTGCGCGGAAGTCCGCGTTTTTTTGCCCAGCGGCCGTTGCCGTCCATAATAATTCCGACGTGCTTGGGCAAAACAAGTTCAGCGTGGTTTATTTCAGATTTTTTACCTATTCCGAAAATAGCCATATTACAGCTCCATTACTTCCTTTTGCTTGTCAGCGGAAATGCTGTCTACCTTTTTGATGAATTTGTCGGTAAGCTCCTGAGTCTTTTTCTCGCCGTGCTTGAGGTCGTCCTCGGTCAGCTCGCCTGACTTTTTAAGGCTCTTAAGCTTGTCGATTGTATCGCGTCTTACGTTGCGGATTTGAACCTTTGTGTCCTCGGCAATACGCTGAACGTCCTTAACGATTCCCTTACGTCTGTCCTCGGTGAGGGGCGGAAAAATAAGGCGGATAATCTTGCCGTCGTTCATGGGGTTAATGCCGATGTCGGACTTCTGGATTTCCTTTTCAATCTGTCTTAAAATAGAAGCGTCCCACGGCTGAATTGTAAGGGTTCTCGCCTCGGTTACTGAAACCGCCGCGAGCTGGTTTATGGGAGTGGGAGTTCCATAGTAGTCAACCTTAACCTTGTCAAGAACAGCAGGATTTGCTCTGCCTGCTCTGATTTCGGCGTACTCTGTGCAGAGGTGGTCGATTCTTCTGCCCATTCTTTCTTCAGCCTTTTTGAGTGTTTCTTTCATACTTATGCCTCCTAAATTGAATTATTATCAAAAATTAAATTTCATTTTTTACGACTGTGCCGATATTCTCGCCGCACACAGCCCTGTAGATGTTCTCGGGATTGTCAATGCTGAACACCAAAATCGGAAGGTCGTTATCCTTGCAGAGAGCTGACGCGGTGCTGTCCATTACCGCCAAGCCCTTGTTGAGCACCTCTTGATGGGTGATTGTCTCGAACTTCTTTGCGTCGGGGTTTTTCTTGGGATCGCTGTCATAAACGCCGTCAACCATAGTCGCCTTCATAATTACGTCGGCTTCAATTTCTACCGCTCTTAAAGCAGCGGCGGTGTCGGTGCTGAAGAACGGATTGCCCGTGCCGCAGCCGAAAATTACAACCTTGCCCCTGTTGAGGTGGGCGATTGCCTTGTTGCGGATATACGGCTCGGCAACCTGACGCATTGAAATTGCAGTCTGAACCCTGACTTCAACGCCGAGGGCTTCGAGAGCGTCGGCAACGCCGAGAGCGTTGATTGTGGTTGCGAGCATTCCCATATGGTCGGCTCTGGTTCTGTCCATTTCGCCCGAGCTTCTGCCTCTCCAGAAGTTTCCGCCGCCTACAACAATGGCTACCTGAACGCCTGCTTCGACGCATTTTTTGATTGGCTCGCAGATTTTTTGAACGACGTCAAAGTCGATTCCGTGTTTATTTTCTCCGGCGAGAGATTCGCCTGAAAGCTTTAGTAAAATTCTTTTGTATTTTGGTTGCATACATAACACTCCATTATTCATATAGTTATTTACAATTATACAATATATTGGAAACAAAGTAAAGGCAAAACACTAAATATTTTGAATTTGTAAAAATAAAAAAGGCGCGGAATTTTACTTCCGCACCTTAAATTTCACAAATAGAATTATAGCACCTTTGAGAGGAAATCTTTGAGTCTGGGGCTCTTGGGATTATCGAAAAATTCCTCGGGCGAACCCTGCTCAACAATTACTCCCTCGTCAACAAATACAATCTTTGTGCCGACTTCCCTCGCAAAGCCCATTTCGTGGGTAACGACAACCATTGTCATACCCTCCTTGGCAAGCTGCTTCATAACCTCGAGCACCTCTCCTACCATTTCGGGATCGAGTGCCGAGGTCGGCTCGTCAAAGAGCATTACGTCGGGGTTCATCGCAAGCGCGCGTACAATAGCGATACGCTGCTTTTGTCCGCCCGAAAGCTGCGAAGGGTACGCGTCGGCTCTGTCGGCAAGTCCTACGCGCTCCAAAAGCGCCATTGCGTTCTTTTCAGCCTCTGCCTTGCTCTGCTTTAACAGCCTCATTGGGCCGATAGTCATATTTTTAAGCACCGTCATATGCGGAAACAGGTTGAACTGCTGGAACACCATTCCCATCTTTTGACGGTGAATGTTGATGTCTACGCTTTTGTCGGTAATGTCCACGCCCTCAAAGTAAATTGAACCGCCGGTGGGTTCTTCGAGAAGGTTTAGACAGCGCAAAAATGTGGATTTACCCGAGCCCGAGGCTCCGATAACAACCATAACGTCGCCCTTGTCAATCTCGGCGTTAACGCCCTTAAGAACCTCCATATCGTCAAACGATTTGCAGAGATCCTCAACCTTGATTAAAACATCAGTGGTCACTGCTGCGCAGCCTCCTTTCGAGCTTCTTTAAAAAGAACTGAAGAATCAGTACGATTATCAGGTAAATTGCCGCGATTGTGATAAGCGGAAAGAACGCCTCGTAGGTTCTTGAACGGATAAAGTTGCCCACGTAGGTCAAATCCTGCAGTGCAACGTAGCCTGCAACCGAGGTCTCCTTTACGAGCACGATAAACTCGTTGCCGAGCGCAGGCAAAATATTCTTGAACGCCTGCGGCAGAATTACAAGCACCATAGTCTGCTTGTAGTTAAAGCCGAGCGAACGGCTCGCCTCGAACTGTCCCTTGTCGATTGACATAATACCCGAGCGGACAATCTCGGCAACATACGCGCCGGAGTTCATACCGAACGAGATAAACGCCGCCAAAATGCCGTTGCGCGAGCTTGCGAAGATGATGAAATACATAATCATAAGCTGAATTACAACAGGTGTTCCGCGGATTACGGTTATGTAGACATTGCAAATTGCGTTAAGCACCTTAAGAACACGGTCGCCAAACTTTTGGCACTTTTTGCCTGCGAGCTGCATATCGTGCGTTGAGCGTATCATCGCGATTAAAAAGCCGAGCACGATACCGATAAGCGCGGCGACGATAGTGATTTGAATTGTCACCCACAAGCCGTTTAAAAGCTGCAGCCAGCGGTTGTCGGTGATAAAGGTCGCCTCAAAGCTCTGTGCTATGCTGTTAAAAAACTCTCCCATAAAATCTTCCTTAATAAATATAGGTAAACAAACAACAGGCGGGTAATAAATACCCGCCTTATGTGAGCAAATTTTTAATTATGAAGCCTTGATGTACTTGTCGATAATCTTCTTAACAGTACCGTCAGCCTTGAGCTCTGCAAGAGCCTTGTTGAACTGCTCTGTAAGCTCGCTGCCCTTCTTAAGGCAGATTGCGTAGTCCTCGTTCTCGAAGGGCTCGTCAAGAATTTTTGTGCCCTTGTTCTGCTCAACAAACTTCTTGGCAGGCTCGTTGTCGATTACAACAGCGTCAACCTTCTTCTGGGTAAGTGCGAGAACCGCGTCTGCGCCCTTGCTGAAACGCTCAACCTTTGTGCCGTCCTTTTCCATATCAGAAACGTAGATGTCACCGGTTGTGCCGAGCTGTACGCCTACGGTAGCGCCCTTGAGGTCGTCAGCCTTTGCAACCTTTGTCTCGCCGTCGTTAACGATGATAGCCTGGATTGCTGTTGTGTAAGAATCTGTAAAGTCAACGCTCTTCTTTCTCTCGTCGGTAACGGTCATACCCGCCATACCGAAGTCAGCCTTGCCTGAGCTAACGGCTGTGATGATAGCGTCAAACTCCATATCGTCGATTACAAGTGTGTAGCCGAGCTTATCGCAAATTGCCTGAGCAAGCTCCGCGTCGATACCTACAACCTTGCCGCCCTCCTGATACTCATAGGGCTCGAAAGCTGCGTTTGTAGCCATGTGCAGCTCGCCCTTTGCCGCTGTGCTCTCGGACGACTTGCTGTCTGAGGTCTTGCTGTCGGACGCTGCCGACGAGCTCTCGGTTTTACCGCCGCAGCCTGCAAACATTACGGCTGTCGAGCAAACGAGTACGGCTGCTAAGAATAATGCCAAAAACTTTTTCATAAAAATACATCTCCTATCAAAATTTAACATCTATTAATATAGCAGAGTTATGCGAAAAAATCAAGATTATTATTGCGATTTATGCAAAAATTTTAAAAATAATACATTATTATTAGTTTTTTATACCTTGTTTCGGCAAGGTGTACATAAGGCGCGATTTAATCGGGTTTTGCGTTTTTCTTCTTTTGCTTTTTGACGGACTTGATAATTTTGATTACGGTAAAAGTCAAAATCACAATCAAGCCGAGAACTCCGCAGCCTGCAATCACATACGGAAAATAACTGCGCTCGGGATTATCGTTCAGTTCGCCCAGATCGGTTAGGGCTTTATCATCGGTGTCATCTCCCCCGGGCAAATCGCCGTTATCGTCAGCGGCGGAGCTTTTGCCCTTAACGGCGTCGGCTTTTCCGCTTAAAGGCGAGGATGATTTTGATGAATTATTGACATTTGAGGCTTTTCCTGCGGTGTTAACAACGCCGCTGCTGCCTGAGCTTACGGGCAGGCTGCCGCCCGACTTTGAAAAACAATCGCTGATTTTAAAATTTACGTCGCTTCCGCCGTCCCCTACAGCCTTGAATTTTAGGTTAAACAGACCTGATGAATTTTGCTGATTGTAGAATACGACCTTTAGCTTATCTCCGCTGAAATTGCTGCGGACAAGCGACTCGCTCTCACATCCGCGAAATTCGAGCGCGGACTTGTCGTAATCGAACTCAAAAACCGCCGCTCCCAAATCCGCAGAGTTTGAACAGCTCACGCCGATTGTGGCAATACGGTTTAAGTCCACCTCGGCAGACTCGAGCGAAAAATTAACGGTCTCTGCGGAATATGCGGAGAACATCGAGCAAGATAGTATTATAATTGAAATCACCGTTGTGATAATACGTTTCATAATGAGCACCTAAAATTTTGATGGTTAATAATGTGTTCAGTATAACATCAAAATATAGTCCGGTCAAGCTTGTTTAAAAATAAAAAACGCCCTTTCGGACGTTACAGCTCGCCACTTGCGGTGTGTTATATTTGAAAACTTAGTTTACCGCTCTCCCTTGTATTATATAGTAGTAGTTATTTAGTCCAATCCAAGGACTATGTGCTATAATGTAAGAGATACTGTGGATTAGTGCCGCTCTCCTTACCGTAAGACGGTTGTTTTTAGGTTCTAAC